>QGNH01000771.1_pt1 | contig 21908 bp, 30 predicted proteins | sample 1735481 | NCBI WGS metagenome assembly QGNH01 (sample SAMN09239004, study PRJNA386568) | Viral metagenome, whole genome shotgun sequencing project.
TCGGAAGGCGATTGATATTGCGATGGCGAGTCGCCAGTTCCGCCAGATGTCGGGTAAGGCAAAGATTGTGGAGTGTCATTGCACCTGTAATTGCATTCCGCCACAGCCTCGGACAGTTTTCCACCGTTCGTGGTGAGATAAGACAAAACCACCTTGTCATTGTCCGTCATCCACCCAGTTGAGCCTACAATCAGAGGATTATTGAAAATTGAGTCCGTGTTTTCATTCGTCAGCAGTTCCCACGAATCGAAATAAAGTTCAGATAGAACGCCCTGAAGGTTGTTCAGCAATCCCGGCACGGATACTTCGAGGCTTTTGACCTCCGCGCCGGTCGAGCCGTCAAGACCAACATCGCACCCCAAAAACGTCCCCGATGCGCCGAATTGGACAATGTAATTGTAATAGGCGATCAGCGGCCCAATCGTCAGGCATGTCACCGTGAAATGAGTCGTTGTCCCCTTCGGCCCGTAATCAATCTTGAGCGGCCCGAACGTGAGTGCTGTAAATCCTACGCCTTGTTTAGTTCCTGCCATAAATCAATGGAAGTATTGTGCCGTCAGCCATGCGGCTTTCTGTCCCGGTGCAGTTCCTAACTGCGGTTTTCGTTCTCCTGGAGGATGGTTGCTTGGCGGTTGAATCGGAGAAACTTTGTGGTCAATTGAACGCAGCACGTTCAACTGCTGCAACAATACCGGAGCCGTCGCCGCGTATGCCCCAATCTTCTGCTGACTGTTCAGTGAGTAACCTTTGGCATCGCCACTGGGGAGCAAGTCCAGTCTCATTTTCTTTGTGATGTTGGCCAATTCTTCGGCAACTTCCGCAGGGGAATTTGCGGCATTTATGGATGCAGCGGTTCCGGCTTTTCTTGCTGTCTCTTTCAGGCTTAATGCTGACCCGGTTTTTTCCCCGGCCACACTCATCGCGGTTGCTGCGGCGATTTCGTCCGGTGACATGAATCTTTTCAATGAGTCGGCCCTAATTTGTGCGCTTGCAGCGGCATTGGACTTGGTTTCAGCGTCCAAATTCAACCGTTCTGTTTCTCTACGTCCCCAAGGGGTCCCCAATAAAGTAGAGACGCTGCCGAGGAATTCATCCCGATCCTTCACTGCCTTTTCCGCTTCCGATTTAGATGCCCCTAAATTCTTTTCAGCGTTTGAAAGCATGTCAACACGCCTCTTGGCTTCTGGATTTGCGTCGGAATTTATTTTGTCGCTGGCGGCAGCCGCCGCAGTCTGCGCGTCCAATTTGTCTTGCTCCGCTTTCGCAGCAGCATCACTGGACATCTTTGCCTCCCTGTCTAATTCAGCCTGTTTAGCCGCCGCCTTGTCTGTCACAGATTGAGACTCAATCGCCGCTTTTTGACGGGTGGCTTCTTTATTGGTGATCAATCCCTTTTTTTCTGCAATTTCGATGTCCAGCAATTTTCCTTTTACATTCGCGTCGTAAAGTTTAGCCCTTGCCTCGGCCTCGGATTTGGACGCTTCAATGGCTTCCTTGGCAAGTTCTACTGAACGATCTTTGGCCACATTCATTTTGTGAATAGCCTCTGTCGTTTTAAGAGATGCTTCCTTCATCTTGTCCATCGCAGCGACTTCTTCCCAAACCGCAAGCGTGTGTTCCCTTGTATAATTAGCCGCAGCCTTCGCCGCTTCAGAATATCTGTCGAAAACTGCCTTCAGTTCTTTCATAATTATGATCGCCTCCACCACAATCACAATTAAAAGTCCAAGGCGAAGTGCCATCGAACCAAGCCATGCTAAAGTTGAAACGGAATTCGTTGCAGTTGCCGCAGCATCCGCCTCTTGCATCGCGGCATCAGCGGCTGCCGCTTCAGCTTTTTTTGAAAGCGCCGCCGCCGCCGCATTAGCTGTGGCTGCTTCTGCTGCGTTTGCATCTGCCGCCGCTATGCTGGCCTCATCTTCAAATCCGTCCATTTCTGCCGCTACCGCCGATGCTTCGGCTTTTTTCATGGCCGCTGCTGCCGCAACACCAGCCTTCACCGCTTCGTCAGCATAGGCATCCGCTATAAGCCTCGATGCCGTTGCACCCGCTTGACCCGCCCGCGTTGCGCTGTTGATATATTGAGCCAACAGCGTCAACGATCCAATGATTCTCCCAATGCCGCGACCCATCATGGCTTCCCGGCCTATGACAACTGATTCCCGGACGATTCCGGTCGTTCCTACCATGTGCCCCGCTGATGCCATGCTCCGGCTGGATGCAATGGTCATCGCCTGCATCTTGGCCAGTTCCGACTTAAACTGCGTCGAGTTTGCCCCAAAAATGACTGTTACAGCCGATCCCATGTTATTTCACGCCTTTATTTGCGTTCGCCACGGCCTCGGCAAACACTTTCTCGGCTTCCTCGCCGGTATAAACTTTTTCATTCTGTCCGGGCGGCGGGGTGCCTTCTATCGGCGGCTTGTCGCGCTCCATTTCCTGGTGATTCTTCACCCAGACCGCTCCCGTGCTTTCCAGATGCGTCGTGTAAAGGATTTGAGCCAGACCCAGTGGAAAATTCAGCGGGGATCCTTTGAAATGCGACTGGATGAGCAACGAATGGTTCGCGGTGACGTAATTAACCAAGCTCGCCAGTCCCGGAGCACCGAAATAGCGGAATGGGACACCATGTTGCTTCGGCATTTTCGCCAGAGGCAAATCTTGGCTTCCTGCGGCACGATAATCTAGGAATCGCTTTATCTCCGCCGCCAGTTCTTCCGCCGTGGCGCGAAACTCCGCGATAACAAATTTCCACTTCTTCAAAAATACTAACTTTCCGCAGATTTCAACAGCCATTGCCAGCGCAAGTTTTTTGGCATCGGCGGATAATTCTGAAAACGAAGCCTCCGTATAGATCGCCAGCGGGTTGCCCTGCCGTATTAGCGCCATCTCATGCCCGATGGCATACGTTTCCATCACGACGCCAAAGACCTTTGCCGCTGGCGGATGGAATGAATTACAAAAATCTTGGTCGTGCATTGTAAAAAAGAACGGCGGCCCCGGATTGCTCCGCTGCCGCCGTCATAAATTGTCAAACTGAAATTAACCGACTATCGGAGCGCTGGTTAACGCCGCGTTCTGGCCGGCATTCAGATAGCGTTCCATTCCGAAATCAATTGAGGCGTTGTCGTCCATCTTCAAATTGATTTTGGTGCCGGATCTCACGCGCCAGCTTCCGTTGAACGCCGCCACCTTGTAATTGGTAACCACAACCGAGAAAAGGGTGATGGCTTCACCGCAAACCGTCGCCGCGCCCGCGCGCGTGGCGGCCGAGGGAAAGATTTTCAGCGACCGCTCATACCGGAAATTCGTCTGCGTGAAATTCTGGATGTTTCCGGTCGTGTCCTTGTTGGACTTTTCATCCCAAGTCAGGGTGAGTTCGTCAGAATCAAATTCAAACGAGTCCAATCCGGCAATCGTTACGGTCGTGCCGTTGTTGGTGATGCCATACAGATAGCAGACTGCGCCAATCTGTTGCTCGACAATGTTGAGGGGTGAGGGTCCGGGCATAAATTATTTGGTTGCGGATTGCGGCTTGGGCTTGGCCTCGGGTTTCGGAAAATGGACGGGACCGTAAATCCGGCCAAGGATCGGGTAAATTTCCGGCTGATGCAGGAACGCACACTTTTCCTCATGCGTTTTGAGCGCGCGGAATTCTTTTACCAGTTTCGCCAGTTGTTCAGATTCATCGGCCATAAAATTTATTGTCCGTAGTTTCCGCCGACTTGGACGCTGTTGGTGGTGACGCATTGGACGCGGAAATAGTTAGTCACCGGCACCGCGCCGGCGTAAATGTATTCCGTGGCCGCATTTGTGGTGGTCGGATACCAAGTAAGAGAGTTGGTAAAATTAACCGCGTCGGTGGAAACCTGAATGTTGAGAACCAGCGCATTTGTCGCCGTCAACGCCCCATGCTGAATAGTGAATTGCTGCAAAGTCGGGTTGTAGGTGAAACAGGCATTGGTCGAACTGTAGGCCGTGGTATTATTCACCGTCACCAGCGACCCGATGATAAGCACCGGCGCGGCCTGTGTCCGCGAAAGAAACGCGAAAAGCAAAAAAGCCAGAATTACAAGAAAGGCAGAAAATCGTTTCATATTCTGAAAAATGGCGGTAGTCAACCAAGTTGGACCCGTTTGACATGGCCTTGGAATGAAACGTCTCCGTTGGCGTGCTTTACAACGTGCAGATCAATTTCCGCCGCGTTCGTTTCCACAAATGACAACTCGTGATGCAATAATGCCTTGTAAGGGTCTTGCAGGTTGGCGTCCGCCGTGATCAAGTCCTTGAGCGGTTGAATCAGGTGTTTTTTGCCGTTAATGGCAAACAGCAGCGGGTGTTTCACTGGAGCAAACTGCGGGATATGGGCGGGCAATTCCGGTTGCGGCTTCGTCGTGGTCGCTGGCACAGGCTTTGGAGTGGATGAAAAGGCATCTTTCGCAGGCGCGGATTGGGGTTCGGTTTGGTCTGGCATAAATTTAATTCGGAAGCGGGAGGTTTGAGTGGCTGACAAAAGCGGACAGGTGGACGATTTCAACCCAGTTCGTGGTTGCCGTGTCGGTCCCGCGCGTGATGAGTGGCGTAGAAAACTTCACCCAGTCGCAGCGGAAATTCACCATGTCCAGGTTTGCTTTCACAATCAAGTCGGCCGCGTCACCGGGAGTTCCGTTTGGGTCCGGGGTGGCCAGCCATTGGCCTGCCTGTGTGATTGCATCCGCCAGCGCCTTCATGTCAGTGGCCTCTGGCTGGCCGCCAAGGTTCAGCGTGTCGAACGTGTCCCCAAGGTAAGCATCCAAATCTACGCCTGGCTGCGTCACTTGTTGGTTCGGCTGGGCTGCGGCCAAGAAATGATGTTGAATCTCCATCTGACAGGTGCCTTCCGGCCGCCAGCCTCGCGTCGGATTGAATGCCCGGACAACAAAAGTGCGGTTTGGAAGCGTCCTCGACCGCGAATCATTGGAAATGAAGGCATCATTCGCCGTTGCTTTGCCCTGCAAAAGCAGCAAAGCGCGCATCGCGCGCTCAAACTTGGAGGCCGGACTGATGAAAAACGCCATTCAGAAAAGGCTTGAAGTCAAAAAAGAGATGTGCTATTGTCTGGAATCTATATGGCGCTAATTCGATGTCCAGAATGCGGCAAGGACGCTTCATCAAAAGCCGTGTCATGTCCAAGCTGCGGCAATCCCATCAGCGCTAAATCCGGTCCGTTTGGTGGTTTTGAAGGAGGCGTGACAGTTCGGCCCGGTTTTTGGCATGACCGCAACCTCGGCGCGGTCGGGTTTCTGGTCCTGTTTGTGATCCTGCTGATTGTCGCCGTCCGGCTGATGATGAAATACGGCGGTTGAAATCACGGCATTACCAGCAACCCCAGCGCCCGCAATTCCGGTTCGTCTTTCGCCCATTCCTGTTTTGCCGCCAATTGCATTTTCTTGTCAAATTCGCGGCTGATGGCGTTTCGTATCCGAGGCTCGGCAATCCGGTGGTTCGCCTCGTTGTATTTTTCGGAAAGCTCCTTGGTGGTTTCGTAGCCTGTGCCTAGAGTGTTTGAAACCCGGCAAACTGCCAGCGCAGAACCTTCTTTGGCCGGCGAAACATCCGCGAAATTCGTCATCATTCCACCACCTCCGAACGGGTTGGTATTTCCCATTGCGAACGGAATCAATGCGACCTTCAGATCAATCCATGATTTTTTGATGAACCCGGTGGATGAGTGCCGGGCCTTGACCATGCGCTCGGCGATTGGCCGGATGGCGTCCAAGGCTAGCGCAAATGCGCTTCCATTGGAAATGCCGTGTCTATAATCCTTTGGCATTGCGAATTGCTTGATAAAGGCGTGCCACCCGCCGGGGAATGACACCGGCCACCTGTTGCCGGTCGAAAGGCTGTATTTCGATTGCGGGTTCATCCTGGCAATCGTGATCTTCATTGCGGCGCTCATGTCCGGCACCTCAACGTCCGATGCCCCGGATTTGAGCGGCATCCCCTTTCTCGGCCCGCGCGTGGACACTTGCGGCGTCGTTGTCACCTCCATGTCCGAATCAATCGTTGATTGCGCCACCACCGGAAATCCGCCGTCCGCGTCCACCACGTCCTTGATCACATGATAAGCCGTCGAATTGATGCAGCGCGACGGAGAGCGCTTGCTGTGGCGCAGCAGCACCATCTGCGCCCGCATCAAGTTTGACGTGTCCACCATGCAGGTCAGTTGCATAAAAAATTAAAAACTGGAGCGGGCGGCGGAATCGAACCGCCGGCGGGACGTGAATTCAAGCCACACAGACAACGTGAAGCTGCGTCCATCGCCTCCTGGTCAAGCCAGCCCGCATAAAAATCAAACCGACACCGGCTGTCCAGCGGCAGATTGCCGCCGGAACAGCGCATTGAACCGTTCCCGCGGCGAGTTCCGTTGCGCCCAGAAATTCTGGCAGCCATGCAGCGCCAGCACCGCCTCGCGCACCTCATTCCATTCCGGGATGCGTTTCACCACCGGCCTGGGTGACGGTTCAACCCGCCGCCGGACTTCGCCGCCCTTCGACAATTGCGTCTCGCACCAATAACAGAACTCGCACACCGATGCGTTGCCGTGCCGCCGAGTGGCCGGCAGCCCGCACTCGCAAATTTTATTTCCGTGTGCCATTCAAAAATTGGTTGCAGCACTACACCAAAACGCCGCAGTCAAAAAACGCGCGGCATAAAACGGGTTGACTGGTGGTTTTCCAAGATTTCCGCAGGCGCACTCCAAGATTTCCGACTTAAAAAAACGCCATCCAAACGCCGCGATATGTGTGCAATCGCGCGGTAATTCAAAATGGCAACACTCGCAAACACATTGAAAACATTGGGTGAAACGTTCATTGTTTTCACAATCACCGACGCCCGTCCCCACCAAGACCGAAAATCGAAACATCAAACCCATTGATATTATTGAGCTTTCAGCGCCACTTTTCCCGTGTAAAAGCCATTAAAAACATCACGCACAGGAGTTATTGGTGGTTCCGTAACTAGCTTGTGGTGCCTGGGGTGCAAAAGAATCCTTATGCCGGTGGGTAGTGGGTAGGTGGGCCATGGCCAGTTGGTGCTTGCGAGCGTGGCGGCGGCGTGTTATGTTGACTTCGTGAAGCGTTCAAAATCTGTTGAAAAGAGATCCCGGCAGGCTAACTACCAGGCCCGCAAGCGCTCGGCCGGCTTATGTCCGTGTTGTGGCAGTGAACGGCTTGACGTGAACCGGCGAACCGGCAAGCCGTATTCGTTTGGCCCGTGTTGCCGTTCTGTCTTTAACAAACTTCAATCCGCGAAAATGAAGCGACGCCGTGCCGCTGGTTTGGCTTAACTAATCACATCAGCGAACCGGCGCAGAGCCGGTCGCTGTGTTCAGTGTTATAGTTGACAGCATAGAACGTGCCATTCCGTTCCTTTTGGGCGTAAAATATCTGCTCTTTTCCAAGTGTTATAGTTGACAATCTGCGGCGGGTGATTTAAGCTCTTTGTGACGGTAGAAATTAAACCATAGCCGAGCGGGCGTTAAACGTATCAAATAATGAACGATCAAATCAAAATTGCTTTTCAACAGGGTTACGACGCCGCCAAAAATTACAGCGTTGCGGATGAGTTGCCCAGGAATCCGTATATCTCAACGTCAAACTGCGCGGATGCGTTCAACTTGGGCGTGCTTGCGTGCAATCGGCAAATGAAGCCGGATTGCCAGTTGCGGAAATCGCGCGGATACACTTGGTTTATGGCAGGTATTAAATTCCTGGTCGAGGGCGATTGCATCACTCAACTTTCAACCATATAACACCATGACTGTTTATCTTACTCCAATTTTGATGCGTTCCTGCTTTTGCCAGGAGCGCGAAAATTTCAAGCGCGTTGAATTGCCAGTGGCTTTCAAACCGCGCTTTGAGTTTCGCGCGGGCGTTGAAACACTGGCCGCGAAAATCGGCGCAACTGACATTTGGTTTAACCCGCGCGAAAAGCGCGCAACGGCGCTCTTGAAAAACTTTTGCAAGCATGGTGATATGCCAGTCACGTTTGACTGGAATTTATACTCAACTATGGTGGGTAAAATGTGAGTTAATCGCGCTTCAGTCCATCGGCGGCGGGCCGGTGGATTGAGCGCGGGGAATTCCCGCAAAAACAAAACGCCCCGGCGGGGTATCAAACACGCATCAAACGACAAATGAAAATTACAACTTACAACTTGAACGAAACCGGCGCGCTGGTCGAGGAACTGGCAACGCCGGCAACGCCGCTTGCCATCGGCCAAATTATCACTTATGAGGACCGCGCGAACCCGCGCCGCGAATTCGCCGTTCTCGGTCCTGTGCCGCCGTCTAATTGGACGCCGGCTGGAACCATGAGGGCACTATGCCTGGAGGATGGACACGAAAGCCAGGTCCGCGAAGTGGACAACACCGGCTTTACCGGCTGGCAAATGGGCAACCGCATTTTGTCCGCCGATGAACTACTAGACGCCATCCGCTCGGCGGGGGAAGCCAAGGCACGATTGAAAGCGGAGGCGGACGCCGCCGCGATTGTCGAGGCAGCCCGCAAAGCTGACGAACGGGCGCAATGGGCGATTAAATTTGCTTTCCTGCAAACCACCGCCAGCGGTTGCCGGTGTCACGTCTTGGGCGCAAAGAACATCCGCGCCGAATTGAAACGCGCCTTTCCGGGTGTCAAATTCTCGGTTACGTCTGATAGCTATACGGGGGGAAATTCGATTGATGTCCACTGGCAAGCCGGGCCGATAACCGAGGACGTGAAGAAAATAACAGACAAATACCAAGAAGGCCATTTTGACGGGATGGAAGATATTTACGAAAGCAGCGGCGACATGTGGCCGGAGATTTACGGCGGCGCAAAATACGTTATGGAGGCGCGCGGCTTTCCGGCGGAACTGCACGAGCAGATCGGGCGCGGCTTATGCGCCTTGCAGCGCATTGAGTTTGACGGCCAATGGACGCGCGGACTGCTTGGGGAAAATGATGACCGCGATTTGCAGCAACACGTCAACATGCTTTTGAGCCTGACAACCTTCGCGCCGGGCGCCATTGTGGCGGGGGTGGATCGCAGAGAAAAATCCGCCGAAGATGCCGCAACATGGAAACAGCTTTTCGAGAAATACGGCGCCGGATTTGCCGGGCCGAAGCGGGCGGAACTGGCCGCCGAGGATGAAACCGCGCTGCAAGGTTACGAGTCCAGAATGGGCGGCCATTGGTGCCGGATCGTGTTCCAATCCAATGCTGGGCAACGCAATCAGGAGGCCGCTTGACATTTTAACAATTCTGTGCCCTGCGGGCGCGCGGGGCACGGTTCAACAAACAACACGCACCAAAAAGAAAGAACAAAAAATGAAATTGACATTCAAACAAATCGCGCGCATTGCGGCGCGGCTGGGAATGAGCATTCCCGCCGTCCTGCTCCTGCTCGCCAAAATGAACGGTGGGGCACGATGAAAACCAACCAAGCCAAAGTTTTGGAAGAACGGTTTTGGAACACCGTGGCGACCTGTTATGAAGTTGTGGGAACGGTCTCAAATCCATATTCGTGCAACCGGCAAACCCCTTTTGCCGTCATCAAAAAAGCGCCAGGCGAAATGAAAACATTTTGCGGCGCTTTCAAACTCAAACGGGATGCAATCAAACACTGCAAAGAACTATTCTTTGCGGCAATGCACAACGCCAAAAGCGGAAAACCGCTTCCAGCCGCCGTGGGGAAATTGGACGCAAACCCGCTGCGGTTGCCATGGCGGGCTTTTGGCGGGATGGTGGACGGTTACGGCGTGGTGAACAGTGAAGGGCATACACAAATTGCGGCGGAAACATTAAACCGGGCGCAAGTGGATGCCATTCTCAACGGTGTTAATCACCGGGCGGACCTGCTGGCGGCATTGGAAAACTTCATTGCCACAGAAGCCGGTATGCCGACCACGTATCGGATGCCGTTGGCCGCCGAACAAGCCCGCGCCGCCATCGCCGCCGGCGTGGGGAAGTTTGCCGCGCTAAATGAATCAATGACCGCAACAGAACAGGGGGCCGCATGAGAACTTTTCTTTTACTTTTCATGTTTGGGAACGCACAACAATGCGAGGAAACGGTTCAATGCAAATCCAAAACGGCGGCGGAAAAATACGCGCGACAAATCGCCAAGCAACGTGGACATCGCTTTTTAGAAGCAAGGGAGGCCGTAGGCACGCCCTACGATGGCGACGTGGGGAAATTGGCCGAAGTGCTGCCGCATCCAACCAAGCAAATCGTCAACCTGGCGACAATGCGCAATTACAGCGCGCAGGATTATCTCATCCAGCGTAAATTCGACGGCGAACTGGCGCGCGTGAACATCGCCGGCGCCGTCATCCTGGCCGAATTCATGCGCACCCCTATCAGCGGACACCACTATTCCAAGGCTGACTTTGAAATGTTCGCCCGTTTTCAAAGTGGCTGGTGGGCGGCGCTGACGGTTGCGGAATGGCGTGGGGAAAACGTGCTGCATTTGAGCACACGCGAACGCTGGGCGCTGCTGGACGCCGTCTGCAAGGACTTTACGCCAGACATCATCCTGGCCGAAGTGGTTACAGATGTTGACAAGTGTATGCAATATGGAGCGGAAGGCATTTGCGCGCACGACTGGAACGCGCCGTGGGGAACCATGCTGTGCTGCAAAGTGAACACAATTTACGAGTGCATCACCGGGCCGACAGGTTCAACCCAAAGCGTCGAGGTTTTTGATGCGGACACGGGCGCGGCGCGCGGGCGCGTGAAGCTTGGCGGGGGGAAATGTGACAAAATCAATGCCAGCGGCGGAAGCCGCATCCGCGTCGAAGGTTTGGGTCTGACCGACGACGGCAAGATCCGCGAACCACGGCCGTGCAGGGAATGGTTTCTGAAAAGCTGAAAAGCTGAAAAGCTGAAAAGCTGAAAAAGAATTTGGGGCATTGCGGAGAAAACCGCTGAATAGACTGTGGACTGTGGACTGTGGACTGAAAACTGTGGACTTTTTATGAGCTGGCAAAACCTCAACCTGGTGGGTGAAAAACTGTTCGAGGAACTGCCGGCGGGGGTGGACCCGGCCACGGCGCGGATCATCTTCAAGCTGATGGAGGCGCAACTGCTGCGCGAACAAATCGGAGGTGACGCCCGGCTGGCGGACGAACTGTTGAAATCATTGCGTGGGGAATTTGAACCCGGAGGCGTGGCCATCATATTGCGCGCGGCCGAGCGGGCGGCACGCCGTGGGGAAAAGCGGCAACGCACCGTGGGGAACCGGCAATCTGCCGGGGGACATGGCGGTGGAAAACAACAATCCAGCAATCCAGTAATCCATCAATCCGTCTAAACAAAAGGCCACTCCAATTGATGCTGGAGTGGTTTGTTTGGAACTCCAAAAATTACTTTGAAGGCTTCGGGGTGGGGATCGGAGCGGGAACCGGCTTCGGCGCTGGCGCCGGATTCGGAATGTTTGTATTTTTATTCATAGACTTCATAATAGTTTTAAGTCAACTTTTTTTATATGCAAGGTGTAATCATTGCGGCGATGAGAAACCTTGGACTTCGGAATTATTTTATTGAACCGGCAGCGGATTTGCTACTTCCGCTTCCTGCGTCTTGAGGGGGAAAGTCACAATGCCTTGATGCCGCAACGCGACTTTGGTGTGGCCGAATATCTCGCCGCTCAGGTCCAGCCATCGCTGGCAGAAATACCAGTCCTCGCTCAAATAGCGGCCTTCATCAGTCTGGTCCGGCTCCAGCTTCCCATTGGTGGCCAACCGCAAGGTTCTATAAACGCCCATGCTCCAGAAATCGTGCGCGATGGCGCGGTTGCCGTAATCCTCCCGGAACCGCAGTTCGGGATATGCCACAATCATCTTTTCAAACACTTCGCGCTTGACGCACAGGAAACCCGTGCCGATGTATTTCAACGGCTGCAACGCATCCCCGCGCATCGGTGGGGACGGGATGAGCGGGTTCACCACCCATTCCAGACGGCCCTCCTGTTTCTTGGGGTAAAACCCGCCGACGATGGGCTGGTCCGCCAGCAACAATTCTTTGACGTGCTCGACGCTGAAAATCAAATCGCTATCCATGAACAGCAGGTGTGTGCAGTCCGATTTCAGGAATTCCGCCGTCAACACGTTGCGCGTGCGGCCCACGCCGTCACCGCTGCCGACGTGCGGCTCGATGTGGCACGGTTTCCGCGCCTGCAATTCCATCAGGCAGCGCACAAATGCCATCGTCGGGTGCCCGTAAATCGGCAGGCCGATGAACAGTTTGACGCGCTTCAGGCGGGGATCGTAATGCTCGTTCCGCAGGTTTTCGGCGCGAATGGAAATGGTCTTGCCATCCGGCGTGTTGCCGGAAAGCTCCGTGTCACCGGGGATTCGCACACGGCATTCAAGCTGCGCCAGCAGGCTTTTGCGGGCGAACTTGAGCAGGCCAAAATTGAAATCGCGGTGGTCGGGGATATGCTGGATTTCAACCAGATCCGCCGCGGTCGCCAGCTTGCGGATGGCGTCCAAGTCGGCGCGGCGATGATATTCGCAGACGAGCGCCTGCGTCTTGAATAGGTCAAGATTTTCGAGGATTTCAACCTCGCAACCTTCTGTGTCAATCTTCACCAGTTCGCATGGAGGAAGTGTTCTGGCTGAAATACAATGAACCTCCATTTTCTTTTCGGTTTGGCGCCCGCTAACCTTGTGAAAACTGCAAGTGACATCCTTATCGCCGATAAAAATACCTTCCGTGCCATCAAAAGACCTCACGGCAGCGATCTCAAGCGTCGCCTCTGGGCAATTCCTTAAAAATTGAGCGGCGGATTGAGGCATCGGTTCGTAGGCATAAATCCTGGCCGCCGGCCATTTATCGCGGCAGCGCATTGAATAGCAGCCGATGTTCGCGCCGATGTCGAGTATGGTTGCCGGGGTGAAGTCGAAAGGGATGTCGTATTGCTTCACCTCGTCGTGCCGCCATTGGCTGATGACGGTGCGCGTGCCGGGGATGGCGAACTTCATTGTCCCGCGATTAAGACATGACTTTTCAAAATGAAACATTTTCAGGCCCTTCGCCTCAAGCAATGAGCAGATGGGGACGCAATCCAAATCCCGGTGATATTCCAGCACTACGGCTTTGGTTGCCGACAGGTCAAGCCCCTGCAAAATCTCAAGTTCGCAGCCTTCCGTGTCAATCTTCACAAACTCAGCGCTGGAAATTGCGCCCGGATGTATGCAATCAACAGTCACCGTCTCCGGCAATTGTTCGCCAATGTCGTATGCGGAGCACGCGCCGGAATTGGTGGCGCTCATGTGGATTTTTAGAGTCTCGGAATTTGAAACCGCCTGGAGATGGAATTGCACGCGCGAATTTCCGGTGTGATTCAAGGCAAAGATTTCCGCGTTGTTCGGCACCGGCTCATAAGCTTCAATCTTGCATTCCGGCCACCGCTCCAAGGCCCAGGCCGTGAATGCGCCCTCGTTCGCGCCGATGTCCAGAACAGTTTTGGGGGCGGCAATCAGGTCGCATTCGTAGCAGCCGCCAAAAACCTCCTCAAAGGAATCATTCGTGCGCGTGAAGTTTTTGAATTGTGTGCGGGGGTGTGGGTTTTTCATGGTGAAAAAGCCCTGCCGACGAAAGCCAAACCAGTGAGTTGTGACGCCCGGCAAGTTCGGGCATTCCGCCGGCAGGAGAATTGGTTATCGGGCGTCACACTAACCGCGCGCAGTCAAATCAATCAAACTCTGGCAATGTCAACACCCTGGTCGCTTTCAGCCGGATGCCGGCAATCACATTTGTTTGAAAACCGGCGGAAGCGCCGTTCAGGAACACAAACGCCAGCCGGTCAAGCCCGGTCAAATCAAGATTTGTAACCACCGTGTAAGTCGCCGTGTCATTCGGGGCGGCATTGGTGGTGGTGAAATTCCATCGCGGTGTGGTGTCCCATACGGCGCCCTTGCTGGCCGAGCCAAAGATTTGCACCCCAAAAACTTCGTTGGTTGAGCCGGCCACACCCACCGATTGAAATGTAAATCCGCATTTGTCGAAATCCATGCACTTCACCACGATGTTCGATGCCGTGATGGTTATGGCCGATGATGGAGATCCCCATTGATTCGTAACCGTGCCGGACAGCAGCACAATCCGGTTTGTCGTTCCCGCCGGCAGCGTGGCCGTCAGGTCGTTCGTCGCGGTGTCAACCAGGTTGAACAGGTTGTAATACCGCGCCACCTGTGCCGGGGCCGGTTGAACCGCCAAGGCGCAAAGAACACCAAGGCAAAGAAGATATTTCATTCTCATAATCGTAAAATTCAAAACGCGGCGCGGTGACAACTCCGCGCCGCGAGAAACGGAACCAAAACAAACCCAAAACTTAAAACGCCAGAGCAAACGTGACGTTGGCCGTATTGGCCGCGTTGGAGCCGCCTGCGCCCTGGGCAATCTGCAAACGGACATACCGCAGCAACGCCGTAGGCGGGACTGCAAAAACAATGTTGGTCGCGGGATAGGTGGCGCCGTTGCTGGCAATGCTGGTCAAAGCTTGTCCGGGCACATTCACCATGTTCGCCGTGTTGGCCGGCTCCGCGCTGTGCTGCATGATGCAGTTGATGGCCGCCGCGTTGCCGTTGTTGGCCGTGGCCGCATCCGTGAACGCCACGAAATTGACCTGGTCCAGCGATGCAAACGGCTTGACCACCTCCAGGTCAATGATGTTGGTGTTGGCCGTGGCGCTGATGATCGGCAGCGCCAGGGTGACGCTTTTTTGCGCGTCGAGCTGGCGGCGGGGTGATTCTTGGGATTGCAATGCCATATTTTTGTTTGGTTAAATTTTTTGTCCGATGCGAATTATTCCTCCGGCGTGAAACCTTCGGCCAGCAGCAATGCGGCCACGATGTCCGATTTGCTGGCATTCGGGGCGAGCCGGATCTGGTTCTCGTCGCCCGACGTGGTGTTGAACGTGGCCACTTCCGCCAGCAATTCATCCTTGGTCTTGCCGTTCAACAGATCCTTCTGGTCGGAAAGTTTTTGGTCGGCAGCTTTAGTAAGTCTTTTGTCGGCCGCTTTCTCGGCGGCAACATCCGCGCGCGTGAAATGTCCCGGCTTGGGCACGTCGGAGACCGTGCAGTTCCGCACGACAATCAAGTCCGCCGGCTTCGACACGCCATCGCGGTCTTTTTCCGTTGTCCCATTCGGGATGCCGATGTTCACGGTGCCGTCTTCGTTCTCGGTGAGAATGGTGAACCGCTTCGGCTCCGCGTGGGGAGAATGATAAAAGCCGGTTGCTTTGCCTGTTTCGTTTTTAGCCATAAAGTTGATTTGTTGTTTTTTAATTTTTGGCCGGCTTATGCCACGACTGCTTCCGTGTTCACGATGCTGTTGGTCAGCACAATCGGGATGCCGTTCGATTGCGGATTCATGCTCGTCGGATATTGCAGCGGGGTGGCCGCGGTGATGGCCGTGCCGCCGGAAGCCGCTATCGGCGTGCGGCTGGCTTGCAGACTGAGCCATGCCTGCGGGTTCATCATGATCTTCAGGCCGGGGCCAAAAGGCTTCGGGCCGCCGGTGTTGTAATTGGCCAGGGCTTCCGCCTGCATGGTCAACGGCAGCCAGGAAAGCACTTTCGCAATAAATGCGTCCGTGCAGGGCTTGCTGTCCGTGCCCCAGTTGATGTTCGCCAGCCGGGCAACCGAGAGCGGGTGGTTGATGGCGAAGCCGAGCCAGCCCTGGATGTTGTTCACCAGCGCCGTGAGCGGCTTGCTGTTCGCGCCGAGCACCTGTTGAAGCCGCCATTCGGGCATCATGGTCAGCCCGCGATTTTTGCCGAAAATGAAGTGCGCGCCACGGATATTTTCCCAAATGAAATAGGCCGAGGTCTGGACGGTGGAACTTGATCCGCCGGCACTCACGCAAACCGGCGTGGTGTTGGTGGCCGGATTCAGAGAGCCGAGAAACGGCGCCATGCCGCCAAAACCGTTGGCATCGTTGGAGGTTCCGTAATAAAGCTGCGCGCCGGCGGTGATATACACGCCTTGAATCACGCCGGAAGCCTCGTCGAAAAGAGGATCGCCGATGTCCGACTGCGGCCCCTCGCCGGGTGCGGCAGCGTCCACGACGGCGCTGTCCGCCTGGATTTGCGCGTCAATGATGGAACATTCGTGCAGGGAATCCCGGTAAAGACCCTTTACCGTGTCCGAGCCGTTATTCGCCTGGCGGAACGCAACCGTCGGGAGCGAGCGATGGATGGTCTTGTATTGTGTGCCGACAATGGGGCGGCCCATGATCGCGCCGAGTTCCGGCGCGTAGATGATGGTATCTTCGAGCAGGCCGATTTCCTGGTCGCCGCCTTTGCGTTTGGTGATGTCCAGCAGTGAAATGAGTGCGTTTGACATAAATTTGTTTTAGAGATTCGTGGTCGGTTGATTATTGCTTGACGGCGACGGCGGCGCTGAACCGGGCGCGACCGGTTTTTTCAGTTTTGGCGGCAGTGGCCGTTCCAGCACCAGCACTGGGCAGGTCGGCCAAAGAGACTTGCGTGCGCTGCACGGCGGCATTCACCGCGCCGCCAATGGCCTTGAGCTTGTCGGCCACGGGGATGCGTTCGGCGGCGGCCTGTTTTTCAGCCGCAGTTGCGGTGGACGGAAGCAGGCCGCCCTTTTCATCGCGCAAATCGGAGAGGCAGTTGAAAGTGAGTGCCTGGCGGGAAACTTCGGCGTTCACGGCGTTCAATTGGCCGGCTACGCGACCAGCTTCGGCGGCGGCGGAATTGCGCAATTCGGTAAGTTGGGCGTTTTCGGCCGTCAACCGTGTGACATTGGCTTGTGCGACGGAAAGATTGGTTTCCAATGTGGATTTTTCCTGCGTGATTGTGCCAAGACTGGCCTTGGCAACGGCCAGGGCGGATTCGGATTTTTCCAGTTGCGCCGTGATTTGGCCGTTCAACGTGGCAAGTTCAACATCATCATTCGATTTTGCGCCCGCCTTCATCACACTGGCGTATGCGTTGATGCGGGCATCAAGGGGAACATCCGACGCCGGCTTGTCCGCGCCGTCAATTTTGATTGAAGTGATGTTGGCCGCGGTCAGAAGCGGATTGATGGCTTCATCGGCGGCGGAAAGTTCCGCCGTCAGTTTCGGAGCATTCCAAGATTGTTTGCGTGCCATAAAATTTTATTCTTTGAATTGCAATTGCGGTTGTTCCGCGCTTAACAAGCTTCTCAAGTCAACCCGCCGGCGCCTCTGGCTATGGCGAGGCAGGCCGCGACAGGTAGCGGAGGCCCGTGAGATGGCCGCAACGGGAAGTGGAAAACGCAGTTATTCTTCAAAATCTTCATCTGGGGCGTAACCGGCGCCGATGTCCTCAATGATTGAATCTGCAAAACCTTTTTCAATCGCTTCCGGCCCGATGAATTCTTGGCCGCGCAACAGCGATTCATCAATGATGCGCGTCGAGCGGACCACTTCGCGCAACTGTTCACCGAAAAAGTCCGCGTGTTTCTGGAATTCGGCCTTTTGCTTGGGTGAAAGGCTCGTGCCATCCATGCCGGCGCCCTTGTATTCGCCGGAAGCGAAAACCTGCATCAGCAAACCGGCGACCTCGAAAGCCTTGCTCGAATCCAGAATCGCGCAAAACGCACCCACGCTGCCGATCATCGTCGTCTCGGTGATGGCAATGCTGTCGCACGCGGTCGCCAGTCCGAACGCCGCGCTCCCGATGCCCGTGTCCGAAATCGCCTTGATGGGGATTCCCGCCTCGCGCACTTGAAAAATCTTGTTGATGGTTTCCTTCAAGCCGTTGCACATGCCGCCGGGGGAGCCGATCTTCATCACAATCCGCTTGAGTCCCGGCGTGGATTGCGCAGCCATCAAATCGTTTTGGATCTGCTGATAGCTGCACGCGCCGCACATCCGGTCCATCAGCGATGCGTGATTGAGCAACGGGCCGAACACCGGCACGATGGCCAAGCCGTCGGGCGTCACCTGAAACTGTTCAATCGGCTGGCCGAAAAAGTCCGTGTCGGGACATTCATCATCATCGCATCCTGAAAATGCCAATGACTTTTCATTGGTGTCATCTTGATTTACCGGCTTTCCGCAATTCGGGCAGGCGACGGAACCCATTGCTATTTCCGGCTCTTTTTTGCCGTCAAAAACGCAGCCGCAGTTCGGGCATTTCAAGTCGGCACTGTTATTGTCGCCCGCGGCCGGCTTGGCGGATTTCTTCATGCGCGCATTGATGAAGTTCTGAACATTGGTCGGCAGGGCCGCGCCGAGCAGGTGCGGCTTGACGACACGGTGAACGTCGCGCCAGCCCGCGTCCGTGATGCTCCACGGTTTGAAATAAACCGCCTCGATTATTTGTTGGAATTTTGGCATAATTTTAAGCGCAGAAAGTTGGATGAACCGGCGACATCCATGAATAGCCGTTCTGCCGGCAATAATTTTTCGCCGCCTTTTGCGAGTTCGGCGCGGCCACAATTTGCCGCGTCAGCGGATGCCGCAACACGCGCCCGCTCACATACAGTTGCGATTTTTCAAGTATCAAAGCTGTGCCACGCCATGCGTTCATTTGGTGTTATCCTTTTTGTCTGGTGTTTTTGGGGCAGGAGTTTTAGGAGCGTCGCTGCCGGGGACACCCGGAGCGGGTGGCGTTGCTTCGCCCTTCTGCTGCGCGTTGTCCGAAAAACTCTGCATCGCCTCGCCGGAATCCAGCCGGAGCAGCCATTCCTTTTTAGTCATCCAGTCGTGTTTCGCGGCCAGGCTTTCCGCCCGCTTTGCCAGGCGATCTTCCTCCGCCTCGCGTTGCTCCTCGATTTCTTCCGCCAGATAGCCGTCCAGTTCGCAGATCATCCCGCGGGAAATAGTGCAGCGCCCAAGCGATTGCAACCGTTGCTTGCTGTCATTGCCCTCATCCACCGTGAACTTTCCGGGGACGGTAAAAACGTAATTATACGGGTCAGCCAGATTGTTGTTGGTGGGGATAAATCCCATGCGCATTTCCCATTCCGTGCGCCGGTCGCAAATCCAGCGCGCGTCCCGTTCAAGGCATTTCTGGTCCCAAACGCAAATCGTGTTCGCCTGCGCCGCCGTCACGCGGGTCGCCGCGCGCCCGGTGTCGCCGGAATAAATCAGCGGGCGCGGCCAGAGATCGTGCATCACCGCCGTCTCGATGCGCGCAATCAGGTTTTCCTCGTTCATCGAGGGCCGGTCAAACGGCAGCACCTTGAGCGATTCCTTGTTATTCTGCGCCATTTCGAAGATGCCTGGGTAAATCTCCTGCACCGACCGTTTCCATTTCACCGGTGCGCCGGCTTCATCCGTGCTTTCCTCGTCGTAATTCGCGCGCCCGCCCTGGCGCGGGTTGCCGTCCGTGCTTTCCCGCCCGATGGTCAGCGCTGCCGCCAGCTTCATCGCCATCGTGATGAGATGCTGCACGTCGTCCAAGTGCATGATCTGGATTATCTTGCACCCAATATCGGGCCAGCCTCGGATCAAGTCGGTTTCCTCGCGCGAAGAAAAATTGAAGTGCATCTGCGCCGCCGGCACGTCCACATACGTCGGCTGGCCCGAGTCCGTAAAACCCGTCAGGCGGAAGCCAGCGCGCACCATGTTCGCGTCCACAATGATGCCGTCCACGATGCGATACCCGTCAAAAATGCTAGTTTTGTCGTTGATGATGTAAATGCCCGGCCACGAAGCCTGCCCCGAAAGGCTTGTGCTATACGCATATCCTTGAACCTTAGGCAGTTCCTTCAATTCTTCGAGGCCGTTTCCAACCCCGACGGCGCCGGGCTTCGAGCCGCCGATGATGCTGGTAGAAATGCGGTCGAATGTGATTATTTGGAACCGGCCGGATGCCGGCGTGGTTTTTAACGTCACCGGGTCTTGATAATCCTTGCCGTCGAACAAAATGCCGTAATCCGCCTGCACCTTGCGCGTCCAGTTCAATTGCCGCAGGGTGGACCACCAATCCGATTGCTTGCCGCGCGTGTTGCAATCCCGGAAAAAGCTGGTATTGAAAGATTCATCGCGCTTTTTGCCCCAAGCCGCGTTCGTGCCGCGGTATTTGATGTGCCACGAATCGCCCACGGAATACTCGCCCGCCTGGAGCAGTGCCGCGCGTATATTCTGGACGCCCTTCGCCGCCACGCGCGAAACATCCACCATCTCCCGCCGTTGCCATGCTGAAACCGCCTCGTAAGACTTGGCGCGGGGCCGCGAGATGCGCCCCATGTCGCCGCCCATCTGCGACGGCGTTTTCATCAGCGTATTCACGCCGTAGGACGAATACGGATTGACGATGGTGCTCATTTCTGTTGCAACGCCTTGGCCGCCTGCGTGCCGGCCATGTAAAGTTCGTCAACCAGGGGGTTCGGCAAAGGCTTGTTCTCCGCGTTCAAAAGAGGATGCGCCAAAGCAAACGCCTGGATTTCCTTCCACGCTTCCAGGATTTCAAGATTTTCAGCAACGGTGAATTTTGGATTTTTCATCGCCGGTTCAGATTGTTGATGCCGCCGAAGTTCGCGCGGGTGATGGCGGGGCGCTGGTTGTTATAGGCCGCCAGTTGGATCGGGTCGGTGGCGTCGTAATCCGGCGCGTCCGCAATCGAATCGCACAACCATTGATAGGTGAGGGTGTTGTCAATTTTTGGGTTGAACTCGGTTTCGGAATCCCGCGAGGTTTTGACACGGGTTATTTGTCCGGTCAGCATCGTGTTTTCCAAGCCCGCAAGCAGGGCAAGTTTGTCCTCCATTTTTTTGCTGGCGAAATGATCCATTCGAGAAACGGGTTAAGTCAAAGACGGAGGCTAGGCGTGGTAGTTGGCATCCACCGCCATGAAATCGTAAGTGAGTCCGTCCGTCTTGATTCCGCCATTCCAAAATTGAAGCTGCAAGATGGGAACTCCGTTGCCCATGTCCAGCGAGCATTGGATTCCTTTCTCCGGCACATCGCCATCCGGCAACTGGTCGCGGTGGAAGTTGATGGTTTCGATGAACGTCTTGGGCGATTTTCCGCCCGGAATCAGGTCAAAATCCGTCATTATCCGCGAATGCGTGCAAGGCAGCGTGACCTGGAAACCTGGAATGGTAAGCCGCGCCCCGAACAGCAGTTCATGAACCTTCTGGCCGGCGGTAAATACGATTTTATTGAGCGCGTTCAGTCAAGAAACGCGCGCAGTCAAAGTGTGTGTCATTGGATGGTGGGGCGAGAGTCCACGCGAGCCGATGTAGCGGCGCGTCTATTGACCGCCGCACTTCATTCCGCCGGTGGCCGATGTGCAATCCGAGCGATGATGAGCAACATGGTTCGGATGGTCTTTCAGCCATTGGTCTTTCAGCTTTCCATCCGGGTCCAGTTCCGGTGCAAACATGACGACGTTTTCAACTTTTTCAATCAGTCCGCTTGGAACGCGAGAAACTTCCTCTTTGTATTTCTGCCAGCGGGAAATCATAATGTCCGCCACTTCGATTTTTTCCTTTGACCGGCATTGTTCCCATTCGTCCGGGTCGCGGCCTTCGGGAATGTTGGCGTAAAGTTTTTCAATCGGCGTGTCAAATCCGCCGAATACTTCCAGTTTATCGTTGATGCCGAGAACGCCGGCGTATGCTTTTATTTCGGTTCCGGTTGATAGTTTCATAATCTTAGTTGGTTAAAACCTTTTCCACTTCAGCCGTCTTTCGATTTCGATAAACGCCCGGCAAAGGCGATGTTCCACCCACCAGCCAGTGATTCCAATTGGCGCGGCACTTTTCAGGATTGACGCCAAACCGCTTGCACATTTCCTGAAACTGATTCTCGTGAACCAGCCGCTTCATCATTTCCGGTTCGCGCATGGCGAACTCGCCAGCATCTTCCACTTCAAATTCCACTCCGTTGATTTTTTGTGTTGTCATAATTTTATTTCTTCGTTGCTTGGTTATT
>QGNH01000213.1_pt1 | contig 21884 bp, 28 predicted proteins | sample 1735481 | NCBI WGS metagenome assembly QGNH01 (sample SAMN09239004, study PRJNA386568) | Viral metagenome, whole genome shotgun sequencing project.
GATTAGCCGTAACTGTGTCCGCGATAATTGTTGAAATATAAGCTGTTGGAAAAGATGATCCAATACTCCCAATGGATGATGTTGATGTGTATGCGTTAAAGTGATTAGCCGTAACTGTGTCCGCGATATATCCTGACCCAGGTAATAATGTCGCAAATGTTGCGATAGAATTTAATAAAATAGCGATAATAATAATTGTTTTTTTCATAGTTTAGCTCCTATTTTCTTCATAGCTTAACCCCTATAAGCAACGTCATCCCACGTTGCCCCATTCCATTTTTGTGTAATAATTTTTGTCCCATCCGAATACTCGCGATAAGAACGAGCCTTCGTTGATGAATTATTAAAATAGTTATAAACCGGATCAAGCACAATTGACCAATCTGTGTCGAGCGTGCTTCCCGGGGCATGATTTAAATTCGTATCAATTAACGATCGATACACGATCCCTGAAACCTGACAAAATGAGCCAATGTAGTAAGTTGCGGTGGCAATCCACTCAGGAATCCCAGATTGAAAAAGGTAGGCTAACTGGTAAGTCTCTAAATAATGTAAGGAGTTGGTATCTTCTAATGTTGGAAGTAATGAGCCAGATGTTGAAACCATTAAAGCGTCACGCCACCCTTGATCATACTGTGCTAATGCTTGTATTGTCTCGGGGTCAGTGGTTGTAATCGGAGCGCCAGCAGCTAAAGAACCGTACTGGCGAATATCCCCGGAGGCCGCGCTGTTTCCAAATATTTTTAAGTTTTTTCTTGCTAAAGCTGTCATTTTCCCTCCAATAAAAAACGCGAGTTACTCGTTTTATCGAATGACTCGCGTTCAGTGTATCTGATTAGCGATAAATATTTAAATTAATGAATCCCTATAAGATATCATACTCCCATTTATAATATTACCATAACTGCAAAAACCTTTACTAGCAATTAATAAATAATTTGAGTAGTCGCAAAAACCAAATATGGTTGTCGGATCAACGTTTTGAATTAGATGAAGAAGCACACACGCTGGTACAGGGAAAATGCCAAGTAATGCGGCTAATTTAAAAATCTCCCCATAGTCGATTGGAACCAAAATGGTCATGGACATATTCTCGTTGTCGTACACAAGTGACGGTAGGTCAAACAAATCATATAAAATTGTTTTTAATAAATAATAAGTTGATCTTCCCACATTAAATGCTATTTTTAATTGAATTAATATACGAAGTTGAGCGTCAGTTAATGTAAAAACTCCGTTGGAGTAAGCCATGTAGGAATACATCTGACCCGATGGGCTAGGTAGAGTTGTGTAAGTTCTCATCCCCGTCCGATCTGTAAGGTCAGATGTGATATATGTTATAAATTCACAAAATAGCCGTGTCGGATCATAGCCTTGTACATTGCGCGGCACTCCCACATATTTTCCTAGAATTGTTAACTGCTCTCCAACTGCCGTGTCAAGGTCAAATGCCCGTTCAAGATCATAGGGTACTCCGGCCATAAACAACTCAGTCATTAATGCATTTACTGTTTCCAGAGCATTGTATTGTTCCGAGTATTGATAAATTAATAGCGATTGATAATAGTCAACAAAGTTTTGTAGGTTAGACATCGCTGATTGATATATTAGTTGCATCCAATGTGAAATAATTCACGAGCGTTTTAGGGTCTAATAAGTCCACGTATGACATTCCGTTGCCGCTAACCTGCATATCTTGTAAATAAATATTGGTATATAGGTCGTAAACCATTGCCTCAAAATAAGATTTGTTAGCTTCCTGCCCAATATTAAATGAGGAGTTTAATACCATCTGCTGCTTGATATAATCTTTGTCCACTGACCCATCACCCGTCAAAACACGAACCCCAAATTTAACATATAACGGCTCGGCCACGGCATTGTCATATTTTACAATAAATAGACCACCGTCAATCTCTGTAATATTTACTGCAATAGATCCCCTCATACCAGAACCGCCGCTACGTGATTCATAGATAACATTTCCAATCTCGGCACTTGTGGCTGTTGACGCTTTTACAATTATCCAATATGAGTGAGCGGTAATTCCATTCGTGTCCGTTATCGCCGTATTGTTTTCAAGAACGGAGCAATCTTCAACGCCTGCCAGAGCCAGCAATGAGCCAATCATTGACTCTTTAAAACCGGTTGATAATATCGCTGTACTGCGTTGTTGCCTGAGCCGCAATTGCACATCACTTTCCTCGTCTTGACCGACGATCAAAGTTGTCGCGGAATTATTGACCGATTTCACGCCTAGCGTTATGGTGATAATGGTCGTTAATGTATTAATAGCCGCAATATTTACACCCATTGTCTTTGCGGTAAACAAGCAGGAATGAGTGCCGGCTGCTGTGATGGTTTGGCTGGTTGATAAATACCACTGAGTTCCAGCCGAGTCCGAGATTGCAAAAGTTCCGGTTGGGGCCAACGACGAGTCAACCCCGTCGAGCCCTATCAAATTTAAAGCCCGGTCTGTAACAATATCCACATATACGGTACTGTAAACACCCGCCTTACGGGTTAAATTATTTAAGGCCACACGAGAGTCAAGATTAACGCCTATTGCTTGTTGCGGGTCAAATGATGTATAAATAGACGCCAAAAAACTGGTTAAATCTTGTATCGCCTGAGCAAAAATATTCATCATCTGTCCATCAGGGGAATTTGAATCCAAATTAATATCTGCACCATATATATTTTGATAATCTGCAGTTAAATTTGCTAAAACCTCAGATAAAGTGGTGATGATTAGTCCGTTTGTGTCGAGACTGTTTGGCATTATACTGGTACCTCCACGGTATTTGTTTGGTTAGTTGTAAAAAAGGTGTTGATATCATAATAAACCGTCATAAGTCGTTGTGCCGTATCAAACACGGACTCAACGGTATTTATTTTTACAACCCCGTACGATCCCATAATAACACGACGAATTTCATTTAAAAACAAATCTTGATCTTTTTGGCCTAAAATGGAAAACCAGTCAACGCCATCCTGCAAGGCGAAAAAACAATCATTTTGGAACGATAACAACCGTGTTTTAAGATTCATCATAATAGCGTCGTTGTTCTTCAAGTAATTTTGTTTTCCCTGCCCAAATGTCCAGTCCCCTGATCCTGTAAGATTTCTAAATATCATGATAATACCTCCGCAATACTGGTTTTTACTTGCTCAAGGGCCGTCACTGACGCCGGCGTTAAAACGTGGTTGGTAGGGCTTCCGAATGTCGCAATATTTTCAACTGCTGATATTAAACTATTTAACAAAGTTTTAAGATCGTTTTTTGAGTTCTCAATTAAAACCTTATTGGTTAGTTTAACTCGTGTACTACCGTAATTTAATTGGGTGGATGAATTATCATAATTGCTTATGGCGGATGCTAATGACCTAAATCCAACAATGGCCAACCCATCAGCAAGGCTATGAACTCTCGTTGTGTTTGGAATATTGGTTCCTCCCGACTCAAACCAGTTATCAATGTCCCTGTCCGAGAATAGAACCAGACAATCATCACCTTCACTTGTCGGCACCCTAATACCCCCCGCCGACCCCGAGACAATCATAACCGGCACATCAACTAATAAAGGGAAGTCGACTATTTGTGTTTGTAAAGTATTCTGGTCGGGATAAATTTCTTTGCTTAAAATCTCAACTGATGCCGTTTGAGTGTCTGCGTCGAATGAATTTATCTTACCTATTAAATGACAAAATAGTGTGTTTTTGGTCTTGGCCTCTTGTAGGTCTAAGACCGTTTTAAGTGTAGGCTCGTAAGTTTGCCGAAATATTTTAGCGTTTTCCAATTGAGTACCCCGATGCCATAAAATTTAAATACACGGTCGTTGTGCATTCTCCCCCAGCTACCGACCCCGATATAATTCCCTGATGTGTAAAGCCTGTTACCTCATAGCTTTCATTATTGTAAATCGGATTGACTAAGCTATTTAACTTAACCCATTGTTGGGTCTCAAGACCCGGCGTAAAAATCATCTTAAAAATCAATTGTGTGTCATTACGCTTGGGGGTGTCGAGTAATCCATCATTAAAATCTATGACTGCAATTAATCCCGGCTCAAACACCTCAGTTTTACCATCAGACCTTTCTTTATTCAGAACGTAAAGCCATCGATCCTCAATAAACGTTTTTGTTGATGCAAACGATGTTATCAACCCGTATGGCTCGCCGATATACGCCTGCCCCCTCTTGGCAATAAAATCTGAAAAACTATCAGATACATAAGTACCTGTTAAATTGGGCATATACCCTGATAGACGGGACAATAAATCCCGAAAAGACTCGTCTTTGTCCACAGTAACAGATGCTACACCGTTATTCGTCGCGTCACCGCCATCCCACGCAAATATCTCCGTTATAATATCTTTACCTTGACGATATGAATAGCATTGCCTAACGGTGCCATCAAATATTTTTACTAAATTACTGGCGTCACCATAACCTGCATTGAAAATAATTTGTCGTCTTGTATTAGTTGCATAAAGTTCATGATAAATTAAATTGCGGGTATCAAGTTTTAAATTGTACAGTTTGAAATTCGCCTCATTTAATGAGGCCATATTATGCTTTTTAACCATAAATTCACAGGTTATCGGGTAACTAATATCTAGCCAATTACCTGACAAACCATCTTGTATTGATAAAGTGTAATTACGGCCAAATTTAAGTGCCATTTGCTATTTGTCCGGTGATTAATGAGTCTAAATATATCCGGTCGTCTTGGGTTAAAACATAAATCTCAATTCTTCCCGTTGTAAAATCTGTTTGGAATGCCGGGTCATATATATCGGTTGAGGATACGGAGATATCAAAATTGATGATGCTTTGCCATTGATACAGCAATGAAAATGTACTGGTTAGTCTCGCATAATTTAATGTTAATTTTGGGTGAGATATGGCATAAAACCAACTATTTTGACTATCCACATATTTTAAGCTTAGTGATAATAGGCTATTGTCTTCAAGCCTGATATTAAAGTTTTGTTGAGGTGCGTCAGTTATGCATTGAACTTGAAACATTAAAACCCCCCTATAAATTCAGAACATTTTTTAAATAAATTACCGGTGCCGGTTCTGTCGGCGATCCCCGCAGCAGCACTCTTTAATAATTTCTGTGATGATCTTATCTGATTGTTTACAGCCGGTGATAACATGTTCGAATTAAAGCCAGCCGATGACGCATAAGACAAAGTGCTGGTAAACCTCATTTTTTTAAATCTAATCACCATCTCGGATACACTACGTGTATCACCTTGGGTAATGGTTATCATCTCAATGGCCATATTATCAAATGACTTCCATGGGGTAATGATAGAAAAAATCTCTTTTGATTGCCAAAGATTGTAAAAGTACTCAAATGCCTGCGTCTGCTTGGTCGATTTGCTTGTATTTGCCCCGATAATAGATGAATACATTGAATATAAATCGTCGGATACTTTTGTTGCGTTTTTTATCTGTGTTTCCACCCGAGAAATAGTATTTAAAACGGTTTGAGTGGCCATACTAAATGCCGGACATAAATTTGCTATTGGGTTAAATGTCCTCACACTATTGCTGGCAGACGTTGTAATAGTTTGTACGTTCGCCTTCAATTCTGATATCGACCCTTTTACCGATATAATTTCCGGCTTAATAGCTATATGATCCTGCAACGGTGAATTGTCTTCTGAATAATGGTCGGTTATATCTGACTGAAGCGTTATCGAGTCTTCATCAACTACGTCAAAATAAAAACCATCTATGTATGTGTTATTTCCTGGGAATTGCGGGTTTTTATTTGGTCTCACTAAGGCTTTTGCCGTTGTTGTTACCGCCGTCTTAAAAGGTGATGAATCAAGAAATGAGGTCAACCGGGTGGTATTGGCTTTTAGCTCATTTGAAAAACTTTTTAGGGATGTTGATATAATATTCATGGCCTAGCAAATCCCATATTTTGGGTCGGTATCTGAGTATAAGTATCATTGATTTGACGCTGGAAAACCTTTTCCACTAAATTTGCCGTGACTTGAGGGTTGTTAGCCTCGTGGATTGTAAAATTATTTGTTATTGAGTGCCCCTTCACTGAAGCAATTTGACTATTAATGTCATTTTTTCCGCCAATGAGATTGTTTTGTGATGATTTAATAATATTATCACTTTTTTCTGTCGAGACAGGGGCGTTTGATAAAAGCGAAGGAAGTTTTATAATTCCACCTAGAATGATGTCACTAACCTCATTTATCATTTTTTCATTTTGTGATGATTTAATAATATTATCACTTTTTTCTGTCGAGACAGGGATGTTTGATAAAAGCGAAGGAAGTTTTATAACTCCACCTAGAATGATGTCACTAACCTCATTTATCATTTTTTCAAATGGAGCGGTATAATTTAAAGCTTTTTCAAAATATTCTTTTTGCTCTTTGGTGTATTTTAAATACTCGGTGCTTTTCCGGAAGGTATCGACGTCCGACGTATTGACAGCCCCGTGAGCATCTCTTCCCTTGTTATATGCCATCTGAAGTTCCGGTGACTTTTCCATTGTCCTGTATTCTTTAAATGACAAGCCGCCCTTTGCTTTTGTGTTTGTAAATTCCATAACTTTCTCAATTACATTAACAAAAAAGCCTAGCAAAACCGACGCTCTATCTAACCAGTATGATATAAGTTTAAATACAACTTCACCCAAAACTTTTGCACCTTCTAAAGCCTGAACTAGCTCTCCTGACACAATATCTTTTAAGCTTGTAAATAACGGCTTAAAATCTTTCATCCAATTGGGTAAAAAATCTATTTTTTTGAAAAACTTCTCGATTCGGCCAATAATACTATCACCGCCCTTTAGATATACATAAATGTCATCCAATATTAAAAATAGTGCCAGAAATGCTGCCGTTATTGGCGCAAAGGCAACCATTGCCACTGCCCCTATAGCCACTAACGCAGTTTTTAATATCGGGAATTGCTCTATTAATCGGCCTGTATAACGGAAAGCGTCCTGTGCGCCCATTGATATATGTTTGTAAATCTCAAGTGTTCCCTCTAAAGCTGGTTTTAATGCAATAACAATACGGCTTATAGTTGATGATAATGTGAAGGTTAAATCTTTTAATGTGCGATTTAACTCAAGCAATTTCGCATATTCTTTCTCGGATAAAATGAGTTCTTTATTAACCTTTCCCAGCTCAAACGCTTGACTTCTGAAGATATTTAAAAAATTCTGACCTATTCCCATCTGTCCCATAATCTGCGAGGCTATTGCCGGCGGCATATTGGCTGTCGCTGATCTAACTCTTTCCAATACTTTAAAAGTGTCCTGCTCTCGCACGTTGACACCTAAAAGATAAAAGGGACGAGCGTTCCCGCCACCCATTAAAATTTCCGCTTGAGCTTTCTGAATGGATTTTATTGTTTGGACAAGGTCTTGGCCGGATACATTATTTTGTTCTGCTGCGTACTGCCATATTTTCATCTGTCTGGCAGATAACCCCGTTTGAAGTGCAAAATTACTATATTCAACGGCCCCTCGGATACTCTCTTGTGTTGTCAATGATATCGCCGCAGCTATGCCAGCAATTTCCATTTTGGTTTTTAGGCTCGAATTAAATAAGGAGTCTAGCCCTGACTTAAAGCTATTTAGTCCGGTAGCGTCCCCCTTTGCCCCTATCGAAACAAAAAATTCTCCAAGTTTCATGGTGTTTCCTTATTTAACTCAAAATATGCGTTTTCGTATTGGTTGCAAAAATACTCATATTCCAACGCGCTCATCACATACTCTGATGGCATAGCCATAATTTCATTTATGGTCCCATATCCCGCCCGCGATAGTTTTAATCCTATTAAAATTAAATCATTACAATTAATAGCCGTTTTAGGTAGTCGCCGGCTGCTTATTTCGACGGATTCAGTAATCCTAAAACGCTTTTGGGTAAAAAAGGCATCAAATTATATTTGAGTACCTCCCATAAAACGATAATGTAGTCTGACCGTGACTCTAGTGATTCAAAGGTATCATTTGATATTTTTTGGCCGTTATACAACGCTCTGTCTAATGCAGGTCTTAAATCTGATAACATTTGATCGGATGCAATAAAATGACAAACTATATTTTTCAACGGGGTTAAATCGCTTGACATGATGTCGTTCAAATTAAACCCTGATATATCAACATCTTTCATTTCTCTTAAAACAGATTGAGACAGTTTAAATCCTGCCTCAACACTTAACATTGTGATCTCAAGTTTCGCGCCGCTCTGTAGCGTAATGGTTGTGTTCATTAGGAAATGCTCCTGCTTTCAGCCGTAAACTTCATCATATAAATTGCCACGCCTTGCTCAACATCGCCCTCAACGTTTGTTTTAAACTCAGGGTTGCTTTTTGTAAACACTCCACCGGTTAACATGTAATTGTCGGCACCGGCTGAAGGGCCAAGCATCCTGGTAACGTCAATGCTTAATAAGCTAAAATTGTTAAAATTACTCTTCATTAACGATAACGCTGTAAGAATCTTTTTATCATCGTCGCAGCCTCTTAAGACTTTTAATGTAACATCCACAACTTTTCCCATTTCATTGAATGAATAAATGGCTACACCGTCTTTTCCTCGTTTAACATTTACGATATCATTTGGGAATGCAATTGTTAAAACGTCACCACTTACAAACCCCGTAAAAATGTCGCCGTTAAATTTTATAGTATCATTGCCTGTAAAACATACTTTACCCATAATCGTAACCTCCTTTATTTGTTGACACTAATAATAATGTCGGATAAATGAATTGCTCCTTGGTACTTAATTGCAACTTGAATGACTGGGGATTTTCGGTCTTCCCGATCAGCTACCGACTGGCTCGATACAGGTGATGAATACAAGTAGTATCCTTTTTCAATAATATTGCGTAAAAAGTTTGCTTGGTCACCAAACGTATCCGCTGCTGTCCACGTACCGGGCCCAACAAACCGATTTGATACGGCCTGATCGCATAATAGCCGGATAGTTGATTTAATCGCGTCCATACCATCCTCGGTCTGAGGAATTTTTGTGGCTGTCGTCGCTAGAACATTAAAAACGTTTACTTGTAAAGAAAGCTTAAACCATAACAGATTAAAAATATCATCAAAAAAACTATTTGTACCGCTTGAATAAATCTTTGATAAATTTGCAATCAATGGATAACAATCTGCACCAACGGCTAACGCTTTTCCTAGTATTGTCTGGGTAATGGATGTGTCACCCGTGATACCTGTTAGCGTTTTTAAATGCTGCGTTGTGGTAGTGTTTGATGCGTCAAAATTAACGGCCATACCTCTCGATGCATAGGCTGCTGCGAAAATACGCGCGGTCTGATCTGATACGGAGTAATAAAGACAACGTGTATTGGTATTTCCCGCTGATCTAACATTGTCAAAGTCGCTTGACGAATTTAATTGAGTTACATCACTGGATGGGAAAAATAATAGTTTATCAATTCCCTGAACATAAGTCGCTAATGCACTGCCGTTGACTTCGCTAGTTAAACTTTTTGTTGCTAAAATACCTTGATAATAGATGATGTCCTTTGTTCGGATAATAGCGTTTTTAACGGTCTCTGCAGCACCAGATGCCTGTCCATCAACGGTGGTTCCTAATAAAACGTCCAGATATCCAAGTGCGGTAATGTCGGTACCAGATGATGCCGCTTGAATTTTTACTTTTGATGCCGCGCCAGTGGTAGCAGACGTAAAAACAATGGTTCCTCCTGATACTGCCGCCGTTACTCCCGATGCTGTGATACCCGCACTTATTATGCTTGCAATATGAGCTAACGTTGGAGCCACTCCAAAAGATAATCCTGTAATAGTTGTGTATGTGCTAGCCGCGTCAATTTTAACCTTTAATGCGCCGTTAGCAACACTGTCAAAATTGCTTGTATTTAAACTGATGTCGGGAGTGTTAAAAGTGCCCGCCGTTGCTGATGTGGTTAATAATGGGATGACTACTAATTTACCACCACCAACTAAAATATTTGGTGCCTGTGCAAAAATGGCTGTCGCTTGTAAAAATGTCTCACTGGCAGACCCCCATATTGTTGCAACAGTGGTTGGGTCAGTATATACATCGTAAACATCAGATAATGGAGTGACTGGCGTCTCTGCTGTAAAAATAGCAATATTTGATGTGCTATATTCAGCTGCCCCCGCAGATGCTTGCGAAACGCTTACGCTTACAATATTTGCAATATTAATCTGGTTCATAAATTTACTCCTTTTTTATTTGTTTGTTTTGACCAAATATGAATACGTGTCAAAATAATTAATGCTTTTAGTCATTTCTAGCGTCGAGTAAACATGTACTGACGCGTGATACCTATTTAATCTTGCAGCTCCCTCCAAATAGGATAAATCAATAAAATTTATTGGTAATCGGCATATTTTAATATTATATTTTTCCTGTTGCTGTTGGCTATAAACCGATTGCAGCGCTATGATGATTTCATATCGGCGCAATAATGCCTGTATTCCTTTTGACATTATATCAATGCCGATTATCTCAAGTTTTTGAATTGTCTTCGTTTCGGTGTATCCGGTTTCTGAAGCATAGCTTTGAACATTACTTCCACAATAAACGATCGCGCTTATGATGGAGAGGGACACATATAAATCCTCGTTTGGTGGTATGTCCCATTTTTGATTATACACCAAAACCTGATTTTCATTTAATACCAATTCAGCTCGGATAATATCGCATAAAATCTGAATGGGCATTGGTTCCGGAACATTATTTGTCATGGTTTGGCATAATCCTTTATAGCGTGATATTCCACATATCCGTAACTGTCCCAGTTCCAAGTTCCTAAAATTCTGTAATTTTCTCCGTTATATTTAATAATGTCGTCCGTGTTTAAAACTAAGCCCGGCAACGCGTGAATTTGTAGCCATTGCCAAGACCGCTGACCTTCAGGTTTTAATAAAAGGTCTTTCCGGTTTAGTGGCTGGACAACGCCCATAAAAGTTGTATCAACAAACGTCTCAGTCATTAATCCACCACTTACGCTTTGGGCTTTAACACTAAACGTAATAGCCCTAAACCATCCACGCAATGTCCCACTCATAATTGGTAGCGATGCTGTGTTTTGATCTAGCGTCATTATATTTGCGTTAAAGATAGGTGACACGTTGCTCATTGTGATACCACCTGACTTGATACTGACTTTCTTAATTGTGCGGTATCAATACCAATGGCTGATGAGCCTTTTAACTTGATGGTGATTGGCGATAATCCGGGCCACTTTCCATCCCCCTCTGTTTCAAACGCCTCTTGAATTTTATCTTCAACTATCGCTCCAATAATCTGTAAAGAATCGTCCTGCTTTCCCCTTTTCGCCATAAGTTCAATAATTTTTTTGTCTTGTTTTATGATATTTATAATGGATGACGTGACGGAAGCCATTAGCCAAGGCCGCGCCGGTACCTTTTTACTAACAACACCAAATTCTAATGATGCCCCCACGTCAGCGTTAGATGGGTTTTCTTGATAAGTACGTAGTAATCCTTCTCGGATAGACTCGGGAATGGATTCATCATTTTTAAACTTGTTATATCGGGATAGTAAATAGTCGTTATTACGCGCCGCACCCTCTGATAATACGCCCACTTTTACATAGGATCGACCTGCAAAGGCTTTTTTTAACTTTTCCAATCCATCTGTGTTGTATTTAATATCCATTATGCTGGTGTGGTTGTTCCGGCGGCTATAACAAAATTTCCAATCAGACGAGGGATAATGTTTGCTAAATAATGAGTTCCATATCGGGTGGTGGCTAAAAAGGTATAGTATGGGTTCTTTTTAATGGTGTCGGGAATGGAAAAAGACTCTGATACACTTCCTACGATTTTTGATTCAGTCAGCCAAGGAAAAGACCCGTTAATTCCCTGTGAACTAGTCATAAGATCATTACATAAATAATGTGCTGTTAACCATAAAAACTCAATGGTGTATTCTGCTTGTGAACTAAAAAGTGCTTGATTGATATTTAATGCCGCCAGGTTAATGGCTTTATCGATGTCAGCATCAAGCACTTTTGTCGGATCTGTCTGATCCGCGGCGTATTGGAAATCACGAGTAAAATATGCTTTAAAATCAACTTTAGTCGGGTTTGTATACGCCACATTATCATCCTTTATTAACTGTTTTTCGTCTCGCCGGCGGATTGCGTAATACTATCATCGCGCTTGGTAATTACTTTTGTCTTAGAAACGGGTGCTGAGCGATCTGGTAATTGTACTGGTGCAATTATTGCTTTTGGTTCGACCGGCTCGACTTCTGTTTTTTCGGTTTTCTTGATTTTCAAAGGTTCCATTGCTTTAAACGCTTGTGGATACATACCCAAAACGCGAGTCCCTTCTTGGTCATCAACCTCAAAAGTCTCTCCAGCATCAATCATCCCAAAACTAAATTTATACTGCGCAGACGAAACATTTTGCATTAACATTGTTGACTCCTCTTATTGTTTAAGTATGGTCGAAATACATAACTTCTAAATCGCGGTAAATAGCTGTTCCCGTGAACTGGCCATATCCAACATTTTGGAAGTTGAAATTATCTAGGCTGTTGAATTGCGTTGCTGTTAAATCAACAGGGATATTCATTGTCATTGTTTCCTTGTTGTGTCGGTACAACGCATAACGATAAACATTTGCGCTGCGTGTTGACATTTGAGCTAACTCGCAATATGCCTGCGGCAGAATTTTGAATTGCTCTTCAGGATCACCCGCGCCAATACCAAACCCAGCTAAAACAACTTTAAAAGCGTCTTCCAAATATTTAATTTTGGAAATATTCGGGAATTGCACTGATGCTGCAGCACCTAATCCTAAATAGTCACTTGCCGGAATAACAAATCGGTTGGGGACAGTTGTGCTGTTGGTGTTGGCAAAATATTCAGCTAACAAGATAGCTACAAAATTTTGAAAGTCATCGGCACCTAAAGTGCTGATCATATCCGTAATTGTAGTTGTGTTTGGCGTTACGTTTGCATTGTTCAATAAACCAGTAACGCTGGTGTCTGTCGGATGGCCAAGCATACAAATTTCTTGCAATCCTAAATCCCACTCTTTCTTGCGTGCTTCTAATGAGTTGGTGATCAGGTCGAAATTTAATGACATCATGGCTTGATATACATCGAAAATGCTATACCCAACTTGTTTTCCCCAATTTAAAATAGGGACGTTCATCGGTTTAACGGTGGTAGTTACTTTTGACAATCTGGAATTGTTCCCAGTATTAATTAACCCATCCCAAAAAGAACCTCCAACGGGCGCGGTTAATAACCGGATTAAATTTTGTTGAAAAGCACCATATCCTACTCGAACGGGTACATAGCTACTCATTTTAAACTCGTAAAATTTTGCATGAGTTAAAATATCTTTCTCGATTTGGGTTAGTGTATCAATAGTGAATTGATATGCTGAGTCCTGTGTTGAAATACTATTTTGAATCTGTTTGTGATTCATGTGTGGTAGTGGCTGGACGTCTTCTAATCTTAAATCTTGGTCTGACATATTCTTTCTCCTTTCCTTATGATTTCTGAAAATCTAATTTAACACGGATGAGTTGGCCTTTAGCTGATGCTGCGTCCAACGCGTACCCAATACGTTTGCCAGAATTTTGTGTTAAAACTTGTTTGTCTGCGACAACCCATTCAACGGCTCCCCCTGCGGAAATTGCCGTATTTGCTTCCATCCATACATATTCTCCATCAATGGCGATTTGTGTGTAATTGCCTTTTACATAGGTGTTTTTCTTGACGCTGTAAATAATGACTCCAAACTGTGCAACAGTATTGACCGTCACCTGATCCACAATTGGTAAATGGTCTGAGGTTCCAGACGCTAAAAGTACAACATCACCAACATATAACGCGGTGGCTACGCTACTCGCGTAAATTTGTACGCTTAATAATGACTGTGGCGATAATTGTAGGTCTAAAGTACCTACGGAATTTTGGACATTAAACTGGTTTAAAAAAGCATTTGATGTCATTTGATCTTATTCCTTTCTTTTTAATATTTTTCGCTTCCAGCTTTGTACTGAGATTCTTTGCTCATGTAAGCTGAAATAGCGTTAGAACCGGATTGATTTGACAACTGGTTAAGCTTGTCAAAGTGAGACTTATCTGCTTTTTTTGAGTTTGATTTAATAGTCTCTTTTTTTGTTTGGTCTTTATCTTCTTCGATTGATTTTGACTTGTCTTCGTCATCATCATTTTTCTTGTCTGACTTTTTTGATTCATCATCATCATTCGATTTTTTATCTTCGTCGGATTTTTCGGATTTTTTAGATTTGTCTGACTTTTTTGATTCATCATCATCATTCGATTTTTTATCTTCGTCGGATTTTTTAGATTTGTCCGCGTCCGATTCATTTTTTTTCATATAATGCTTTTTAAGATCGCTGACTTTATATTTTTCCCCATTGTGTTCGACCTCATCGTCGTCACCTAGATAATCGTTTTTTTTATGCTCCGGATCGGATTCCTCTTCTTTGATGAACTCCTTTAGCAGTTTTGAGACAGGTACTTCTTCACCATTAATTTTGACTAAACGATCATTGTCATCTGTAATGCGTTGCTCTGGTTCTTTATCTTCGTTTTTTTTATTTGACTTCAGAAAAAACTTCATTTGTTTTACTCCTTTTTTAGAATTTAATTTAATTGACGCCCCTTCATATCTGGGGTTTTCAACTAATGCTAAATGATTTCCACTAAATTCGAGGATTTCATTGTCATAGTGCGCGGCGTGCCATTCGCCTCCTTTCGAGTCTTTCCTAACGGCATCGTAAGCACAAGATACCGACCAATTATCGTCTTTAATTTTCTTTTTGCCGTCATCCCCGTGCATTACCCCCCTGGCGTGATACCATCCATCCTCTGCACAAAAATAAACATCGTGGATATAGCCCTGCGCCTTGTCTTCCATATTACCCGGTGCCAACTTATCATCATGATTAATTATTACCGGGCGACCTATAAACGTCCTAACAAATTTATCAATTGTGTCCTTCTTCAACAAAGATACACCCTGATTGATATCTTCATAACTGGCGATCCCCGGCTCAATAAACGCTGAATCAAATGGCTCGCCCCAATCCTTTGCGTTTTGTTTTTGTTCTTGAGTATAATAATGTGGGTCTTTTTTTAAATGGTCGCGCACAATACCCCCAATGATTAAAGGATCCTCGCCTACTGTCTCAAAATGCTCGGAAGCTTCTTCGTTTAATCCTTTTAAAAAATCTTCTGAGTATTCATATTGAATGTCTTCAGCGATCTTTTTTGCGTCTTCTTCATCAAACATCGTTTTTTCTCCAAAAAAAAACGCGAGCCAACAAGTTTATATTCTTGTTAGTTCGCGTTCAGTGTATCTGATTAGCGATCAGATTCTATTTAATTATTTAATCAGATTCTATTTAATTATTTATCTACCCGCACTTTATCAATTATGCGATCCCATCCTATACATTTTTTATGATGTATTATCAGGTGTATTTCTCCAAAGTCCGGCAATTCCGGTGATTCAAGTCCAATTTCTAAAAAAAAACGGGCTGACGCTTCTGGAATTTTATCCTTTTTTACAGTCATGCTAATTTCATTTTAACAGACGTCCTACGTAAGTCAAACAAAATAGGCGAACAATTATGATAATGTCCCCGTTCCTGGCAAGCCAGACCCCCCACCTAATGCTCCTGGGATTGTTACCATAACCGTCGCTGTTTTAATGTAGGTGTCAATTGCGTTTGACATATACGCCGCAAAATCTGCTTCGCTCATCTGCGAGCCTTTTGCTGAGTTAAATATTGATAATAGTGATGCCTGTAATGTTGCGGGATTAAGTGCCACTTTTTACCTCTTTTAGAATGATAATGTCCCAGTCATTTGCCAATAACTCAATAATTGACGGATTCCAAGGCGCGGATATATACGGCTGTTTCTCATCTAATGTTCTCATCCTAACCATTAAAATAGGGGTGAATCCCATATCTTTTACATCGCTTTTTAGCTGGATCAGATGAACTGACATGTCCGACTGCTTCCAGCATTGCCGCTGAATAATCTTTCCTGATTTGACGGCTTCAAGTGCTACTGAAAAACTTGTTAACATTTCTTTTTCTTCCTTTCCTTTTATTCAAAAATTGGCCGTGCTACGCATCGGCATCCGTAATCCTCTCCTGGATTTGCTCGCTTCCCTGTCAAATGATTCACGACTGGCGGATCATCCCAGCTAAATATCATTCCATCTAAGCTCTTGTGATCTTCGCCGGCCTTGACCTGAGATGGATTTGCCGGCCGAACCCGTAGATCGTGAGATGTTGACCATTTATATTTTGTTATTCCAATTTCCTTGTATCGTGATTCCCTGAATTTTGAGACTAAAAGACTCGTCTCTTGACTGGCTAAAAATACGGCCTTCTTTCGCGCAATATTATACTCGTGCATTAAAACCTCGGATAGCCTGATCCGTTTTGGTGCTTTGCTTTCAAGCCTCTTAACCATAGCTTGCCTCATGTCTATCACCATTTTGTCAGAGAAATTCTTGACATCTAATTCTAAATTATTTATATATTCACGGGCTATATCCGATCGGTTTACGTCTGTCAGATTGGGTATAATACTAATATCAGCAGATTTAATTGATGATATAAATTGATCCTGCAACCTGTCTACTGTGCGAAGAAGGATATCTTTTAACATTGACGGATTAAATATAGGATGAACCTCTTCCAATGATTCTAATAGACGCGTTTGCTGAATCGAGTTTGATTGATTTATATCTCTTAATAATGCGGATAACTCAATTGGTAATTTTTCTTCTTGTAGCTCAAATGCCTTTTTTGATGAGACATAACGTGCCCCTAAATCGTGCAATGCTCGGCTCGTTGAAGCATTAAAATTCCCATAGACAAAACCGTTATCATAAATAAGTAATCCATCCCGTAATGCATGTATTAAATTGGGATAATCGGTTCGTGCATTAAAAAATTTTTTGCCGTCTTGTTGAAATGTCTGGTTATGGATTTTTTTTAGTATAGCTGAGAATATACATAATAAAATGGTTTCTAGCTCTTTGATCTCTTTTTTGGGTGCTATTATCGGTTTTAAATACCGCATAATTTAACTGGTTCCCTGTACCCTTACTTGCGCGATGCTTTGATCCATGTCTTTAATATATTCGGGTAGCTCAGGCTCTCGTTTGCCCGCCAATATATCTGATTTAATATTGATGATTTTATCGGTCTTCAGCGCGTCCCCAAATTCCTCCTCAGTTAGTAATCCGCGGTCATATAAATGTAAATATCGATCTTGCTTTGATGATTTTATCGTTTCGGCCTGCTCTTCATTCATGATCCGTAATGATTCAAATTCAATCTCCAGGTTAGGTATAAATCCAAATAACTTTTGACAACATATTTCAATTAATTTGATGATATGACCCTTGCTTTTCGATCTAATTTCCGTCTCAACCATGGAATTATAATTCTCGATATCATCCTCGCCTGAACTAAATCCCGATGCTGACAATCCAAACAGTTTAGCTAATGGCATTTTCAGGTCGGCAGCAATTCCTATTCGGTTCTGTTGCAGTATCTCAGCTAGTCCCGAAAATGTAATTTGCTTCTGATCATACTCATCTTCTTTGTCCATAGTAACGGCATTCATATAATTTTTTTGTGAATTGGTAATGTCGATTTGCGCCTTAACCATCCGGGCACTATCTCCTGTCAATAGGGACGCGTTGTACCCCTGTATTTTATAAATATCAATTTTTGCCTCGTCAAGCAATTCATAAATTAAGTTTTGGTTTTTTATATATGCGTTAACGGATCGTAACATTCGTTCGACCTCTGACAATCCCCACCCCTGCAACTGGCGGCGTATAAAACTTGGTGCTTCTTTGCCGGAGAACTTCAAAATCCGTGTTTTATGGATTGGTTGACCGTAATAATTATATGGACATGCAATATCGTCGGCTAATGACCAACTATAAAGCATTTCCCACCGGTCAGCGCTAATAAAAGATAGTGGCGTATCTCTCCCAATCAATTCAATTTTTAACTCGTCGGTTGGGGTTTGGTCAGTATTTATTATAATACCTGCGCCGCCAAATAATCGTTGCCATTTTAAGGCCGATCTTAAAACGTCCCAAACATTTTGGCCTTTTTCGTTAATACGCGTTTCCATAAATCGTTGGAGTTCTTCGATGTCGTCGGAATTTAGTTCGTCTGATTTTATTTTTAATCCGCCCCGAAACGCATCGTCTACAGGTTGGTCAATTGCCGTTTGTAAAACGCCATATGTATTATAGGCGTATGACAACAATGTCCTATTTAGTGTTAATAGTGCGTAGGCATTACTATTAATAAGCTGATCTTGAGATGATAACGGAGAATATGACGTACCCGTCGGTAAAAAATCTAGCACATTCAAAAACCCTGAATCGTTGTTGACACGTTTGACATCGGCCTGATATTGAATTTGATGAATTTCATTGGGTAACGACTGAATTGGAGTCATAACCGTTGGTTTTTGTGGGTTTTGTTGCGGCATTGATGACTGAATGTAATTATTCCGTCGATTTTTTGACATATCTTCATTATATACACATTTTAGCGCATATTTCTATACACATCGAAAATTGATACGTTCCTTTTAATCAAAAATGATAATGCATATCGCAACGCGTCAATAATATGATTGTGCTTATCAACAATATCTCTCAAAATTTCACTTGTGTTTTTGTCTATTTTATAGGCATATCTTGCAAACTCGTCAGCTGTGTTTTTACATCGTGGGTGGATAATTATTTTTTCAAATGATTTCAAAAATGCAATCCCGTCTTCAACTGATTCTGGCCATTTTGGGGCTGGATCAATATTGAATCCATGGCGTTTTACGTATGATATTGTCTCCGGCCTGGACCAATCACCCAATATTTTAATTTTTCGAATATCTGGTATGCGATCAAATGCGCTTGGTAATGCGTCAATTTCAATCCCTACTCCGTACGCCTCATAATCGATAAATAGCCGGCGACCTCGTATAAAACAACGCAACGCGGCAAACGGATCAGATGAGAACCCCCAATCTGCGCCACCGTATAATCGACCATCATTTTCGGGGTTGTACGGCTCAAAATCATCTACTTTATATTTTTCCTTAAAAATAATTGAATCGGATAATTTTTTCGGCTGGCCTTCCCAGATATTCAAATATGCGTCATAATCCACGCGTTTAATGTATTCCATTTCCTGTCGCAAAACCTCGGGGAAAAATGGATTATCATAATAATTTACTTTTTGAATATATGCGTTCGGCGGCGTATTGACTATAAAACGCTGATAGGTCGCATCCGATTCGTTTTCGGGATTAAACGAGATAATTATTTCTGATTTTTCTCTCCGGATTGTTGGTATTAGAATTTCCCAATTATCATGTGTTACATATTGCGCCTCTTCGATCCAGCACCAATCGACGCCCTCGGTTGATTTGATTTCCGCGATCTGGCGCGACAATCCCTTAAAAATAATTTCGGACCCTGTACACGAAATTATGGAATCTTGCTTGATAATAAAATTTTTGGATAGCCCTAATGTAGCAATTCGGTCGCTCAAAAGTTTGTGCACCGAATCTCTAATTGAATTTTGAAACTGGCGGGTACATAGCCCGCGATATTTACCTGAAATGGATTTGATAATACGAGTGTCCGCAACCCCCCAGGATTTGGCCCCGCCTCTCCCTCCATAAAGAACTTTATATCGTCTATCCGAGAATAGGCACCGCGCTATTTTTACAGGTAATTGTAAACTTAAATTAGTCAGTTATTTTTTCCCCGTCTGGATACACCCCAGATTCTATGGAGGTTGCCGGCATTATATTGATATTTAAAGGCAGCAGCTGGCTCAAAGTCGCCCCGCCGCTCATCAACTCAATGGGAGACAGCACTTTGCCCTCTGTCCGATCCAAATAGGTCTCGATCCCCTTATAGTTTCCCTTAACCGCATCGGCGCAAACACGTAATGCGATCAATTCCGAAACAGACATTTTCTTTTTCAGTATTCCTTCGAGTTGCGGCAATTTTAACTGCGAAACGTCAATTTTCGCATTCAAAAACTTTTTGAGATACGTCGAAATAAAATGAGGGCTTTTTTTTGAGCCATTCCCAGGAATTGGCCCATGTCCTTTTTGAAACGGTTTTAAATTTTCTGGAACTCCACCTTTTCTTGGCATCTTATCTCCTTTTTTTCTCGATTTTTATATCTGGATCAAGTTTTTTCATTCTATTGATAATTATCTGGCAATATTTTGGATCGATTTCGATTCCAAAACATCGTCGATTTAATTGATAACATGCAACCATTGTGGTCCCTGATCCCAAAAAGCAATCATAAACAATTTCATTTTTTAAAGAGCTGTTCATTATAAATTCAGACAATAATTCAACTGGTTTCATTGTCGGATGTCCTTCATTTCTAAATGGCTTTTTAAAATCAAAAACGGTTGTTTTTGTTCGATCATTTATGAAATAGTGTTTCCCAGGTTTCCAACCATAAAGAATGGGTTCGTGTTGATAATGGTAATCGCTGTGACCAAGTACCAGTTGTCCTTTATTCCAAACCATGCATTGGTGCAGCGCATTAAAATCAATCATCGTTTTCATGAATCCAAGTTGTAACATTCCCTGCGGGCATGTTACGTAAATTGAGCACCCATCTTTTGCGGCGGTGAATGCAGCGGTGAATGCAGCGGTGAATAATTCGTGTGTTTTTTCTGGCGTAAGCGCATCATTTTCTATTTTAAGGTTTTTCTCTGTTTTGCCTACATATTTAACACCATATGGAGGATCAGTAACGATTAAATCAATTTGATTTCCGGTGAGTAATTTTTCAACATCATAAATCATGGTGCTATCCCCACATAGAAGCCGATGATCACCAATCTCAAACAAATCGCCTGAAACAATATCTGTTTCAATTTGATCTGGTATTTCATAATCATCATCAACAGCATCAATTTGTTCAGCATCGATATTAAAATCAAACTCTTCAAAACCCCAATCCATCAAATCGCTTTTGTCAAAAAATGAATTAAGGATATCAAAATCGAATTCGCCTGTATTTTTGTTAAGCCTAATATTTAGTTCTTTTTCCTTTTCTGGCGATAGATCAACGTAAAAAACGGGTATTTCGTTATGCCCGAGCTTAGACCATACTTTTAAACGTTGATGCCCGCCAATAACGATATTTTTTCGATCAGGATTTGAATTTGCAATGATCGGATCGACGATACCAAATCTTCCAAGTGATTGCCTTAAATCGGATTCTTGTTTTTCGGATAGTTTTCGTGGATTGTATTCTGCTGGCATTAAATCGGATATTTTTACATTTATGATTTGCATATATAAAAAATAGCATAAAAAATTTATATTTCAATACATTTTTGGTATATAAAGGTGAAAAAAGCTAAAAACTAAAGTTAAAATCGGACATTTCGAACATTTAATCAAGTGCAAATCTTTGTTCATTCGATTTTCCAAACCCCTTAAACTCGATTTTAGATGTATATTTATCAAAAAAATCCAGAACAAACGCACATAAATCCGCATCATCCGTTATATCCAAATTTTCAACCCTGATATTAGTGTATATAAATAGTCGTTGACAATAGCTACTATATATAGTATTATTAATATATAAAGTTGAGTTGTCAACTCTAATAAATTTAAGGAGGTTAAATTATGAATCCAACAATAAAAAATCATAAAGAAAAAATAATAGGTTATAAAGCTTTTAAAAAAGATGGGGATAAAATATTTACCGATGGAATGGGCCATTCTAAACGAGTATATTTTGAAGAAAATGGTA
>QGNH01000041.1_pt1 | contig 21808 bp, 25 predicted proteins | sample 1735481 | NCBI WGS metagenome assembly QGNH01 (sample SAMN09239004, study PRJNA386568) | Viral metagenome, whole genome shotgun sequencing project.
AGAATCTTCTTCACCACGGACTTCATGTTGTCGTAGCGCAGAGTCTTGAAGACACCGCCAAAGTAGGCGAACGCATGTTCGTGGGCCTCAAGCAGCGCCTGTTGTGTGGCGTGTGGATAGGCCCGATGAAAGGCATCGCCCGAGCCCATGCTGCGCATCGCGAAGAACTGCAACTTCACAACTTCGCCGCCTAGCTTGGCCATGCCCTCGAACCAATCCACCTGCGCTTCCTGGCCAAGCTCATAACTCTGTGGCACGAATACTTCCCGCCCGCTGAGTCCCAGCTCGCGCTTCCGCGCCTGCACATAGCGCCGCACCGTGGCTTCCCCGACAGGATGATCCGGATGCTCGCGGCACAGGCGCATCCAGACGCGATGAGCCGTATGCCGCTGCTTGCGCGGCGCTTTTACGTCCGACGCCAGCATCTGTTCTATGTGTTCCTTCAACGGCCCCAGCCGCGGCGCTTCCCGTACCACCGCTTTTCGCTCGGGAGGAATCGCGTTCCCAATCGCTTGCCGCACCATCCGCCGGTGCACACCATGCTTCTTGGATAGTCCCTGAATCGTCTCACCGGCCGCGTACCCCCGCCGGATCACTTCAAATAGTTCCACCTTATGCCTCCTGTCCATCCCCGAATCCTTACATCCGGGCTTGTACAGGTGGGCCAGTTTAGATGAGCGAAGTGGGCCAAATTAGATGCGCGAACTCACCATACGGCTTACAGGGAGCGCAAAATGCTCTAATATAAGATATGCGCATTGGAGATGTTATCAGATCGTACAGGTACCACCAGGAGATGAGCAGGAGGGAGCTAGCTGAATCTATGCACATGAGGTTAGAAACCGTCAGACAAGTCGAGCAGGGTAACAGACCCACTCAGCACACTCTACAGCACATCGTCGCATGGCTCACTGAGGATACCGAGACTGAGGATAACTAATGGCCGATATACCCAAGTACAGCGTATATACAGGGGGAGTCACACGCAGTACCTTCCTCCCCTCACTCCGCTCTATCGGGTTGAATCAACAGCAGCTTGCCCGTGCTTTTGGAACCACTCCGGGTGCTATTAGCCACTGGTTCACCGGTGCCCGGACTCCGCCGAGCATGGCTCTCAGGCTCGCTCAGTACGTGCTTTCCGATCCGCGGGTGATCGGATGCGGCCTGCCGACAATCGGCGGATCGGCGGTGGGTCTGCGGGCCAAACCTGAGCGCAAAGTGGGGCGTCCTCGCAAGGCTAAGTAGCCTCTCGTCATAGTCTTGCCGGGGTTCAGCGCAGTCCGGGCCGGGCCGGGCCGGTTAGTTGTCCTGTATAGGGTGGTCGTTGAGGCATAGACTAGTTCTGGTGGAATTCCGGTCCCAAGTAAATAATCCAAACGGTGTACACTAAAAGTGACCACGGAAAGTGCTTGACAATACGCACGGATGGTGTACACTAAAAGTGTGGAGATAAAGCATTGCAAGCGGTGCGAGTGTGACTGGTGTTTCCGGGGAGCCGGGAGGCCGTTGCGGTGCGGAAAGTGCAAGACGCCATATTGGGATGTGGGGGTGGGTAATGCAGGGATACGCGACGGAGTTGGAAGAGTTGATAGCGGCGGAGGACAGGATAACCGAGCAGACGGTGTCGATCCGGGTCCGTTTGGAAACTACTACACAACGCCCACCAAGATTTGCCGTTCATGTGAAAGCGAGATGATTCAGGTAAGAGGATTATGGGCTTGCCCGGAGTTGACGTGTTCGCTGTGTGGTCAGCAGCAGGGGAGGGTGAATTGAGAGCCAAGCGTCAAGAGTGGATAGACGAGTTCCTTTCCCGGTATCGCCGGGGATTGATGGCGTTGAAGGTGTTGCGGTGGGAGTTGGAGGGGAAGCGATGAGCAACAAGATTGTAGTACCGGAAAACATCAAGCAGGCGGCGTTAGACGCGGAGGGCGAGACACTCTTGGGCACCCCGTGGCAAGAAATTGCTCTAGGTGGGGCACTATTAGGCCGCACATTCACCCGCGAACAGGCTAACGCTATGAAGCTCATCATCGACACGGCGGTGCATGGATGAAGCGAATCTGCAAAAAATGCAATCACACGATACGATGTTCCGCCAGGCGGGGCGAGTCTGATTCCTAGACACCCCCGCCGCAACAAATAGAGGATTGACTGACGTGGATACGAAGACCTGCCCACACTGCGGCTACATCTGGACTCCCCGCAAGGAGAATCCGAAGAAGTGTCCGCAGTGCGCGAACCCGTTGTGGCAGAGTCAAAGGCCGAAGAAAAAAAAGAATGAGCCTGTTGCTGTCGTAGCTCAGTTGGCAGAGCAGCCCGTTTGTAGCGGGCCGGTCGAGGGTTCGATCCCTTCCGACAGCCCCACTATCGAAGACCGTCTCGCGTCGGCCCGCGCCAAAGCGGAAGCACTTTTCAACAAACTGAAATGAGGAAAACATGGAAGTAGCGATCAACGCCCCATTCGACAGCAACGAGATCAAGGATATTGTCTGCGCTGAGCTTCGCAAGCGCCTGGACACGCTCGGACCGCTTCAAGGAGCCAAAGAGTACAACCGATTCGAGGTCGCCTACGAGGTGGCAGTCAAGGTCTACCGCGTAGGCGAGACGGGCGCGGGGAAAGAGACGCTGGCTTGGGGTAAAGTGGAGAAGGGCGAAAAAACTCCTGAATCTGTCGAGGATGTTGATGTGGTGACTGACTCGAAGTTCGTCTCCCAAGACCCCAATGAGGAGCGCCTGAGCCGGGATATGCCTCTGACTGTTGAATCGAGGGACGGCAAGGGAAATATGACGCGCCGCAAAGTTCACATGAAGGGATGATGATGGATGACCCCGAAATCAAGCAAATCCTCGAACGGGTTGCCCGATCCCTTGAGCGACTCGTCGACCATTACGTCCCGGAAAAAGCCAAAACAGAAGTCCGGCCCGCGTCCCTATCGACTGCCACATACTCCCGCGAAGAGCGCGAGATGCGAGACTTCAAGAAAAGCCTATCTCCGTCTGGATCGACGAGGTATACTTCTTGCCAGACTCGGACTGACCTCTGAGCAGGTGGCCGGAGCGGTGCAGGTCACTTCGCTCTTCCGGCGCATTGGAGTCAAGCCTGAGCGCCTGATCGAAGTTTTGCAGGCCGACAGCGAACTGGAATCCATTCGCATTGTGGGTATCTGGACGACACTCACCCCAGCCCAACGCAAGATTCTCGGATTGGAAGGGCTGGCGCTGGCGTCGTCCATGACTCCGCGACGACTGTGGGAGCTTTACTGCGGCGCGAACGTGATGCAGTCGCGGGAGACGATTGGCGCTATGATCTGCGAGGCGCTGCCATCTGTGATGCAGAAGACGGTCAAACTGGCTCAGGGTGGCAAGTATCAGGCCATGGAACACATCTACAAAGCCGCTCGCGTCCTGCCTACACCCAAGGGCAGCGTCATCAACATCGGCGTACCGCAACAGGGAGAGCTTGAGAGCGGAGACGAGCCAGAAGGCCGGAGTCTGGAAGGGTGCGACGACTTCCTGATGAGGGCAAGCAGGGCGATGGGAGCAAAACAACTTCCCGCGCCTGTGATTGAGGCGGAAGACGACGAAGAGGATGAGGAGGAAGAGTAATGCAATCAGTATCGCCAGTATGGACCGAAAAAGAGGTTTCGATTGAGCGCGTGATTGCGCTCGACCAGCCGCAATATGCGCCGATCGTAGTCCTTCCAGTGCGGTTTCAAGACGGCGTGAGTGGCTTGTCTGTTCGCTTCCGTCTGACCGATGAGGAGCGCAAGGCACTCGCCAATGGAGAAGACCTGATCATTACGGAAATGACGTTCGGCGGACCGTTCACTCCAATTTCCATGCAAATTTGCAAGCCGGACACGAACCCGTTTGGGGAGTAGCCTATTTTCGCACCGGAAAAAGTCGAAGAGCGCCTAAATGGATTCGAGGAAGAGTTCAAATGGCGACCTCGTGAGCATTCTATTGAAGAGGTTGACCAATGGAGTGATCGCCTGCGGGAAGTCTTCGTCGTAAAAACCAACGGCGACATTATGCAGACGCGCGGCCTCACCAAGGCCGAAGAGCGGTTTATCGCCAACGAACGCGCCATGTGCGCCGCGTCTTGTCTATACTTCCTCACCCGCTACTACTACATCAAATTCAAAAACAATATTGCCCGCTTCGCCTTCCGGCAAGGCCAGTGGATTCTCTGGCAGATGCTTTGCGAACTTGACCGGATGGGTGTCTCAAAAATGCTCCAGGTTCTCAAGGCTCGTCAGCTTGGAATCTCAACCCTCGCCGAGGGAATCGCCACATGGTCGTCGCAGTTCGTTCCCGGCGTGGCTGCCCAAATTGGCTCGGCGGACGGCCAGAAGACGCAAATCATGCTCGGCATGATGACTCTGGCGATTGACCAGCTACCAGTTTGGCTTCCCCCTACACAGACTCGCTCCAAGGTGGCCTCTGACCGCGCCATGATTGAGTTCTCCAACATCGGCTCGATGATTATGGTCCAACCTGGCTCGATGCGCGGCGGCATGGGGCAAGGCACAACCCCGACTTTCGTCCATCTGTCCGAGGTCTCGCAATTCACAGACCCGGTGACTCAGTTGGATGAGGGACTCTTCAAGACGCTCCATGAAGGCCCGGAACTGATCGTCATTCTGGAGTCTACTGGAGATGCTTCACACCGCTCCGCATGGTGGTGGAAACAGCAATGGATTGCGAACCGAGACAATTACGGGACTGGAAATGCCGACTTCTTGCCCGTGTTCCTTCCCTGGCACACGACTCCAGAGCTTTACCCTGGACCATGGCTCAAGAAACATCCAATGCCAGCCGATTTTGTTCCCAATGAGGATACGATTTCCCACGTTCACCGCGCCGAGGCTTACGTTCACGCGACACCTATGCTGGCAAAGGTTATCGGCGACACATGGACCATGCCGATTGAGCAGCAGTGGTACTGGCAGTTCAAGCACGAGGATCACAAGCGCCGCCGGGTAGAAAAGTCATGGTACAGGCAGATGCCGTGCGATGACTACGAGGCGTTGCTGGGCGAGCGCGACAAGATTGTTGGTGAAGAGACGCTGGAAGTGCTAAAAAAGTCTCAGGTGGCCATAGAAAAGGTTCCTGCGTACATGCTGGCCGGAGACGGCGTGGCAGAGAAGCATGAGCCGAAAGAGGCCGATGTCTGGTACGGTGACGACTCCCCGCCAAGGCTGAAAACCCACTTCATCACCAGAATCCGGTCTGAGCGTCTGGACTGGATGTTCGTCCCATTGAAGCGGATCTCCAAGTTTGACCCACTGGAGAAGTTCTGTATTTTCAAGGAGCCGGAAGAAGGATTCGACTACTCGATTGGATGGGATACTGGAACAGGCGTCGGAGGGGACAGGTCTACGCTGTGCTGCACTCGTCACGGGGTGGACGCTGAGCCTGACGAACAGGTTGCCGAGTACGCCTCCGATTCTGTTTCTCTGGACGATATTTACGTGTACGGCTGTGCGATGGCGTCATTCTACGCAAAGCATATGGCCTCAGTAAGAAAGCCTCACCCAAAGATTTGTATTGAGATGCGCCGCAAGTTTGGCGACGGTCCCTACCACGTCTCCCGGCAGATGGGCTTCACGCGCTGGCATGAGTGGGGGCAGGGATTCGACCGCAAGACGTTCACTGAAAAAGTAGGGAAACATGGGAGAATCGGTTGGTACACGAACGAGTGGTCAAGGCCGCTTTTACTCTCCAGATTCTTCGGAGCGGTAGAGAATGGGTGGTTCATCGTCCGCTCGAAGTGGCTTGCAGACGAAATCTCCGACATGGAGCAGAAGGTGACAGAAAGTGGCAAAACTCGTGCCGATCACGCAAAAGGAGAGCATGATGACCGTGTTTTTGCTGCCGCGATGAGCTATTTTACCCTCCATCAGCACGATGTTATGGTGGAAAGGCTAAAATTACGCTATGAATCCCCGTCAGATGGCGGTATCTTAATAGAAACGGGTCCATGCAGGCAAACAATTGAAATACCAGGTGCAAAATGGCTCAATTCCAGGTTGTTGACAGGCGCGGCGGCATCAAGCAAGGAAGTCCGATACTTCTAGGCGCACCGCGTCTGGTAAGAAACTCGTCAAGCGCGGTGAAAGACAGCGTTTTCGTCTACTGGGTCAGCCCCAAAGGTGAAATCCAGCCTGCCGCCGATTCGCGCATCACAGAAGGGCAGTTGCAGCGGTGGCCAGAGTACCGGCACTGGCGGCGCTGTGAGGCTACCGGACCCAAAGAGATTGAGAAGGTGTCCGTCATCATCTCTCGGCAGTTGTGGGAGAAAAAGAAGCAGATGAAGGTTCAGCAGCACATCCGAGAGAAGTTTGAACTTGACCAGTTGGCTTTTCGCGCAAAGTTGCGGATCGCTCAGGGGTTCTCCAAGAACGATGAGGAGATGAACCGGCGCATCTTGCAGCGGGCGCAGCAAAACGAGGCGAACTTGTTGAAACTCATCATCTCCGAGTTCGATCCCACCACCAGGACAACCGCGCTCGACATGGAAGTGCGCCCACAAAGCACGTCACGGCTGGCAATGGTCGGTCAGAAAGCAACTGGTATCTAAAAATGGCCCGCGATTATGACGCCCACTGGCAACCGCCTTCGCGCTTAGAGTCCGGCAAGAAGCGTTTCGCCTACATCGAAGACATTCTTGGCGACGGCGAAGGATGGCTCCAAAAGCAGCCTTTCTGGAACGATCTCGACCGCGCTGAGAAGATCATTCGCGGCCAAGAGATGAACAAGGCAGACGAGAACCGCTCCGATCTGACCTCCAACCGACTCAAGCGCATTGGCCGCGAGATGGTGGCTGCAATCTCTGACGTGCGCTATCCAGACGATATTTGGAACTCCGACAACAGGGCTTATGGCGCAGAGATGGAGATGTTCTCCAAGATGGCCCGCGCCGTCTGGTACGAGGCCCGTGCTCCCTACGCCGTTCGCAGGCTGACTCAGTGGATGCTTGCCGGGGGTACAGGGTACTTCTGGCCTGTCTTCCGCCGCCGCCGCGCTGTTGACCCCGGCTCGACCGGAATCTGCTTTGATGACTACGGCCCGCGCGACGTGGTTCCGTTCATGATCGACGAGCGAAACTGGCAGGAGACTTATGGCTGCACGATGGTCAAGATGGTTTCCTTGCCCAAAGCTCATGCTCTGTTCCCGACATTCCAAGACAGGTTGCGTCCAGTTCCAAAGCGCAGGATGCAGTCTGGAGTCGTGTCTTCTCGGATGAACTTCATCAGTTCTTTGCGAGGATCAGACAGTTCTATTCCTTGGGTTGAAAAGCAGTGCGAACTCCGCTACACTCTCATCCGCGACTTGGCAATCAACAATACAGACCTGCCAATACCGATGGGTGATGCAGGAGCGTCTTGGGCCTACGTGGTGCCGTATCTGGGCATGGATATTGCGGCAAACGACGTGAAGAACGGACAGCGATATATGCGTCCGGCAACCATCGACGATTGCCGCCTCTACCCTAATATGCGCCTGATGGTGACAGCCTCAGGAGTGGAAGAGCCTGTCTATGACGGACCAGCCTGGGACTGGCACGGCTATTTTCCGCCTCGCTTCTCTTCTGACGACTGGGTGACGGAGCCGATGGGCCTGTCGATCTTCCGCGACGTGTTTGATCTGGAGCGTGCTCGGCAGTTCACCGAGCGAGCCATCGACATGAAAGTGAAAGCCCAGATGGACCCCGGCATGGCCTACGACCAGACAAAAATCAACTCGGGAACAGCGGAAGAGCTTGACCCGTGGGAGATGCGTAAACGTCTTGGAGTCGATGGAGAGGTTGACGAAAAGACTTTCAGAACGATTCTGACCGAAGCGCAGATGAAAGTTGGAGGAGAACCTTTCGAGTGGATCAAGTATTTGGACGAATCCCAGGATTACTATCTTGGTACAAACCAAGTGTCTGCCCTGGCTAAAGCCAAAATGAGTACCGGGCAGGAAGGGGCAGACGATCTCCTGCGGATTGCTGGCCCTATCACCCGCGACATTTGCGCTGGCATGGAAGGGCCGATGGCCGACGTGCTGGAGATGCAAAAATACCAAGATTTGCAGTTCTTCGACACGGCGAGGACGATGCGCTATGTCGGCCCGGACGGGGTGACTCCTGAGACGTTCGACTTCGACCCGGCTTCGCTGGTTCCTTCTCACATGCCCGGTGAGGATGATGGAAACTCATCTCAATTCAGCCGCATGGAGAGGGCTAAGAACTTCGCACGCGGCCTAAGTTTGACTCCGACGCCCGGATACCTCCACGGCATCCCACAGACACAGCAGAAGCTCTTGCTGTTGCAGGGCTGGCGCTCAGGGTTCCCGATTGATCCGGCGCGTGTGGCGAAGGTCTACGGCATCGAGAACTGGGAGACGAGCGACTTCCCGAAGTGGAAGGATTACAAGAAGTCAGAGCTTGAATTTGCAGCACAGATGAAAACTGAAGGTGCAAGTCTCGCACCTCCAGGACAGGCTCAAGGCGGCAGCCCATCCCCTGCTGGTGGTGGTGGAAACAAAGGCGGCAGACCTAGCTCTGGCACAAAACCCCCAGCAGCTAAGACAAAAGGTTCTGCCGAGGGTCCAAGGGCAACTATTTCAACGAGTGGATAGGAGAATCATGGCAGAGTTCAGTCGTAAAGTGCAGGTTCAGGTGCAAGACATTTTCGCAACCAAAGCGGACTTGGAAGAGGTTGACTCCTACATTCGCTCACAGCGCGTGGTAGGCGATCTGGTGGTCAGCTATGCCGGAAACGGTGGCCGGAGCGCGGTTGTATTCAAAGGAAAGCCGGTCACGCACGTCGGGGAAATCGAGGAAGAAATTATTCCCCCAAAAATAATTGTTGACAAACCGGCGGTGTCGTAGTTTGATTGCAACAACGGAGCAATTCCTGTTAGGGTCAGCCGACCGCTGAATTCCACAAGGGTCTTCCCACAGAAACAAGGAGAAGACCCAATGAAGAATCCCCGCAAAGTCGGTCACAAGAATGCCCACAAGGGTCATCGCGGTCACAAGGGCACCACTGTTCTGCCCGCTCACATGCTCGGCAAGAGCCTGACCAAAAAGGTCGGTCGCAAGCGCACCCGGAAGGGCAAGTAAGCGATGGCCTCCCCCGCATCTCCACTCACGCCTCCCACTGCTGGCGGACCTCCTCCGGGCGGTCCTCCTCCGATGGGGGGCGCTGGTGCGTCCGGACCGCCTCCGGGCGGCGCGGGCGGTGGGGCGGCTCAATCGTTGGCACGGCTGGCGATGGATGCTCAGAAGATCGCTTCTGAAAGTCCAGAGACAGCGCCGATGATGCGCGAGATTCAGAACCAAGTGCGCATGGCGACCATGAAGATGATTCAGCAGCGACAGGCTACCCAACAGCAAACTCCGCAAATCTGAACTGAGGAAATCGAATGACAATACAGGAATTTCTCGCGGAGCAAGGCTTGACGGCGGAAGAATCATCCGCAATCATGGGGAGTCCGGCGCAGTTGAAAGCAATGAACGCCGCGCTTTCCCGGTACGATGAAGGCACCACAGCCAGAGCGCAATCCGCAGCCGAGAAAGCTGAAACTGCGACTTTCTGGGAGCAGAAGACGCAGGAGCTTCAAGGTTCCGTGAATCGTCTGACTGCTGCCGAGCGCCGCGCTGCCGAGGCTGAGGGTGTTGCCGCACAGCGTACCGCGTACCTCAAGTCTTTGAAGGATCAGGGATACGATGTGCCGGACACGATGCTTGGAACCTCGCACGTCACCGAGCCTCCGAAGCCGATCACCCGCGAAGAGATGGAGCAGGGCTTCCGCAAGACGGCTCCCGATCTGGTTTCGCTGACTGCGCTCTCGAATGAGTATTACCACCTTTATGGCGAGCCGTATGTGCAAGTGGAAGAAGACTTCCGCGCCGCGCAGTCCGCTGGCAAACCGCTCCGTGATTATGCCCGGACGAAGTATGGTTTTGAGGCGAAGAAGGCTGAGAAGTTACAAGTTGCCGACCAAGCCCGTATCGACAAGATTGTGCAAGAACGTGTCACCGCAGAGAAGGCAACTTGGGCAGCGGCGAATGGCTCCAATCATGAAACCCGCTCTCCTTTGCCGTCCAAGTTTGACAAGCTCCAAAAGCAACCCGGCTTCAAATCCGATTCGTGGAAGAGCCAAGAGGGGCGTGCGGCGAATCGTGCCGAGCGACTCAAGCGTTTTGAAAACGTTACAATTCAGTAGTAAGGGAGAATAGCAATGCCTGATCCAACATACGGAAACGATCTCCAGGCAAGCACTCTGGATGATTTAGTGCTTGGAGTTGCCTACGACAACTTCTTCGTTGACGATGCGAAGCTCGAATGGATGCGGACCATCGGCGTGGTCAACCCCTTCGAAGGCGGCGTTCTCCGTCGTTTCCCGACAATCATGAACCGTCCGATGGGCGGCGCTGCGGCTCCCGGCACCACGCAGAATATCGTTCACCGCCAACAGCTTGCGAACACGGCATTCTCAATTCGGAACTACTCGACTTGGGATATGCTGGAGACGTTCTCGCTGATGGTGCAGAACCGTGGCGAGGCGAAACGTGCCGATCTGATGGACATTTACGCGCAGTCGCACATCAAGGCCATCAATACCGATGTGGGCGTGGACTCGTTCCATCACGGCCAGCCGCCGGTCTCCGGGTACATCACCGATGACGGCTCCGAGCGTGTGAATGGCGACGATGAGGCGATGAACAACGGCCTCGATCCGGGCTGGACTGGCAACGTGTACCAGAACTACGGTGCACAAGCCCGCAACGGCGCGGTCCAAAACACACTGAACTCGACGCCGCTCTGGTACGGCAATCCTGACGGAACCTGCGCCTCGTTCTCGGTGGAGAAGTTCATCCTCCACATTCGGACCTGCAAGCGGTACGGCTCCGATCAATTCATTGGCATCTCGTCCGTGGAAGGCATCTCGTACATAGCCTCTGCTCTCCAGCGCCAGCAACGGTTGGTCGAGTGGAAGGTTGAGGATACCTGCCCCGACTTCACCGGAATCGGCTTCATGGGCTGCATGTTCTATGAGAGCGCATTGGCTCCGGGCCGCGCCTGGGCCGCGACGCTCCCCGCTGATATTTCGGCGACGAGCAACGCGACTGACACAGCCGGAACCTCGACAGCTGGCCAGCCGTACAGCTTCACTTCGCCCGCGACGACCACGGCGCTGAGTGGAATCCCGGCCAGCACGCAGATTTCCGTGGGTGAGCCGCTATTCATCTACGCCGGGTCCAGCATCGAATACTGGCCGACGACCGAGCCTGAGTTCTTCTTCGGAGTACGCCGCAATCAGGTGTACAACTCGAACTCGCTGGATTCGTACATCGTCAACCTCGGACTCAACATCAGCTACACCATGCCAAGGAAGAACAGACTCGGCTACGGATTCTCTTCGTAAAGGAAGGACACGAACATGGCACAGGGTATCACTTTCACAAACTACATCCCTACTTCGCTGGTAGGTGTCAATTCGGCCTCTCCTACCCTCGCATCTGAGGCTGTTACAGGGTTGCCGATTCCCACGGGAGCGTTCCCCGGAAACTGCTTCTTTCTGAACGAGGCTCAAGCCAGCCAGCTTTCGCTAACCTCAATCAATTCTGCCCCGTTGCTGACCTGCCACGCGGGATGGTATATGGTGGCGCAAGTCTCCGCTTCGGCTGTGGCTGCGAACATCGTGCAGGGCGCAATTGGCGCTCAGGTCGCTATCCCGACTACCGCTGCACAAGAAAGCTCCAATATCGCCTTGCAGGCGGTGGTGACGGATGGCGCGACGGCTGCTACAGCCAGTATGCTTGGCATGAGCCCTGTCGTGTTCCTGAACGCGGTCACTCCGGGAAACTACACCATCGTGCAGCTTAACGGCGATGCTTCCATTCTGTTGGCAGCTTCGCAAACGACCGTGATTGGAGATGTTCTGTTGTCGGCTACGCCCGGCTCATGCACCGCCGGTTCGACTACCGCTCTGACGTGCCACAACATTCAGAACGTCGTCGGCACAGCAGAAGCGGTCGTCGTCACTCCCGCTGCTGCTTTGGTTTTGTCGGCGGCTGCGTCGAGCAGCGGGTCTACAGCTTACACCGGCACAATCACCGGAGGCGGCTCAAATGCTTTTGCGGGCCTCTACTTCGTGGTTGCGGGGTTCACGAAGGCAACCAACAACTCCGCATACGCAGGGGCGCAGGGGTTCCTTTGCACAGCCAGCACCACCACCGTGTTGACTTTGACCAACGCGCTCGGTGTCGCTGAGACGCACGCTGGAACGGCCACATCGACCAATCTGGTGCGCTGCAACGTTTCATTCCCGTTCGGAGCGATTTAAGGAGCAATCATGGCAGATGTAACGGTTATTGGGGTCGATCCAGTCAACGGGCGCAGTAAGCTCGTCTACGTGGACCACAAAGGCCCCTCGTCCTATGCCACCGGCGGTGAATCGTGGCCTCAGCAAAGCTCCCTTGGCGGTCCAAACTCAGTTGGACTGAACGACGTTACATGGTGCAACGGCGGATACACCGAGGACGGCAAGTATTTTGTTTTGCCGATCTTCGGTGGCGCTGGTGCGCTCAAGGGAACGATCAAGCTCAAGTGGTACGTGGCTGGTTCGGGCGGGGCGTTCACCGGGACTGCGGCAACTCTGACGCTTCCCATCGGGGCGGGTACGGCTACTGATGCGGTTGGCACTTCGGGAGCGTCTGGAACGGTAACGCTGGGAAACGGGACGGGTGCTTGCACGGTCAATCTGAACGCATACACCCCCGCCGGAACAATCGCGGGCGCTGCGGCGGGATTGACGGAAGTCACTGCCGCAACCAATCTCAGCGCATCGTATCTTCGTCTCGCGGTATTGGGCGGGTAATAAAGCACGCGGCTGAAAAACGCCTGCTCGGCGTTGTCGGGCGGGCGTTTTTCGTAAGGAGCGCGGATGTTCGCCGACATGTACAACGAGTTACAGGGGAACGTCTCAGGAGTCGATCAGGCTTACGCCAGAACGCTCATCCAAGAGGCGTGGGAAGATGTGCGGCGGCTTGGAGGGTGGTCATTCCAGTTTGGTGAGACGGGCTTCACGGTTCCCGGCGCTTTATCAACAGGTACGGTGACGCTCCAGTTTGGCTCTCCAACGGTCATCGGCGATGCTCTGGCGACTGCGGCCTGGGCGACAACTTCGCAGTTTGGTTCTCTCATCACGCAAAGGCAGTTTCGCTCAGGTGGGGTGTCTGGCGCGGGAACAATGTACGACATTATCGCTTTTGACGGTGCAAGCACCTTGACGCTCAACAGGCCATTTACTGACCCTTTGACGGTGATGACGGCTCCTGACCCTGTGCAGAAATACATGATCTACCAGCCGTACATCGCGGCTCCCGTAAAGGGATTCCGGCGCTGGCTATCCGTCTTCGACATTGCGAACTCTGGATGGCTGTTCGCGCGTGGCGACCGGCGCGAGGTTGGGCTTGACGATCCGCAGCGGCAAATCTTCTCCAACCCCTCCGCATTACTCGCGCTCGGAACGGACACGCGGCTGAACTCCTCTACGGCTGGCTGGCAGCGGTACGAACTCTGGCCGGGCCCGCAGAATCGGTATCTCTATCAAGCATGGTATCTCTGGTCTGGCCCTGACCTTGTATTGCCCACAGACACGTTGCCCTACGGTATTCCTGAGTCGATGGTCAAGGCGCGGGCGCGGTACAGGTGCTACGAGCAAGCAGAGGCCAACAAAGACGCAGCCAACCCGCGCGGCGCTGGCGCTGACTACCGCTTCCTGATGGGCGCGGCGGACAAACAGTACGAAGCGGAGTTGAAACAAGCTCGGCTTGAAGACCGCGACAAGTGCGACATTTTCAACACGACGATGCACAGATTCCGTGGCGGTCCTTCTCCGGTCACTTACAACCCATCAACAGGCGGAGTACGCGCTGCTGTAGGAGTTTGACAATGGCAAAACTCACCGGCAAGGTAGGGAAGAAGAAGACTGGCAAGCCCGCGAAGAAGCGCCACGCCGTTCTCGCCAACAAGCGGGTTCCGCGCAAAAGAGGATAGATGGCTCCCTATGGATGGCTCACGTTCGGGCAAGCGAAGACTGAGGCGGCGGTGCGCCTTGGCGACCCGAACATGATCTTTTGGAGCAACGCGGAACTCGGCGAGTACCTGACCGAAGCATTGCGCGTCTACAACGCTCTAACTGCGTTCTGGGCCACTCCGTTTTCTCTGACTATGACCCCCCCGTTTACGCAGAACTGGTTTCCGGCCAACGGTACAGGTTCGCCACGGCTTCCCACGATCACCGACAATGACGTGTACACGCTGATCGAATACCATCTGATCGAGCCGCCGACTGGAAGCACTTGGACAGGAACGAATCAGTTCAACATCAACGATCTGGCTCAGGCAATGTCCCGCCGCCGCAACGAGATTCTGCAAGCCGCTGCCTGCAACATGGTGGAATCGACTCTCGCTTTGACGCCGGGAACGCCCACAGCACAGGTTACTGACTTGGTTCTCGATGAGCGGCGCTTCCGTTGGGTTCCCGTCACAGGTTCTCCGGTGACTCTACAGCGCGGCGATTCGCGGACGTTCCAATACTTCACTCCGAACTATCGGCAGACTACACAGCCGCCGTTGCGTTGGGATGTGATTGGATCACCGCCGCAAACCATCACGCTCGATGCGAACGTCCCTGTTCCGTCCTCTCTTCAGATGCTCGGCATCCAGGGCGGTCCGGACTTCACTCCGGGAACCAACACGCCACTGCTTATGCCGGATGATTGGATGTGGGTTTTGAAGTTTGGAGCCATGGCCGACATTCTTTCGACGGAGCAAGAGGGTAGGGATTTGGAGAGGGCCGCGTACTGCCGCCAGCGGTACGAAGAGGGCTTGAAGCTCATGCGGGAAATGCCGTGGCTTTTACAGGCTTCGCTCAACAATGTTCCGGTAGACACTCAGCCGTTGGCCGGAGCGGATCGCACGAATTACGAGTGGCAGTCGAGGGCAACGGCCTTCCCTGAGTTGGTGGTGGGAGGAATCGACTGCTTCGCGGTGAGTCCAATCCCCACGGCGCTGACTACGGTTGGAATGACGGTTGTCGGAAATGCGCCCATCCCGGCATCTGATGCAGCGAATATTCAGGTGCCAAGAGACGTGATGAACGCTATCATAGACGAAGCGCAGCACCTTGCACTTTTCAAAATGGGCGGCGCTGAGTTCAATCAGTCAATGGCGCTTCATAAGTCGTTTGTGGAGTACGCAGTGAACCAAAACAGCCGTCTCCGCGAGTCCGGGATTCTGGCGACCACCATCCGGCCTCCAGTAGACAGGCAAAGTGAAGCACAGCCGCGATATGCGGGCAAGGAGTAGCACATGGCAACTGGTTACGGAGCAATCGTACCTCTCGGAAAGATCACCGTAGCGACGGCTGGAACGCCGATCGCGCTTTCGGTCAACTGCGGGCCTCTGGCTGGTCAACTCGGCGCTCCGGGGTCCAATGCCGGACTTCCGGGAACCCCGCTGGTGCAGATCATCCTCACAGCGCCAGCGACGAACACGCTGGGCATCTACATCCTTCCGCGCGGAAAGACGAAAACGAACACCGACTCCATCATCGCGTTCATCAATCCCGGTAATTCGATCTCGCTTCCGTCCGGGTTGGTTGGCTCGGCAATCTTGCCGGAGAACTTCGTGGTGGATTCTGACACCAGCGGAAACATTGTTTACGGTTGCGGATTCATCGGATAGGCTATGCTCGACAGCCCCAGACAAATCTTCGAGAATCAAGGCGGCATGAATCTGATGGAGCCGCCCGACCTGCTCAAACCGGGCAGTTACGCATACCTATGCAATACGCGCAAGCTCCTCGGCGGGAGAATGACCGCCCGTCCCCCTTTGGGGTCAAACCTGTTAAGCGGTACTCTTCCCGCCGGGGCAACCTCTGTAAGCCAACTCAATGACCCATATCTCACAGGCTACGCGATGGTGGTAGGCGCGGCAGGGGTGATGTACGTCAACAACGTGAGCGTGGCTACAGGGCTATCAGGGAACCCGCTGTCGTTCCTTCCTTACCGCCCCCCGGCCAGCCCGCGTCCTTTCGACTACATCGCTGACCCTTCGATGGCAGTGACGATTGCGAGTTATACCGCATCGGGTTATGGGACCGTGGCCGGGATGCTCAAGGTTCGAGCCGATGGTCAAATTTTCAAGACAGGAGTAAAGGAGCCTCAAGTTGCCCCGTCTGTCTCTGTTGGGTCTGGCACCGGGCCGAATTGGGTGACGTATCGCTATACCTACCGCGACTCAAAAACAGGAGCCACGTCGAACCCGTCGCCTGAGTCTGCGCCTGTGATTGTTCCTCAAAGTAACGGCACGGGAACGATTATTCCCCACAGTTCCAATCAGGGTGTGAATATGAGTTGGAACGCCTCGCAGTACGAGGTCCAAGTGGATGGTCAACTCCGCACGAAAGGAGGCGTATCGGGCGGAACACTGACAAGCTACATCAACGCTTTCGATTATGGACTCACTATTCCTGTTGGAGTGACCATTGACGGCGTTGAAGTCACATTCAACTGGGGCGGTCAAGATACCGCTACTGGAACCATTCAAAACGTAGGATTGTTTTACCAAGGGTCTATTCTTGGACAACTAAAGACTCCCGGAGCACAGAATCAAGTGACTCCCGCCAATCTTATGCTAGGTGGAAGCGCCGATTCGTGGGGTGCAATTATTACACCAGCCATCGCCAATGATCCAACCTTCGGATTTGGCGTTCAGGTTTTGATTACAGACACCGGAACAACTCGCTCTTTCTTCTATTCATTCGCGATCACCGTTTACTACACATCCCTTTCGGGAACGGGAAGTTGCACGGCATCGACCGACCCGCAAGTGGATACCATCGACGTATACAGGCAAGGTCCTGGGCTGAACAATTTTACCTACGCGCTCTCTGTGCCGAACACTTCTACCGCATTCACAGACACGGCAACCGATCTTTCGCTTGCGACGAACCCGATCTTGAGCTACGCCAATTACGAGCCGTTTCCGTCGATTGACCTTCCGCGTTCTGGCACGTGCAACGTTGCCGCCAACGGAGCAGTCGCATGGGTGTCGGGAGACGTGTTCAACGTGCGCTGGCTGCCGGGAACCATTGTTCTCATCGCGGGCGTGGCCTATGTTCTCTACAACAGACCAACCTCAACCACGGCGATGAACGTCTACACAACTTCCGCCTCAGACATAGGATTCATCTCGTTTGGATACCCTCCAACCGGGACGGGAATTGCGTGGCAGATTGCGGAGCCGGACTTGGCAGCGCAGCCGTCTCCCGTTATATGGGGGCCGACACCGGACAATGCAGGTTCATTCTACTTCGGCCTCGATCCAAATAATCCAGGAGATTTGGTCTGGTCACTTGGCAATAACTTCGATTCCGCGTCAAGCTCAAACCGGATGTATGTGACCAGCCCATCCGAGATGCTGATGAATGGAACGGTAACATCGGAACTCAGCACGGTATTTTCCACAGAACGGTTCTGGCTGATCTACGCGAACTTCTCTGACGCGGTGGCGGCGGTGACAGGAACACTCGGCCAGCAATGGTCCTTGGTGCAGTCGGCCTCAACGCGCGGCTTGTATATGCGCTACGCCATTGCTTCTCTGGGTTCGCTTCTTGGGTGGAGAGCGAAGGATGGAATTTTCCTCTCGCAAGGCGGTGGCCCTGAGAAGGAAATCAGCGGGCAAATCTACAATCTATTTCCGCATGGTCAGCCGAAAGCTCCATCTGCGGTGGTCATCGGCAGCTACACAGTTTATCCGCCGGACGACACAAAACCCAATGCGCAGACGATAACCATGGTCCCAGGATACCTGTTCTACGACTATCAAGACGTGAATGGGAATCCCCGCACGCTGGTCTACGACATGGATGCAAATGGCTGGAGCGTGGATGTGACCAACCCGGGTGCGAACTGCCACTCTCACCCGGTCGAAGCGAACCAGATACTCGTAGGGTGCGTCGATGGAACGGTGAGGGCATTTGACAACGCAGGCGCGGAAACCGGCTCGGCCATCATCGCCACGGGGAGCCAGAACGGCGGATCGCCTCGGACAACGAAGCGTATCGGTGGAGTCTTTGTGCGGGCGCTCGCGGCCTCGGCTATCACGCCGCAGTTCTGGGCCAACCGTTACGGCTCACAGATCACCGGAGCGATCCCAGCCACGCTTGGCACGAACGCAGCAGAAGCGGATTACCTCGTAGACTTCACGGCGGCAACCGGAGCGGACGTGCAAGACCTGGCGTGTGTGTTCTCATTCGCGCTTGGGTCTGGAGATTGGCTGAAAGAGTGGCAGACAGACTGGACAGAGATTCCAGAGCAGATTGTCGCGTGGCGCACGGGAATGCTCTCGTATGGGCTTGATGGATGGCTGCACATCCCGTGGCTGCGGTTTGCCTACCAATCGACTACGAATGTCACGCTAAAGCTCATCACTGACCAGGGCGCGACAGCCACGCTGACCATTCCATCGAGCGCAGGGGTACCTGCCAAATACTTCACTTGGGTTCCACCGACCGCCGGTGGAATCAGCATGAAGTTCAAAATGATCGAACTCTCCGCAAATGCAGGCGGATCACCTTGGACCTGCTTCGCTAAGGATATTGAATTCCCCATTGGGCAGTGGGGAAGGAATACTCCATACAGGGTAATCAGGCCGTTTTCTGGAATCGGGTTTGGAGTACCAGAATCCACGACATAAAAATATGAAAATGGAGTGGATTTATGGTACATTGTATCAATGAATGGAGGCATGAGCACGCCGCCGATCCAGTATTCAGGGCCGTCTATCTCCCCGGAAGTACCTTGGGAGACCCGCGTCCATCTTCAGGCCCTCTATCGGAAGCTCGGCAACCATACTCAGGCGATGAGTATTCTCGCGGCGCGACCAGTAGGCTCCACCACCACCAACACAACAGTACAAGAGAAGATCACCACGGGCGGTGGTTCGACACCAGGGAGCGTAGCGGGTATTCCGGTTAATAATCAGAGCGGGGTAACTTCTTATTCCACAACGGGTTACGATAACGGTGGGTTGCTTGTTCTCTCGGATGCGTCACCTGTTGCCGTATCGCTTGTACCTTCGGTGACGCCTTACGGTTTATCTGTTTCCAACCAGGGCGCTGGGACGGTGACACTGACCCCGGCGAGTGGGACGATCAACGGCGGATCAACACTTGCCGTGCTGCCGTCCTATTGGGTCCTCGTGGCTTTCGATGGAGTGAATTGGTGGGCGGCTACCCTGCCTGTCGTGCCCGTTGCGTTCACTGCAATAGCGCACGAGTTTCTGACGGCCTACAACGCGGCGACGGGAACATGGACAGCAGCGCAACCCGCATTCAGTGATATTTCTGGGCAAATCACATCCGGGCAACTCCCGTCAAGCGGATTGAGCGTTACAATAACAACAGCGAAGTTGACCACGTTGGGAACAAATGGGAGCTTAACTTTCACGGCTGGCCTTTTGACGGCCCAGGTTGCAGCGACATAGGGGGTGAGCAATGAGTTACATGGGAGGGATTTTCACTGGAAACAATTCGACGCTGAATCAAGACGTGGCTAATGCTGGGAACATTTCTAGTTTCGGCACGGCAACCGGCGAAGGCGCAGTAAGCAGCGGACTTGGTTTTGAGGAAGGGTTACTCTCTGGCGACCAATCCAAAGAAGCGCAACTGCTCGCGCCTGAAATCCAAAACATCCAAAAGCAGGGCCAGGAACAAATTCAGACGGCGGGAGAGTTTGGAAACCGCTCCGGCGGCGTGAACGCATCAGCGCAGAATAACATGGACACCCAGCGATCACAGGTAAACAACATGGTTTCCCAACTGACTGGTGGGGCGGCGGGAGCCGTAACTGAAACCGGAGAAAACCAGATGGGTCTAGGCCTGCAAGCAGACGAGGCGCAATCTCAAATGGCCGAGCAGATACAGAAAAACCAAGGACACAGCGTGTTTGGTCAGATGCTTCATCAGGGTGCGGGAACGCTTTAAGTTGAAAGAGGAGCAAAATGCCATTTCCAATCATAGCAGCGTTGGCGTCAAAAATTGGCGGGAAAGTAGCAGCCAAAGGGGCGTTGGAAGCTGGAGCTAAAGGAGCCGCCAAGGCTGGCGCAAAGGGTGCCGCCAAGGCTGGCTCGAAAAACTTTGCCCAAAAAGCAATGGGGAAGATCAGCAACTTTGAGGGAAAGAATTGGGACGCGGCCCGAAAATCTAAATCGTCTAGCGGTCAACAGGACTCTCCGGGGATTGAAGCTAATCCTTGGCCCGAAGCCAATCCAAAGAAATTCCACAAGGGCGGGCGCGTGAAAAAGACGGGCTGGGCCAAAGTAAAGAAGAATGAGCGAGTCTTGACAAAGGCTCAACAGAAGGCGCTTGCGAATAAGGTCGGCAAGAAGAATCTGGCGAAAAATTCGCACAAGGTCAAGACGGCAAAGAAGAAGGCTACGGCGCGGAAGAAGGGATAGTCATGCCTGAAAACGAGATGAGTCCAGAAACGGGCGGGTGGCCCGGTTTTATCATTCGCGGATTTCGAGATCGTGCTGCGCATAAGCGCGAGGGCGAGGCCGCTGAATTTGAGAATGCCTACAACAGCACTGACGACCGCGGCGAGAGAGACGCGATCATCAAGGATGCTTACGCCAAAGACCCATCTAAGGTGAAAGCGTTCGTAGAGAACTTGGCGCGGCGGATGGTTCATAAGGGACCAGCGCCGGAAGCTCCGTCGCCCTACACCGGGCCTCCCGGCACCGCGCCCAAGACGCGCTCTGAGGCGATGAGTGCATGGGCGCAACACGGAAAATCTCCAGAGCAGAAGAAAATAGCGGACACAGAGGCAGAAGGAGCATCGCAACGCGGCCAGATGGCTCCCGACATGGATGCTAAAATCAGTGCCATCAAAACCACTCTCACAAAATACGGAGTCTCTCCGGAGATCATCGAAAACGCGATAGGCGCGGCGTCTGGCGTCCCGTACAAAAAGCCATCTTCAGACGAGTTGGCTCGCCAAGATTACCAGTCTGCGATGCTGTCTGGACAGGTTCCCAAGGATGCTCAAGGTACACCGCTGTCCTTTGAGGCATGGAAGACTGCACAGAGCAACGCTGGGCGCAACAACGGCGCTCCTCCCAAAGCTCCCGTCACAAAAGCTCTGTTGATTGACGGTAAAACTCACATCATGGGGTGGAACCCTGAAACGAAACAGTTCAACAAAGACATGGGCGAGGCTCCGCCGAACTATGCTCAGGTTGCCATTCCATTAGCCCACGAAAAAGCTAAAGCAGACGCAGAATACGGTCTGACGGATATAACAGACGATTCAGGGGCCGAAGTAAAGGCTACAAGGTTGGGTGTGGTAAACGACGTCAACGCCGGACTTGCTCCACGATCAGGTGCAGCAGGTTCGGCAACCGGCTTAGACAAGAAAAACGCTATGCTTGCTCAGTCGGCTATCCAGCAAGTTGACCGGATGGAAAAGATTTTGCAAGACGATCCAAACCTCACTGGACCAGGCGAAGGGCAACTGACTCAACTCCAAATGTGGTTAGGGGATCAAGACCCTGACGCACAGAAATTTCTCATTTCCTCTCTTTTGGGGTCTGAGCATGGAGTTGCGGTATTCGGCGGACGCAACATCCACACGATTCAAGACTTGAATAACGCTCTTGGGGCTATGAAAACCAATCCCAAGGCGCTCGCCGCCGCGCTTCAAGTGGTCAAGGAAACGATGCAACCGTGGTTAACGGCG
>QGNH01000219.1_pt1 | contig 21689 bp, 45 predicted proteins | sample 1735481 | NCBI WGS metagenome assembly QGNH01 (sample SAMN09239004, study PRJNA386568) | Viral metagenome, whole genome shotgun sequencing project.
TTGTTGACCCGGTAACAATTTTAGACTCCCCTGTCAAAGGAAGTAGCGATGGCTAACGAAAAACGTGTACGTGTAAAAGGTCTTGTTGATGCACAGGACGGTACTGGACGTCTCATACCTGTAGAACTCGAGATCACCGATCCAGAAATGATTGAACGGATTGAGCGAGGGATGGTAAAGGATTTCTCGTTTAAACCTAAAAAAGCTAAACCAAAGGAAGCGTAAAAATGTGTGACTGCCAACCCGAAGTTCACCCAAAAATAAGGTGTGGTAGCGAGAACTGCCATTGTCATTGTGATCCTAGATGCGAAAAATGAAGGCCATTTGGATTACAGTGACGGTGATTATATGTTTGGTGGTTATCGTTTTCGGGATTAACACCATTAAACGGGGAAACAATTGTGAGTCTCACGGTGGGCAGTGGATTGACAACAACTGTGTTAGTAAAACTGTCATAATCAAACTTCCTTAGGGGTAAACACGTGGCTAAACCTGAACCCTATCGAATTCTAATAACTGGATCTAGAGATTGGAAGGACAAAGCCGTAATAAGGCATGCCATATTCTCAACTTGGCAGAAGGCTGGCTCTCCCAAAAACACTGTGGTGATTGTCGGTAGGGCTCATGGCGCTGACACTATCGCTGAGACCTGTAGTGAGGCTTTCGGGTTCACCATTGAGCCATATGAGGCTGATTGGCGTAAAGAAGGTAGGGCTGCTGGGCCAAAACGTAATCAGAGAATGGTGGACTCTGGTGCTGATATTTGTCTGGCATTTCCTCATGATGGATCTAAAGGCACTGCTGATTGTATGAAGAGAGCAGAGAAGGCCAAGATACCTGTTGCGATATATTCCGAACATCCGGGTTTAGAAGAATTTACCAAGGAGTAATAAAATGGTTTATGAAGAGAGACTTATTCGTTTGGAAGGTGTCAGGATCCTTGGGGGAAGATTCAGGAATTTCTCTGGTAACCCAACTGAGTACCACAAAGATGGTGGTGTTCGGGAGTTTGCTGTTGTTGTTCCTGAGAGCGAAGTTAATAAGATGATGAACGACGGAATCATTGTAAAACGTACCAAAGTTTATGACGATGATGGAAATGTCGAAGAGGGTGTGGATGGCCTTCCTTTCATCAAAGTGAAGGTCAGATTTGACAGTTACCGTCCTCCAATGATCTATATGGTGTCGCCCGGCAAAACACCTCAACATTTGCCAGAAGATATGGTTGATCTTCTTGATGCGTCCGACATCGTGGATGCAGACATGGTTATTAAGCATGCCGAAATGAAGATCAACGGAGAACTTCGTCATCCGTTATATCTCAGATCCCTTTGGGCTAACATCGAACCAGACTACTTCCAGGAGAAGTATGCCAGGCGCGATGAGGAACGTGAAAGAGGAAGAGAAGAGAGAGACCACTGATGCCACGTATTGTTGATATTGGTCCTGAGTGCTTCACTGACTTAGATGCAAAAGTCATCTCTTACAAGGGCGAGAACTACTACCTAGCCTGTGACAAAGTTGTTACCAATAGACCAGAAGGTGGACAGAGTTTCTGTGTCAAACGGGTTGGGCATCCTAGTAGAGAACATGAGGACTGGGATGGCAATACTCGAGATAAAACTCTTCCAGTTCTAACTATTGCAAAAGAAAGTCCATTTCAAGGAAAACATGACTAATGGGTTCGATCGAGGAGGAACAACGGTCCAAGCAACTACATGAGTTAGGTGCATTAGGTTCCGCGTATGCCGAGATTCAAAAATTACAAGCAATAATTTCTCGTGTCAAGGCTCTTCTCGATAAAGATCCAACCAACAACGTAACTCCTGCTAAACTTCGTGCTGCATTAAATGGGGAAGACTAATGGCTGAGATGTTGGTCGGTGCTGCGATAATGCTAGTCGGTGTGATTGTCGGAGCAGCAATTAATTCGATTAATAAGAAGGAGGAAAAGCATGAGTGATGAAAAGACCTTCTGGAACGGGATGCCGACGATTGCGACACGTGGCACCGCGGTTGTCGCTGATGACGCGCAGTTTCCCAAGTACTGGGCGAAAGAGGAAGGCATCGTTGGGACTCGAATTCCGGTAGTTTGCGTAATTCTTGACTCGGTAAACTATGGGGGCGGCTGCACCTATATGGACAACAGGGAAGGTATTGGGTGGTTCAAGGTCACAAAAGGACACGGGATGCCGCAATATCCTCACGCATCGGTCGCTATCGTTCCTGGAAGTTTTAAGGATGAGACATGAGTGAACCGGTTGCTTCTTATGATGCTGCAAGAGACCTTGCTGAAGCACTTCGTCTTACTGTTGAGTATGTTGGTAACGATATACTCCCAGCACAGGAGGGTTGGTCATGGTTTGACGCACTAAAACGATATAACCCTGAGATGGTGCGTCCATTTGTTGAGAAACCTATTCATTTTAAAAAAGAACCAGTGTTATTCTCAGGTACTAAATACGATCCAACTACTCTGTCCGAGGTAATAGGCACAGGAGCTGGTGCTGTCAGTGCTTGCTGGGAGAATCTTTCTGGTGCTGGTGAGTTCGACTCATCATGTGCGTCAGGTATCGTGGATGAGATGCTTGCCTGGATTCATGCACATTACATTCCAAAACCGTTGGTCACTGACAACTATGGTTTGGTGATTGGAGATGATCCTTTTGGAATGATGGAGGATGACGGATGACAACTTCCGAAGAGCGTCGAGAATCCGCGGTTCGAGTTCTCAATCTTATGGAACCAATATGGGCACATGATGATAAATGCCCTGCTCAGAAAAGATCCGGCGAATGTAAGTGTTATATTCTTCGTAATAATGAAAATCGTGCTGCTGCATTAGACGAGGCTGGTCTATTATGCGCTCTTGCCGAAGGGAATGACCGTGGCCGTATTCCGTAGGAACCTAATTATTGTCGAGGCTCGTCGGTTGTCTGGAAATTCTATACAGACTTCTGATGTTATCAACTGGGTCCGAAATCGTGGAGGTTATCCATGGCTTCTCGGAAATGCTAACGAACCTGAGACTCTCGTTCCTGAGGGTAGTGACAAGGCTGGGGGTGATGGAGTTTATCTTGACCCAGGTACTGGTGAGTTTGTCATCCACACATCCGAGGGGAATATGAGGGCTGGTTATGGTGACTGGATTGTTTGTGATGAAAAGGATAAATTCCATACGATGTCTGACGAGGACTTCAATGCAACATACGATCCAGCATGACTTGGGTTCCAGATTTTAGGAGAAACAAGAAACTCTGGATGCGTCATCCGATTCGTATGCTTTGGTTTGCACAAGGGTGTTGTCCTGTCTGTGAGTCATCTCCTCCAGATTCAAATTGTCCTGTTTGCTATGGGACATATGAATATGGACCGAAAATTACCCCGGGGGTCCGTGCTGAATGGGTTAGACAATTTCATGTCTGGCTAGAACAAAAAAATGAACAAAAGGAAGAGGAATAAATATAATGTCTACCACAACGCCGACTGAGTTTGTTGGAACACCGACTTTGACCGATCATAAGGTTGCTATTCTTAAGGAGTGGTATGTCAATATCCTTGGTGATGCGGACAAAACTGATGATATCAACTCTTCTTACTACTATGGCGGAATGTCTGATGGTTTTGAGGATGTTTTGAAGCTTCTTTACAACATGAGTCATGTTGTGTCTGAGGGAGCCGTAGAGGTTGTCGAAAAGAGCCGGAGTTTCAAGAAGCCTCTGATTATCCTTGGCATCGGCGTTGGAATATACGCCTTGTGGAACTACGAGTCACTCAAGGCAAAGATTCAGAAAGAGAACGACTGGCTTCGTGCCAACATTCGAGATGATGCAAACATTAAGAAAATTCAGGACGACCACAAAGAAGACTGATCTCACCTTAATAACGGAGGATTAGCATGACCATTCAACCCAAACGATTTGTCCGTAATCCCTTGTATGCTGAAGCGATTCAGGTGACTGCCGAAAATATGGCGGAAGTTGCAGAGTGGTGCAAAGGTGAGATTGAAACGCTTTCCAAACCAAGTAAGGGGCATGAGAGCGATCAGTTCATCAGGGTTCATGTGTTTCATCCGTTCAACGAGAGCCAGACCAAGGCGTTCATTGGCGACTGGGTTTCGTCCTCAGGCACTAGTTTCAGGAAGTACTCGAACAAGGCATTCACCAACACTTTCTCTCTTCTTGATGGGGAAGCGCAGGACAAGGCTATTCAGGATGGGAAACCTTCTGGCGTAGAGTCGTTCGAAGAACTCCTAACTACTGCGGGAGATGGCACGTGAGACCTTCTGACTACAATGAGGCAATTCGAAACGAGACATCAGAGAGTGACCGTGACGATCGTCCGTCCTCGCCAGTCTCCGAGGCGTTTCTTCAAATTGACGAGACAATCGAGAATTTTGAGAGGACTCTCAAACGTCTTGAAGACCGACTGGCGTTTCTTGTCAACAGTCATCCGATAAAAGGTGGCGGTGATGGAGATACGATGGCGAACCCTGAGACGAGTGGAGACAGTCCTTTGGTTAGTAAATTGAACTATGTTAGGTCTGACATGAACAGGCTTAAAGACCGAATTCACGTACTTCTCGATACTCTCGATATTTAGGAGGAATGTATGCCAAACAGCATGGCTGACATCAAGAAATTCTTGTCCACTCCAGAAAAACCGGTGTCAGCAAAAGAAGCGATTGTGTTCTGGGAGACTCTGTCTGAGAAAGACAAGGAGTACTACCGAAACGTCGATTTGACTGACTCCTCTGAGGGAGTATAAATAGCCCTTAGGCTCAGAGCGTAGGGTGGTTCTGGATGAGTAAACGGTAAGCAATCCAGACGCAAGTGGAGAGTGCTACGAGACTCCTCTCCAGCCATCCTGATGGGCGGTGAAGGTCCACACCGAAGGCGTAGTGAGCATTGTACACTCATCGCGTCCTGTAGTTAAAAAACCTGTTCGTGATATTACCCGTGAGGGAGTATTAGAGAGAAGGGGCAACTCCTAGTCCTGACTCAATTGCTACAGTTATGGAGCTGTTAGCAGCGAGCGAAATAGTTGGAGGGGCTTATGCGCTAGGTATAAGCCCCTCCTCCTATACCTATAACTCCTTTCGAAGGAATAAAGTTATGAAAGTGAAAAAGTTTCTTATAGTGTTTTCGGCTTTCGTCTTCATGTTGGCGACTCTTACAACTTCTCCTGCCTTTGCGCAGACAACGACTGTCACAAAACCTACAACCCCTACGGTAACTTACTCAAAAGTCGCTGTTCCTGTGACTAATCGGAGTATTACTGGAGTTACTCCAATGTCGGGTGTTCAACTTGGTTGGTACTGGGTTCCGGTGGCATACATCACTTTGTCAAGGCAACAGACATATCAACTCTGGGATGCGATATGGTGGTATGCCGCCAGTCAAGGCGTATTATGTAGTTTTGCTGGTCCTGCGGCGAGATATTGTGACTGGTATGTTGTTTACTACTGGCATGCAATTTATGCGGCAGATCAGTACGCGGTCTATCATTATCATAGGTGTTTCAAAATGAGAGCACCATATGTTGGCGGTTGGGCCGGTTTATTCTCTGCATATTCTGTTAATTGTTAAGAGGAAATTATGAACACATGGCTATATATAATCTCAGCAGTCGCAGTTGGCAGTGCCATTGGAGGAGTCGTAACGAGCGTCTGGCATCGCTTCCATCCAGCAAAACCAACTGAGGAGCCAAAAGTAACACGTTACACGAAGTAGTACAAACTCGAGTCAATCGGCTTTCAAGTGACAGTGTCCACGTCACATTAGGTAGGGAGCGCGGTCCTGGCCCAGCCGGTAACGTTAGGGAAAGAAAGAAATACAAGACCCTGACGCTTAATTCCAATAACTTTAGAAAGGTCGAAGATATGCCTGGTCCCAAAGTATTTGTTATTCTTGAAGATGGAACACCGTCTTTTGCTGACTGGCCTGCTAAAGGTGACACTGGAGACACTGGCGACGCCGGTCCTTCTGGTCCTCCTGGGGTTCCCGGAATTCCTGGTAACCCTGGAACACCGGGTACGCCAGGGACACCTGGGACACCAGGAACGGCCGGTATGGCTGGGGCAGGTCTTGCGGGTTGCCAGAATCTTGACACGTTTATTGGGACTAATGACGATGACAAACTAGACGCTGGTCTTTCGTTTGCTGCTTCTCAGACTTATCCTCCTACTATTATTCTCGGGAATCGTCCACACGCCTTTGCCAAAGGCAATCGTCCTTTGTTCAAAAGCATGAGGATCGCCGGGCCGGACGGATACTCCAACCCAGAGCAGGCGTCACAGACAAAGATGGCTACCAAAGTTATATTATCTATGGCTGGTGGATGGCTGGTAAACACAGACGCGGCCAGTACGTTTGGGGTAGACCTACGAAACTTGTCTTTTGTTGGTTCTGGAAGCAAGGCCTCAGTCATAACACAAGGTGCTGGCGCAGGTACCACCTACTGTCTGCATATGAGCAATATCTCGTCTACTGGTCTTCTCTCAGTTCTAGGGACACAGGCATCAAACCTCCTGATTACTGCGGCTACATTTGACGGAGGTTGTTGGGAGATCAACAACTGTTATAACGGCGCATTCCATCTTGGTGGGTCTGACAACAATCTCTGGACTGACGGGATGCTGTTGGACAGCGGTGTTGCGTTCAACACGGCAGGAAATGCCGCTGGGCAATATCACCTGTGGTGTGACTATCTTGACAAGACCTACATCGGGCCTCTCTATGTCACTTGTGAGGGTAGTTGGAACGGCGTAAGGATCAGTGGCCCTGGATATAACGCAGGTGCTAGCAATGCTGGAATTGTCGGGATCCATGGCGCACGAATTGAGGGTAGGAACCCGACCCAGCCATGCGCTGGGACAAACGTCTTGGTCGAGGGCGGGCAACTTACCCTTGACGATTGCTGGGTTGCATATGGGAAAGCCTCTGCTGGTGGTGTTATCCAGCAAAGTCTTGGACGTCTGGTTATCGACGGTGGACAGTATGATCGGGTCGGTGCCGAGACTGTTCCATATGTGAACAGTGTTGGAGGGTCTGTTCGTATTCGTGACTTGTCTGTTGGTTCTCGTGGTGGAATATGGACCAGTCCTCCGCGGGTTCATGCAGTTAGCGCAGTAGTTGATGACTCTGTGACACGGGTATGAGTGCCGAAGAGCACGGAATTGGGACGTATCCTGTAGGTCTTCTTCACGATATCAAGACACACCATCTTAAACAGGGGCTGGGATGGGTTATCGGGTGGGCGAATGCTGGCAAGTGGCGAGCAGTGCGCAACTACTTCAACGGCTATCTTGCTGAGTGGCATTATCCGCCCGATGGAGTGTTTATGGCGCATTGTGGGCATGGTTGGTCTCGACGGGCAGCACTTCGTCGGTTAGGCAGGAATCTTGTACGAGATAACCTGTCATTTCAGGAGTTAACAAGGAAAAAATGACTTATCCTTTCGCAGGGTTTACATGGTTTATAATGAACCCAATGAAAGGAACGCACGATGTTCATTAACATCATCTTTGCTGTCCTCGCCATCGCTTATGCCGTCATCACGACTACCACCAACGTCTTTGCAGACAAATGCCTAGATGCTTCTGGTTACGAAATGATCTCGACTCATGACCGACGTCGAAGTGACATCACTGAGATCAAATGACCATGCACTACCCACGCATTATTCAAAACAGGAGACCCTAACACGGTTTCTTGTTTTCTCTCGTAGGAATCCCATAGTCTCTAATGAGACCCCTACGAAAGGAGACGTACATCATGACATATGAAGTTATGATCGCCTACAGAACCGCTTCTCTAGTACTTACCAATTGGGAAGACGGTCATGCTGCCATAAGCAGTCTATACACCACAGATCGAAGGAAAGGACACGCAACTGAACTACTCACCAGGGCTACCCGCCTTGCTGATGAGCGAATGTTGATACTCCTTCTGGAAGTTGTTGGTGATGGATGCGACAACAGTATGACCGATGACCAATTGCAGAAGTTCTATGAGAAATTCGGTTTTGTAGTAGTGAGTGACCAAAAAGAACCGTTATTGATGGAACGAAAACCACCAATGTAACCCTCAACCTCCTAAGACCCTACAAGGGTTTTAGGTTTCGTTAACACCGCACCAATAATATAAGGAGAGCACCATGCCCACTGGATTCCCAAAAGACCCTGAAGCGCACAAAGTGGTAATGAGGGCCAAAAATGCCAAACTTCTTGCTGCTGATGAGGCAAGGGTGGCCGCTGGTGGTCCACTTGTTAAGCCTCGTAAGAAGGCAGTGGCAAAGAAGATCTCGACGAATGCGGTGGCTCCTGAAAAGGACTTCGCCTATATAGAGAAAAAGAATCCGATTAAGCGCGCTCACGCAAAGAAGATTGTTCCCTCGCAGCCTGGCAACGACGCGTTGATACAGTCGATGATCAAAGTTATTGATCTCCGTGACAAGAGTATTGCTGATCTTGAGTCTGACTTGAAGGACTGGCAAGACCGTTACGACAAGTCGGTTAAGAAAATAGGTGATCTTCAGGACACGGGAAATGACCTTCGGATGTACATCTTCACCCTTCTTGAGATCTTATCAAAGGGTTTGTCTCCGTATTTCATGCCAAATCAGAAGTAACACCCACAAGCACCTGCACGAGGATGCGTAGCACCTGGCAGTCTGTTAGGCATAGCGCTGACGGATAAGGCATCTACTNNTGCCTGGCTAAAGTGTAGATAGAGAGGGGTAAGGGCTCCCCGTTAGCTCTTGTCTAGAAGGGTCCAGGACCATCGGCGGTCCCCAGTCCCCTAGAATCTGGGCGCGGTCAGGCTCTTACCCCTCTCGAATGTCTCGTAGGAATAACATCTCCTATAATGAGCACTATAACCCCTACAAAAGGAAAGAAAATGAAGAAGATCATTTACGTATTCGGATTCATTGTTGGAGTCCTCGTGACCGCCGGCCTCGTCAAGTACGGAGTTGACACCTACACGAAGAGCCACAAGAGTCGTGAATCGAAGCTGATCGACACCATGCACCTCAAGCCCCGGAAGTAGCCGCTTAAACCCTAAGTCCCCTAACAAGGCCTTTGGTTTTGCCTCGTGGGGATTACAGGGCCTATAATGAACCTACGAAAGGAGAAATCATGGAAGATGCTATATTCGACTTGCTAATGGTCCAAGACACCCATCTGTTTTGCTTCTACTACAAGTGTAAAGAGTCGCAATGCGATTATGACTACTTGGCGTTGATCGAAACAGCCGGTGAACTTGGCGTATGTAAGGCGTTTATCTGGTCTCATATTATGAGCCACTATCGTCCGTTCTAACTCAGAAGACCCTAACAAGGTTTTCTGTTTTCTTCGCCGTTATTACATCCCCTATAATGAGATTAACCCCTACGAAAGGAAACATCATGCTACCAACCATGGCAGTAAAGATCACTGAGAAGACCTATCCCATAGCCGCTGCTTGCCTGTGGCCCGGAAAGAAGACAGTCCCTCTTGAGGACGTCCTCGGCTACTACCTCGTTATCAACGAGTTGGAGACGAGTGCGTTCGCCAAGAAGGAGATCTTCCCCGAGTACAGCAACCACTGGATCAGCAAGAGAGACTTCAAGAAACTTTACACGCTTGTGGAAGACGAGCAAGAAGATCAGTTTGTAGAAGTTCATCCGAACTACTAGCAGGAGCCCCTAACAAGGGCTCTTGTTTTGTTTCGTAGGAATTCCATGGCCTATAGTGAACCCTACGAAAGGAACGACCATGTCTACCATGGGCAAGAAAAAGGACATCGAGTACTGGTCCGCGAAACTCGAAGAAGCAAGCGTGAAAGCCGCCGAACTGACCACCAAGTATCACATGAACCAATTCAAACTCACTTATGAAGAGTTGTATGAAGTCATGGGTGTCTTGGGGAACATGCGGTCGTATTCCACACTGCTCAGTCGAGTCGTGGCTGAACCCGATGATCCGAAGACGCTCTGGCAACGCATTCGTAACAAGTAGATTCAAGAACCGACAGCCCTACCAAGGACTTTAGGTTTTCGTAGGAATTCCATGGCCTATAATGAGATTAACCCCTACGAAAGGAAATGAAATGAGCATTTCTTCGGACCGCCTTATAGTTATGGCAACTCACGCGACCAAATCGAACGATCACTACCGTGCGAAACTGGAAACGATTTTAGCGAGGGATAACTTGGGTGTTACCCAAGAAATTCACTCACTACTGTCGTCACTCTATGCACGACTCGGAAACGATTCGATGGTTATCAACCAGTTGTCATCAGCACTTAAGGAGGTTTCGAACTAAGTTCAGAACATCCATCGAGAAGACTAACCTCAAGAACCGACAGCCCTACCAAGGACTTTAGGTTTTTCTCCGCGGGTATTACATCCCCTATAATGAGCACAACCCCTACGAAAGGAAAGACAATGACAACGACAATGAACAACGTCATCGCAAAGGCAAAACGGACAATCAAGAAAAACTCGAACAAACTCTGGCTGGTAGGAGTAAGCGTCGCCACACTCGGCNNNACCTACTACTACGGCAAGAGCAAGGGAGAGCAGATCGTTGAGATCTACATCAAACCCGCGCCAGATGCCGAGTACATTCGGTTGTCAGATGCCCCGCCTGACGAGTAACACTCAAAAGCCTAGGTCCCTACCAAGGGCTTTAGGTTTTCCTTTCGCACAATTTACAGGCCATATAATGACCCTACAACATAAGGAAATACCCCATGGCCTACAAGACTATAGATGACATTCTCCTTCGTGATCAGGAACTCGTTGCTTATATGAATTGGGTGTTGGACCACCCGAATGACTCGATTATCAAAACGATCGAAACATTCTGGTTTGCCCTCATCAATCCAGATAAGTACCGCGAGAACCTCATCGTGATCGGGAACAATTCTCGTCGACACCCCTATCGAGTACCACCGAATTATACGTGTAGCTTCTAAACCTACAGCCCCTTACACGGGCTTATGGTTTTCGTAGTAATACCATGTCCTATAATGAGAGAACACCCTACGAAAGGAATTATCATGGTTATAAAGTTGCCAGCACTTTCCATTCTCGCTGCGATTACAGATTCTGAAACCGACATGTATATCCACCCAAATGGGCATTTGCTATTTGTGAACTCGCCCACGGACGATGGTGTAATCATGTTCGTTGTTGAAGAAGATCTGAACTCGCTTAGCGAGGATGAAGTCAACCGCATCCTACAACGTGAAGTTCTAGCAATTATGAACGTAATCTAAAAACTCTCAAAAACAAAAGGCTTTTTCTACAAAGTCTCTTGTTTTGTCGAAAAACGGGTTTGCATAATGCCTGCTCAGAGGCCTGCTGTTTTTGCAGGAGCCATCGTAAGAGAGGCGTTTTTGCTTAAATGAGTCCGTATGCCTTAAAGTCGTGAATTGTCTTAGAATTGATCCTGGAGAACTTGGAGGAATTATGAACCCACTTAGAATCAAGCGTTTGAAGGATGGTGACTGGCAATTTGGACATGGTGGCACACATCATGGTGTAGGGACTGAAGACTGTCCGAAGTGGCTGCATCACCATCATGACGAGTTCTGTGCCCTTCCTACAGATCTTGAGTTGATGACAGCAGGCATCGATCCCAAAGAGTTCAAGGTTAGGAGCCGAGCGTGATAGACCCTATCGAAATTGACTTGACCGATGCTATTGAGGCGGCAGCAACAATTATAGCGAAAGAAGGCGGAGTTGACCTTCTTGCGGCAGACAGCATTATCAGACTTGTGCTTCTTGAGGCAGCGGCTGCACCTGTGAAGGCGGCTGCACCTTTCATTATTCAGGCAGTTTTGAGAGATATAACGACGCGTACATATGCTGTGAAGCCATGAGGAACCGTTGGCCCACTCGTTGTAGGTTGAGTGGATGCAGTCATCCTACGTTACGTCCTCATCATCACCATTATGTGTATGGTATTCTTAACTTAGATGTGTGCAGATGCCCAAAAAACGGTCGCCCTGGAACACGTTAGATTGAAGGAAGATTATGGCTTCACGAAAGTTAAATCCAGATCGTATTCGTCGTCACATGGCTCGGTCAACTCCTGATGAGATTCAAATTCGTTTGTGTATATATGATGATGACTACCAGAGCAAATATACAGAGTGGCTAAAAGCGTTCGGACGTCGAATGAGCATTAAACACCATAACCAAGCCCATATTGAGGTTGCCGTGTTTGATGAAACATTTGGTAGATACCCTGGTGATCGTCTAATTAAGGCTCGTCAAGTTCCAAAAGATAGGTGGGAAGTGTAATGACACCAAGAGAAGAATTCGAAGAGCAGTTCGGACCAATCACAGATGATCAGTGGGAATGGCTCAAGCAGTTTTGTCTCAGAAATCCTGTTACTGATAGTCACAACGGCGTGACTTATATGGACTTCAACGAATACTCTATACGAGATGAAAACGGTGATTGGTGGCTTATCGGAGGTCCAAACGGTCCTGTCAAAATGGAGCAACCACAAGTTAAGGAGGATTGATGGGAACTGCTTGGTTTCGTAATTGGCCTGACTATTGTTCGTTGATGGGCTGCAGCGATCCTAAATTGAGACCTCATCACCATCATTTCTCACGTGGTCATCTCAGTATATATGCCTGTCAATGTTTTGCTGGTGGTCAACCAGGGACAAGTGCAAAGGAGGAGTGATGAATCCATATTGGTCCTATCTCTTGACTGTGGTAGGAGTTTTTGGACTTTGGCTTGCTGGACGAAAAGACAGACGAGGTTGGATGGTTGGTATAGGTGCCCAAGTTTTGTGGATTGCTTATGCAACAGCAACACATCAGTGGGGTTTCTATGTATCAGCGTTGGCTTATGGTTGGGTTTATGTTAAAAATGCACGCGCTTGGAAGCCGAACCACGGTCATTATTATGCCACTTGTGATGTTACTGGTGGTTGCACTTGGAAAAGCGAAGCTTGTGATTCTAGTGAAGAAGCTATTGAACAACTCGAGGACCATATAAAAATGTTTAATAACCATATGCCTAGTGAGGAGTGATTATGACACCACTAGACCAAACGGTTTTTGGAAATGGAGAGAATGGAAATGATGTAGGTAATTGTTGGCAAGCATGTATAGCTTCTATTTGTGATTTACCGCTTGACACGGTTCCCCATTTTGCTAAAGAATTTCCAAAGGATTGGTGGGTAAGAACTCGTCAGTTTGTTATTAACTCTACCGGAGTTGACTTTGGTTGCTTTAATCCTGACTTTCCACTAACAGATCAGGGTTATTATGTGATCGGGTGCGGTATTGGTCCTCGGGGAGTTATGCACTCGGTGATTCTTGATGGAGTTACAGGAGAACTAGCGCATGATCCTCATCCGTCTCATCTCGGATTACAAGGACCTGTTATTGAAGTATTTGGTTTTATTAAATTGGAGGAATGATGGTTGCACCCAGGATGACCCGAAAAGATATTGAAGATATTATGGGTGATCTCATATTTGACTGGCAGTGGGATCGACTCAACGATTTTCTGAACAAACAGCGGGCTTGGATAGAAGACAAACCAGAAAAAGTCGAGTGGGATATTGATTCAAACCTACCGCTCTATACCCGTGACTATCTCAAACAAAGCGGTTATCTCCGAGGTATTACCGTCGGATACAAAATCGGAGATGCGGTTTATAACCCAGACGACGTTACTATTATTCGGGAAGAGAGATGCCCGACATGCCAAGGACGAGTGTGGAGTGTTAAACTTGGGAAGTGGATCAACACTCGAGAAACTGTTGATATGATTTGTCAAACTTGTGGACATAATTATTTGGAGGAGCTATGAAATTGGAATTCTATCAGGATTCACCAGCTCAATATCCGAATGGTTATTGGTATGCGAGTACTACCAATGGTGATTATGATGCAGATGGTGATACACCTCTGAATGCAATTACTAATTTGGTACTCGTCTTGGCGAAAGCTTTAGACAAACCAAGAGCGCAAAAATAAGAAAGGAGGAGTGATGGGTTTTCGTGGTAAGATTAGACGGGGACGAAAGATACATCAATTCTTACATCTTTCTTGTGGTTGTGATGTAGAGGTCAAAGAGCGCAGAAGCATTACTACGTTGGTCGGTGGTCATCGTTGGTGCGCAAAACACCAAACGAATCCAATAGTGAACTCTCGTATGGAGGACTAATGCCTTATCCAACTCAGTGGGCTAAGAATGACCCACAGAAGTTCATGTGCTGTCTGTGTTTCCACATCAAAGACATCTCGGATTGTGCAATAGATGCCGATGGTCAGAAGGTTGACGTCTGTGTCTCTTGTAAGAAGCATGAAGACTCACAAACTGAACGTGAAAAGTGGTTCAACAATATCAAAACAGAAAGAGAAGCGATGTCAACTTTGTTGGTAGTTCAAAATGAACGTGATTTACAGATGGTTAAGCGTTATTTCAATGATCTTAAGTTCAATTATGTTGTGGAGAATCATTTCAATTCTGTTCGTAAGTTAGAAGGGTTAATGTTCACACAAGTTTACTATACGCATGAAGTTATGATAGAGGGAATGAATCGGTTAGTATTTGAAATCTTATACAACACTCTTATCCGTATGTCAAGCAAACCTACTGATGGTTTTCGTCTGATCGGTTGAAAGAAGGAGAGGAAATGACTTATCATGTGCTTCCGATTGATGACCTGTTTGAGCATTCAGAAGAAGACTGTTTGTGTGGTCCTGAGATAGAGCCAGTTAAACGTGATGACGGTAGTATAGGTTGGGTTATTACGCATAACTCATTAGATGGACGAGAAAAGGATGAAGATAATGACGCGTAGAGTTGTAGCTTTTGAAGGCAAACAAACGGTTGATGGTCGACTGATTCTTCCAGACTCACTCATTGTTAAAAATGCAAAGCTACCTGTGATGATATATCCTGACAAAAATGGAGTTCCTAAAGTCATTGGTAGAGCAAAAGTCTTTAACAGGGATAGCGCCACAGGCGAAATTTCATTCGACATAACCACACAGCATAAACTATCTGATGATCTTAATACACACATATTTCTAAGTGATTTGGTTAGTAGGGATGAGAATGGCGTCTTAGTCATTGAGTATGGTATTATTCGTGGTATATATGTCTCTAATGCTGCTTGGGGATGGACAGAACTTCCACTTCCAGGAGCCACAACTGATGAAGCAGAGAAGAATATTGAAGCTTTTAAAAGAGAAACTGATCTTGCAAATTCTATCCTAAGAAGAAATCGATACAGTACTGTTCCCCCATATAAGTGGTATGGGCCAGATCCAGAACCTGTAAAAAATCCTATAGAGGAGGAAAGAGATCATTTTGAAACTGACTTTGACTAGGATTAACCATTGGGTCTTCGGTCATCCTAACCTTGAGGATATTCAAGAAGATCACGCTGTTGTTGAAGATCTTATCTCTCATGCAGCGTATGTTCAGATGAGTGGTTGGTGTATTGGTTGTAAGAGACGCATCTATTGGCAGGAAGAAAACTAGATTAGAGGTTAACATTATGATGGAACCGTTGTTTGAACATCAGAAAGATGCTGTCGCGCTGTTACATAACGGATCCATCTTGTGGGGTGGGGTGGGTTCTGGTAAGTCAAAGGTAGCAATGGCTTATTATATGGAGAATGAGAAGCCTAAAGATATCTATGTAATTACGACTGCCAAGAAGAGAGACTCGTTAGACTGGATGGGTGAGGCTGCTCATTATGGGATTGGTATGGAGCCTAACGCGACTCGTTATGGGTTGTTGAAGGTCGACTCATGGAACAACATAGGGAAGTACACAGGCATAGAGAATGCTTTCTTTATCTTTGATGAACAGAGAGTTGTAGGGACTGGCGCTTGGGTTAAGGCATTCNNAACTCCTGGAGATACTTGGTTGGACTATGCTCCTGTGTTCATTGCTAATGGTTGGTACAAGAATATTACGGAGTTCAAACGTCAACACGTTGTCTATGCTCCATACATTAAGAAGTATCCTAAGGTAGATCATTATGAGGGCTTGAGCAGGCTTGTTAGGCTTCGACAAGAGGTCCTTGTGGAGATGCCGTTCCATCCACATACGAAGCGAATTAGTCAGCAGATTCAGGTTAACTATGATCGTGAGAAGTTTAATCAGGTTCTGAAACAACGCTGGAATGTTATAGACAATCGTCCGATTAAGGATGCTGGCGAGTTGTTTCGTCTGATGCGGTGGGTTGTTAACTCGGATCATTCACGACTTCAGGCAGTTCGTAACTTGTTGAAAGATCATCCTAAGTTGATTGTGTTCTACAATTTCAATTATGAGTTGGAGGCACTACGTACGTTAAAGGATGACGTACCAGTAGGTGAGTGGAATGGTCATAACCATGAGCAGATACCTGTTGGAGATCGTTGGTTGTATCTTGTGCAGTACACAGCAGGTGCCGAGGGCTGGAATTGTGTGGCTACTGATGCCATGTGCTTCTACTCTTTGAACTACAGTTTCAAGATCTTTCACCAAGCGCATGGTAGGATTGATCGTCTGAATACACCCTTCACTAATCTTTACTACTACACTCTTATCAGTAACTCACCTATTGACATTGTGATATTTGCTGCGCTGTCTCGTAAGAAGAGTTTCAATGAAGCCAGTTTTCTGGGAAAGTATGAGGTTAAATTATGACTTCAGGTGGACACAATAAGACACCTATACGGATTGTCGAGTCAGGAAGAAGGTACGAAAGTCAGGAAGCTTGCGCCCAACATCTTGGGGTATTTGTAAGTGGTATAAATGGTTGTTTACGTGGTCGAAGTAAGAGTTATATGGGATTTCACTTCGAATATATACCCGAGGAAGATTTTGAAAAATGATGCTGTAAAACCTTCGTTTTCAGCCAAAATCCTTTTGTCAAATCTGCCATTTTTGAACAGGTTTTTCAAAACCCTTTTGTCAAACACGTTAAAAAAGGGGTAAAAAAGGGGTAAAAAATCAATGTTTGAAACAAGGGTTTTCATCCTTTTGTCAAAAATGGCAGATTTTGAAAAAGTTCATGACGCGAGGAGCAGGCATTATACCACTTTTTGAGGTAATACCATCTGCCAAATCTCAACGCAAACTCTATACTACATTTGCTCACTTAATATTATAATATTAATATAAGAAATATAGAAAGGAGTTCAAAACCATTATTGGCAGCAAAAATGGCAGTTTGACAAAAGGATTAGAAAGGGTGAAAATGCAAGAAAAATGGTGTATAATTGACAAAATTCCCAACTATGAGGTAAGTAATCTTGGTAATGTTGGTAGTCGTAAAACAGACGGTCCACGAAGACCTTCTCGTAATCAACAAGGTGTTGAGATGATGACATTCTTCCAAGACGGTCATTACCTTACAAGGGCGTTGTCCTTAATCGTTGCTGAGACATTTCTACCAGACCCACCACGTGAAGACTTCACAACACCCATTCATCTTGATGGTGATCGTTCAAACTGTCGGGCAGACAATCTCATGTGGCGTCCACGTTGGTTTGCAATCAAGTATCACCAAGAGAGGCGTCAAGAACCATTTCCCAATTGGCGCGGAATGTTTGAAGTTATCGAGACAGGTGAAGTGTTTCGAAATCCTCGAGAGTGTGCTATGACATATGGACTTCTTGAAGGAACAGATCTTGGTATACACTTTGCTATCATGAATGGGAAGTTTGCCTTCCCTACAGGTTTTCATTTCAGGTATCAAAGATAGCATATGGTATTATATAGTATTATAACCATGGTGTATGATAGAGAGAGATAGATGCGTCAGATGTTAATTCCTTAATTTTTGGATGAATGGGAGGCCCTATGAGAGAACGAGACTATCAACCAAAACTTATAGCAAAACTTCGTGACATCTTTCCTGGTTGTTTCATTCTTAAGAATGATAGTGAATACCTCCAAGGCATTCCTGATCTTCTCATTCTCTTCAGAGATAAATGGGCGATGCTTGAGGTAAAAAATTCTGAGGATTCTCCAGAACAACCTAATCAAAGGTATTACATCAAAAAGTTAAATCATATGTCTTTCGCCGCTTTTATATATCCAGAAAACGAGGTGGAGGTACTAAATGATCTTCAACGAACATTCCAATCTAGAAGGTCAGCACGCGTTTCTTAGTGCCTCTAAATACAGTTGGATAAACTATGATGAAGATAAGATTGATCGAGTTTACATCGCTACTCTCGCGGCTAGACGAGGAACCGAACTTCATAAGTACCCACATGAGGCAATTCGACTAGGTGTAAAACTTCCAAAGACATCTAGGACTCTTCATGCATATGTCAACGATGCTATTGGGTATCGTATGGCATCTGAACAAATTCTCTATTATTCGGATAACTGTTTTGGAACAGCCGACACAATTTCTTTTCGTCGTAACCAACTTCGTATTCATGATCTAAAGACTGGTGTCACTCAAACATCTGAGAAGCAACTTGAGGTCTATGCTGCTCTTTTCTGTTTGGAATATCGAATTAAGCCTCTTGAGATTGAGACTGAACTTCGAATCTATCAGAGTGATGAAGTAAGGATTTATGAAGTAGATCCAGATTCCATAGTTCATATCATGTCTAAGATTGTTGCATTCGACAAACGTATTAGGACACTCAGACAGGAGGTTTTATGACATGCTGATAAATGAAGAAAACTATCTCGCGCACATCGGCACTCCTCGAAAGAGCGGAAGATATCCTTGGGGCTCTGGTGGCGACGACAGTAGCACCACAAGGAATATGAGTTGGTCTGACACGGTCACATACCTTCGTAAGCAGGGTCTTAAGGAGGTAGATGTCGCTAAGGGTATGGGTATGACCACCACTGAGTTTCGTGCCCGCAAATCGATTGAGAAGAATACAGAAAAACGGGCAGACATTGCCATGGCTCAGCGTCTTCATGACAAAGGCATGTCTAATGGTGCTATTGGTGTTCGTATGGCGAAAAAAAGAGTTCCTAGGAATGAGTCTTCCATTCGTGCTCTTCTAGAGCCAGGTGCCAAAGACAAAGCCGATCAACTCACAACCATAGCAGATCAACTTAAGCGGGCTGTTGATGAAAAAGGTCCTGTACAAATTGGTCTTGGTGTAGAAAATCAAATGGGCATCAGCAATGACAAACTCAAAATTGCTGTTGAAATCATGAAACAAAAGGGTTATGCAGTAGGTCAGGTACAGGCCCCGCAGTTAGGCACGGCAGTTGGTAATAAGACCACCATCAAATATCTGGCGCCTCACGGAACCAAGTATTCTGACATGAAAGATCATGCAGACAGTATCCGTAACATCACAGAACACTCTCATGATTTTGGANNGTCATTTACGGGTCTTGTTCCTCCGATTCAAATTAGTTCTAAGCGCATAGGTGTAAAGTATGCCGAAGACGGTGGAGGAAACGCCGATGGCGTGATCTTTGTCAGGCCTGGTGTGAAAGATCTTAGTATGGGTGCGGCTCATTATGCACAAGTTCGAATTGGTGTTGATGGTACGCATTATCTTAAAGGCATGGCAATGTATAAAGACGATTTGCCTTCAGGATTGGATCTTGTCTTCAACACAGGCAAGAGTAAGAAAGACATTGGTACCGACAAGCATGATGCAATGAAGCCGAACGATACTAAAGATCCGGCTAATCCGTTTACATCTATGGTTCGTCAACTTCCAAAACTTGACGCCCATGGTACTGAGATTCCAGGTACTGTTAGATCTGCAATGAACCTAGTTAATGAAGAAGGTGATTGGGGAAAATGGAAAAACAGTATGTCTTCTCAGATGCTGTCAAAACAACACCCAGCACTTGCTCGAGAACAGTTGGCCAAGCAACTAGAGGACAAACAGAAGCATCTTGATGAGACTATGGCCCTTACAAATCCGACCGTTCGTAGGAAACTTCTTGAGACGTATGCCGCTGGGGCGGATTCTTCAGCATTGCATTTAGAGGCAAAGGCATTTCCTAAACAAGGAACCCATATCATTCTTCCCATTAGTTCACTAAAAGAGCATGAGATTTATGCTCCAAACTTCGACAATGGAACTCCTGTCGTCTTGATTCGGTTTCCTCATGGTGGGCCTTTTGAGATTCCAGAATTGGTTGTAAATAACAAGCATCCAGAGTCGAGAAAATTTCTGGAAGGTGCCAAAGATGCTGTCGGAATCAATCCAGAAGTCGCTAAGCGTTTGTCTGGGGCCGATTTCGATGGAGATACTGTTCTTGTAATTCCGAACCATGATCGTAAGATAAAAAGTGCTCCTCCTTTGGCGGGATTAGAAAATTTCGACCCCATACATGAGTATCCCGAATATGAAGGTATGACCCTTATGACAAAACATAATAAGGGCGTTGAGATGGGCAAAATTTCGAATCTCATAACCGATATGACTATTAAGAGTGCAAGTCAAGAAGAGATTTGTAGGGCAGTAAAGCATTCGATGGTGGTCATCGATTCAGAAAAGCATAAACTTGACTATAAGCGGTCTGCTTTGAACAACGGTATTACCGGTCTTAAGCGTTTGTATCAAGGTGGTCCAACCGGTGGCGCTTCAACTCTCATTTCACTAGCAAAAGCAAGAAAGATGGTCCCAACAAGAAGGGCCCGTCGTCAAGGCGAAGGCGGTCCAGTAGATACGACTACTGGTCAGTTGATGTATATGCCAAAGAATGAGACATATCAGCCAGTAAAGACTGGTGTTGACCCTATTACAGGTAAGAAGATCTACACTCCAAAGGGTCCTAGAGTAACTAGAGAACAGCGTTCTCAGCAGATGACTGAGACTACTAATGCGCATACCCTGTCTTCTGGTACTGTCATGGAAGAGATCTATGCAGAGCATGCGAACAAGATGAAAGCACTTGCTAATGCAGCACGTAGAGAGGCCGTCAACACTAAGCCTCTTGTATACCAGCCTTCCGCAAGAATCGCCTATGCTAGAGAGGTTGCATCTCTTAATGCTAAACTATCTATTGCTATTAGTAACAAGCCAGCAGAGAGACAAGCACAGGCGCTTGCTAAAGCAAACATAGATGCGTTGATGCAAGCAAATTCTAACATGGATAAGGCTGAGACTACAAAGTTGCAATACAGGGCATTGAAAGAGGCACGTGATAGAGTAGGTGCTAAGAAGCAGCCTGTTGAGATTACCCCCAATGAATGGGATGCTATACAAGCAGGTGCTATCACTGATAATAGATTATCAGACATCCTTAACAACACTAAACTAGAGGATGTTAGAAAACTTGCTATGCCTAAACCAAAGCCTATTATGACAGCGGCTAAGCAAGATAGGGCCCAGTCTATGCTTGATCGTGGTTTTACAAGGGCTGAAGTAGCCAAAGCATTGGGTGTATCAGTGACTACACTAAGACTAAGTCTATCACCATCGACTGAAGGAGGATGAGATGGTAGAGTACATGCTAACAACAGATGACAACCCATTCGATCCTTTCACTCAGTTCGATGAATGGAATGTGTATGATGAGTTGTCAGGGTACTACACATTGGCTTACCTTGGTAGGATAGTCAAGACATCAGATGAACTATCAGAGGCAGATCAAAGGTTAGCAATAGAGCAAGCAATTGATGAGTGCGTTGCAGAGAACATAGGTGGACACTACATCAAGGTAGCATCTACCACTGCACAAGTAGCATAGGCCTACCCTACCTACCCTACCTACCCT
>QGNH01001153.1_pt1 | contig 21554 bp, 34 predicted proteins | sample 1735481 | NCBI WGS metagenome assembly QGNH01 (sample SAMN09239004, study PRJNA386568) | Viral metagenome, whole genome shotgun sequencing project.
ACTCTCGATGTGCAATTGATACTTCGTCGCCATCATCAGGAGGATGAATATGCCTAAAGCATTGAAGGAACAACCTGCCAAGCCGGCGGTGAAATTGATGGTCGGGACATCGACGGGGCCAACCTATCTGCCGATCGCCCGTAAGGGCAACGTGCTTCTCGGCGTCAAGCCATGGGGGCTCGCCGACGGCGGCCGTTACGGCTGCCCGCAGACGACATACTTCGTGGCACACCTGCGCTCGGCGCCGGAGAATGGCCTCTTCGCCGACGAGGACCACGGGCAGAAGGTGGTCAAGCTCCAACCGAACCCACCGAACCTCTGGGATGCGTGGCCGGGCATCGATTGGCAGAGCAAGAGCAAGGCTCGCGCCTCAACGAACATCGGCATCCTGCTGCGCGGCCAATTCAACGGCGACGACGACGATCTGCAAGCCACCCTATTGAACCAGATCAAGGACGGCCAGCTCTCGAAGAAGATGGCGGCCTACCTCGTGAAGCTCGCCGGCCCCGACAATTTGATCCTGTCTGAGCGCAAGATCACCGACTGGCTGGAGGCCGAATATGCGCCGTTGATCGTCAAGATCACCGGCTCGATCGAGAAGGTCAAGGAGCTGAAAGCCTTGATGACAGCCTCGATCGGCGAGTTTGGGATGGAGGGCGAAATCCTGAAAAAGGTCTACGCAAAAACGGCGCACGGCGACGACGTCGAAGACGCAGCCGAAGAAGGGTCGGAAGCCCCGACCGACGAGGAATAACTTCACCTACACCGCAAATAGAGCCCTCGGGTTGCAATCACTTGCAACTTTCCGGGGGTCTTTTGCCGCTGAGCCCAAGGAGGGGCTATCCAAATGAGCGAGAACTCCCGAGCCTTAGCTCTCACCGACGACGCTCTGTCGGCGCTGATCCTAGTATATATTCACACCCGGTATAAGTGGGCGCTCCGAGAGGGCAGAGCCTATGCGGCAATCCCACGCGCAACGCTCATGAAGGAGACAAGGTGCACGTTGAAACAGCTGAACCCTCGTCTGACAAAGATGCGTCGATCCGGCCTATTCACGTCGAAGCAACACCTGATCAAATTCAAGGACGGGGTGCGGAACGTCAGTTGCTACCAACAGAACGATACCGTATTCAAGGCTCTCGAATACGAACCGAAGGTCCCCCTAAGTGGCCCTCAGAATGGACTGGCCATGGGTCCTCAAAAGGAACCAGCCATGGGTCCTCAAAAGGGAACACTCCTCTTAGAAGAGAAGGACCTTACTTATGGACCTTATTCTGGACCTATTAGCGAATTACATTCGCAAGAGTCAGATTTTCAATCTAAAGAATACTCTTCCGGGAGCCTTAAGGCTAACCCCCCTACCCCCCTTCCCGCGACCGGCCCAGGAGAACCGAGCATGAAAAAGGGAATGAAGGTGCAATCGGTCCATGAGGTCGAGCAGGCCGTGAAGGCACACAAGCTCCTGCACAAGCCCGGTTCCTTGAACAGCCTCGGCGACCTCTGGATCACAGCGGTGCATGAGCAGACCAAAACATTCGTTCCGCCGTTGATCAAAAAGCAATTCCAGCAGCTGAAGATGTTTGCCGTCAAATGTCATCCGCACAAGCCAGAGGCTGTGCTCAGCTACGCCGTGAAGAACTGGGTGAAGTTTACGATCAAGGTCGAACAGGATGAGGGTATTGAAATCACACCTGATGTGCCGAACATCGGATTTATCTTGCAGCACGTTGGAGTTGCTGTTAACGTCGCTTTTCCCATTCAACCGCCGAAGCAGGAGGCTCCAGTGGCTAAATTCGTTCCGCAACCTCTGCAATCAATTGCAGCTCCTGTAGAGGAATATCCGCAGACGCTTGCTGAGCTTTGGGGTCACCCCGAACCGGATGGTGAATGACATGACTTTCGATCCATATGCCGGCGGCGCATTGATCCGAGGTGAGCATGAGGCCATCGTAGCCAACCTTGAAGCCTTCGCCAAGACGGCCGGCATTCACCCACAGGAGGTCTGCACCTCGGTCGTCGGGCGTATCAGTGGCCCTGAGTTGGAATACGTCCGCCAGTTCAACTTTCACCGTGCTGAGGGGCACGTGTCCGGCCTCTGCCTTACAGGCGAGGCTATGCTGGCCGCTGAGGAGCATATGGTGGCCATTACCGGTTGCCTGCTCCGCAACTACATCGACGCCAGGTTGATGACGATCGGAACTTTGCTCGACCTGCTCGCCGCCGGGAATGACCCTGATTGCGGTTGTCTGCTGTTGACGAACTTCTTCTTGTCGAAGGCGGAAGGCGGTGGCGTCACACCATGGCAGGTGCCTATTCTGTTGGACTTGCTGCTGGCACGCAAGCTTACAAGGCAGCAGACTGTGCTCTACGTCTCCGACCTTCCCCGGCTCGACAAGGAGTACGGGTTTGCGTTCGGCCGGTTGATCCAGAGCCAATACAAGATCGTCGCCCTCTGATTTGTGGAAGCACCATGTCGATCGGCAAGATGTACCTGTCCGCTATGCTCGCGGAGGGCTCGTTGCTCGCACTCACGCAGCTGGGTAAAATCAACCATCTGTTCAAGGCAAACGAGACGCCGGCCTACGAGTTCATTCGTGAGTTCGTGAAGCTCTACCATCATCTTCCGACGGCGGAGACGATCGAGAACCACACCGGCGAGACCCTTGTGCCTCACCTGGAGCCGGCCGCCTACTATTTCGACCTGATGGAGACGCGGCACGTCGAGTTTACCGTCAAGAAGGCGCTCAAGGATGCCAACGACCTGCTGCTGCCTGAGAACAAGAACCCTGACGCAGCGCTCAAGGTTCTGACGGCCGCAGCTATGCAATTGATTGCGCAGAAGACGGCGAACACCGTGGTCGACTTCAGGCAGGCGTATGACGCGATCATGGCCGACTACCAGTCGAAGTGGAAGGACTCCGACGAGCAAGGGTTGTTCTTCGGCTGGCCCTACCTCGACAAGATGACTGGAGGCTTGATTAGAGGCGACCTGATCTCCTTTGTCGGCAGGCCCGGCAAAGGCAAAACTTTTCAGATGCTCTACGGTGCGCATTACGGGTGGAATAAGGCTGGCAAAGAGGTTGATCCGCAACACGACCAATCTCGGCTGTTCGTCTCGATGGAAATGTCGATCCTCGCGATTGAGCAGCGCCTCGCCGCGATGCAGACACACGTGCCTGGTATGAAATTGAAGCACGCTAAGCTTCCCACGCTGGCGTTGAACCATATGCGGAAGGGGCTCATGGAGATTAAAGGTTACGGAGCGCCGTTTTACGTCGTCGATGGCAACCTCACCTCGACCGTTGAGGACATCCACCTGTTGGCCTTGCAGCTGAAGCCGGCGGCAATCTTCATCGACGGCGCTTACCTTGTGCGCCATCCGTTCGAACGTGACCGTTATCGCCGCGTTGCCGAGAACTGCGATCTGATCAAGAAATTACTCTGCCCTCTCGCTCCGACCGCCGCATCCTGGCAATTCGCCAAGACTGCGGCGAAGAAGGCCGGCAAGAAGGGCGAGAAGGTAGAGCTCGAAGATATTGGCTTCACCGACGCCATCGCCATGAACAGCTCGCTGGTGCTCGGGCTATTCGAGGATGACACCGTGGCGACGACCAAGCAACGCAAGGTCGAGGTCCTCAAAGGCCGCAACGGCGAGACCGGCTCGTTCGTGACGAACTGGAACTTCGACAATATGAATTTCAGCGAATTGACCAGTGTCGCGGTCGAGGAGCTGCATTTTTCATGATGCGCATCTGCAATTGATTGCATCTCGCTGAATTTCATGTAGGATGAAATCAGCATCTAACCATGGAGGGTCACATGCCATTGCTCTTGTTGAAAAAGAAACCTGCCCCCGTCGCGCAGCCTGATGAATACCTCGCAGGCATTCTCGCCAAAGGCCAGCTCAGCGATTTCGCGGACGAGATCGACCTTGTAGGCCGACTTACCGACGAAGCTGCTCCGGTCTATGCTCAGATCGCGACGTTGCAGGAAAAGTTGAAGCCTCTCGCGGAAGCCGAGACCGCTCTCAAAGCCAAGATCGCAGAACTCGAAGCCGGCGACGACGAAGAGAAGATCGTCGAACTCGGCAAGGTGTTCAAGATCGAGGTCGGCAAGAAGGGCCTCTCGCGGTCGATCAAGGACATGCCCGGCGTCCGCAAGATGATGGGTGTCGAGCTGTTCATGAAGGTGGCAACCGTCACGCTTGGCAATATCGATGCCTACCTGACCAAGCCGCAGCGCGATCTCGTCCTCGAGACGAAGCGCACGGCACGCGGCTTCAAGACCATACGGAGGGTCTGAGCATGACCCAGACCTCAAAGCAGCAGCTCGCTACGCAGTTCCGTGAGATTGGCGTTTTGGAACGCCACGTCAGGAAGACCTTCCTGCAAATAGGCAAATGCCTTCATCGGGTTCGCGACCTTTGCGCAGAAGAAAAGGTGTCGTTCAAGGATACGCTCGAAGAGCACGGCATCGCCTATCGCAAGGCGAGTTACCTCGTTGGCATCTATGAGGCGAGCCTTGCACGGAACTTCGATCGCACCCGCCTACTCGGGATCGGTTGGACCAAGGCTGCGTTCCTTTTACCGCTGTTTGGTAAAGGCAACGACTCCACACTCTTCGCAATGGCCGAGACCTCGTCCGTGGTTGAGATACAGCGTTATGTTGCCGGTCGTCCTGTGCCTGAGCGGCTGACCTCATGTGTGTTCAGTCTCGGCTGGCGTGACCTTAAGTTCCTGAACGCCCAATTGGTGCGCAACGGTGCCCTACCGGCACGAAACGGACACGGGTTCACCGGCCGGGAAGAAGCGATGATGAAGCTTGTGCGACGAGGCGCAAGCCTGAGGGCACAGGCATGAAATTCACGGCTGAGCTTGAAATCCAAATGTCGACGGCATCCGCAGCGAACAACCTGTTCAACTCACTCAGGCAATCGCTGCGGGACAGGCATATACCGGTGAAGTTCTCACCGCTTGTTGCCACGCCTGGGTATAAGGTCGACTGGTCACGGGCGCCAGAGAGGCGCTATCCTGCCTACGGCGCAGAGCACGTCCTTGTCTATACCGATGGCGGCTGTGACTCTGCCAAGAGCGGTCTTGGCGCATGGGCCTACCGCGTGCACCTGCCTGATGGAGAAGTCATCCAGCGCGTAGAAGGCATGACCGGCACGACCAACAACCGGATGGAGTTGCGCGCAGTCATAATGGTTCTGCAGGACCAACCCCGCCACAGGCAGATGACGGTGTTTTCCGACAGCCAGTACGTCATCAAAGGCATCACACTCTGGTCGCGTAATTGGATCGCCAATGGCTGGCGGACCTATGATGGCAAGCAGGTCAAGAACCGCGATCTATGGGAAGAGATGCTTGTGCTTTACCTGCAGCACACGGTCGATTTTGTGCATGTCCGGGGGCACTCAGGCCACCCGGATAATGATGCGGTCGACGTGCTCTGCACAGCCAAGATGATCGAGATGCACAAGGTCATCCTTGGTGGTGGAACTGTCCCAATTGACGTCGGTGGGCCAGACCACGCATGACCCCGGAAAAGACGCGCGCCTTCCTGAAGCTGCTCCATTGCAAGGTTCCGCAGGCGCAGACGCGCGGCGGCTGGATGGTCTCCAGCTGCCCAATGGGGCCTTGGTCACACGAGCACGGTAAGTCGAACGACAAAGCTTTCGGCGTCAAGAAGGAGCAAGGCGATCCGATCGCCATTTGCTTCTCCTGCGGCTGGCATGGCTCGCTGCGTGATCTGACGATGTACATGAGCTACCTGAACAAGCGCGACCATCGTGTCGACGTAGTGTTCAAGGACGCTAATGCGTTGATCGACGCGGCAGAGGCCGAAGCCGAGCTGAACCTCGACGTGCCTGACATTGAAGAGATGCTGTTCGGCAAGAAGGAGGGGCTGCATGTTTACCCGGATTGGTGGCTATCGAGCTTCGCACCGGTGGCAGGGGTCGGCTGGGCTGAGGATTATCTGGCGCAGCGCGCCGTCTCGCCGGCAATGGCCCTAGCACTCGATCTGCGAGCTGATCTCTCGCAAAAGCGCATCTGCTTCCCGGTCCGCGGCTTTACGGGTCAGCTCCTCGGTCTACATGGTCGCGCCGTCGATGAAGCTGATCCTATGCGGTATCGCATGTATCTGCACGCCAAGCGTAACAACCCGATCGTCTGGCTTGGCGAGAGTTGGATAGATCGAACCAGGCCGATAGTCGTGGTCGAGGGGCCATTTGATCTGGCCTCTGTTTTGCGTGTGTACGACAACGTCACCTGTCCGCTGTTCGTCAACCCGAGCGCCGATAAGATCAAGCGTATGTCCGACGCCCTCGAATGGATCACACTTTACGATCGTGGTAAGGGTGGTGACACCGGCCGCGCGAAAGTCTCAAGGGTGCTTTACAGAGACCATGTTGTACACCATCTGCAGCCGCCGCCTGGACGCAAAGACCCAGGAGTTATGTCGGCCCAGGAAGTCGCCGACCTCCTTAAACCATTCGTGAAATTGATTGCGAAATAACTTGCTTTAGAAACGCATCGCAGTAGACTTATCATTGACCATAGGGTCAACGGGTGTAACCAGTAGGAGACCACAGTGGGATTAACTTTCATCAAGAAGAAGGTTGCGACTACGCCGGCCGAAGGCAACGCAGCCGTATCAGCACCAGCTGCTAAATTGAGCGTGGTGGCCAAGACGCCGAAACTCGGCTGGTTGAAGCGCGGGGATGCGGCAAAGGAGGCGATGGCTCACGAGGAAGCCAAAGCCGAAGAGCGCAAAGCCGAATACGGCAAGCTATGGCGTTTTTTCATGAAGGTAGGCGGTGACACTCAGATCACCTTCCTAGACGGCGGTTTGGACGACGAAGGTAATCTCAATTGCGACGTGTTCAACGAGCATCTGATTACGGTCGCAGGCGAGCGCCGCAATTTCGTCTGCACTGCCAACACGACCGACGATCAGCAATTCGACGAGAACGCGCCACCGTGCCCGATCTGCGAGAAGGGCGACAAGCCGTCATTCGTCGGCCTGCTCACCATCCTTGATCACACCGAGCACAAGATCAAGAACGGTCCGAACGCCGGCAACATCATTTCGAACACGCGCAAGCTGTTCGTCGCCAAGCGGACGACACTGAAGCTTTTGGCAAAGCACGCCTCCAAGCACGGAGGCAAGCTCGCCGGATGCACTTACGACGTCAGCCGTACTGAAGACATGAAGCCTGCTGTCGGCGACATGTTCGACTTCGTGGCTCAGTACCCCAGTCTTTCGGCGGTAGCCGAGAAATACGGCCTGAAGCTCGAAGACGTGCAGCCTGCTAATTACGAGGAAGAGGTCACGTTCCGCACCAATGCCCAGCTGATCGAACTCGGCGTGGGCAAGGCGCAGGCCGGACCAGGCTATGAGAAGAAGAACCTGCAAGGGCTGAAGGACGCCCTGTAGGCGTGCAGCTCGCTGCAATTGATTGCAAGTTCCCCTGACCGAGCTATGACCGGTCAGGGTGAGACACGGTGGTCGGGTTTGCTCCCAGGCTCGACCACCGGAGGTCTCGACAAGGGTTCCCCTGGGTTCTGGTCCTATTTACCAGGGGGCAAAGGCGCGGGGTGCGGTGTTTGCTGACTTTTTACTGCCCCCGACGCTGTCTCAGGAGGAGACGTTGACCCGCATTTCAAATCTCATGCGCGAGGATGACCCGCTCAGCACCGGAGCGACAGCCATTTATGCGTACAAGGCCCACCTCGAAAAGAAGTATCGCTTCACTTCCCGCTTCGGTGAGGACGTGCCTCTATGCCGTGTCGATGCCGGCAACAGCTCCCTCATTCATTTACCGCGTGCGCTCTGTCCGGTCAGCCTCCATGATAAGCGGGTTGACGGCCTCGTGGTCGACTTCCCGAAGGACCCGACGCCGCGTCCGAACCAGGTCAAGCTCTTCGACCAGACGGTGAGGTTCCTGCTGCGTGGCGAGTCAGGCGTGGTGTCGGCGTACACAGGGTTTGGAAAGACCGTCATCGGCTTTCACGCCGCCTTCGCGATCAAGCGCAAGACGCTGGTGATCACCACCAAGGAGGACATTTACAACGCCTGGCTCGCCGGGGCGCAGACCTTCCTCGGCTTGCAGCCGCATGAGATCGGCGAGATCAGAGGCGACAAATGCGAGGTCGTCGGGACCAAGTTCTGCGTCGCCATGATCCAGTCGCTGTCGAAGCAGGGCAAATACCCGGATTGGATCGACGATGAGTTCGGCCTTGTGATCTTTGACGAATGTCACAGAGTTAATGCCCAGAGCTTCTCCGAAGTCGTCTACATGTTTCGGGCCAAGCTGCGCCTTGGGTTGTCGGCGACAGTCGGCCGCGCTGACGGCAAAGAGATGCTGGTCGAGGCCCATATCGGGCCGGTCCGCGCACGCACCGCCGCCGAGCTCATGATCCCCAAAGTGCTGCGCGTCGAGTCGGAATGGCAGTGCCCTCGTGTTCTGCGCATGGATGACGAGACCGGCGAGAAGGCGGTGGTGCGCCTGCCTCATATACCAGGCAAGACCACTCATATCGAGAAGATGATCGCCGCCGATCCGGTGCGCAATCACCTGCTGGCCGAACTGATTTTCAACGCCTACGAGAAGGGCCGCCAGCTCGTCATGTTCTCGACCTTGCATGACCACCTGCACGCGGTGCACCGGCTTTGCATCAAGGAGTTCGGCATCTCAGGACGCAAGATGGGTTTCTACATCGGCGCCGTGAGCAAGAGCGACAAGGAGCGCCGCGAGCGCGAGAAGGTGAAGCCGATCCTGTTCACGACCTACGCCATGATGGGTGAGGGAACGAGCCTCGATTGGCTCGACACATGCTTGCTCGGCATGCCTCGTGCGAATGTCACTCAGCCTGTTGGCCGCATCCGTCGCGAATATCCCGACAAGGGCCAACCGGTGGTGATGGACGTCGTCGATAACGACAGCCCGGTGTTCGCCGGCTATGCCGTGAGCCGTCTTAAATGGTACAATAAAACCGGATGCGAAATCAAAGACATGTAAAGGAGCTAAGCCATGGCAATCACGATAAAAGGTAAGGCGGTGGTGTCCGCGCAGCACAAATCCGGCGGGAATGTAACCTCAGAAAGCCTTACCGAGGAGACGGTGGTCTTGCCGGCGAAGCTGGCCGCACCGATCGCCGCAACGGAACAGCTTTGCGAGGTCGGGTTCAACGCCAACTATACGCACAATCTGGGCAATTATTGCTCTGTCAAGTTCGGGGTGAGCCTGCGTATCCCCTGCCTCCATGGTGAAATCGACGACAGCTACACCTACGCCGAAGCATGGGTAGATAGCCGCATCGGTGCGCTGAAAGGCGAGTTGGAGTCGAGCACTTAATTGTAGGGGTAGTGATGTCGATCACCGTGAAGAAAGCTGGCAAGAAGACGACGTTCAGCGCAGCCGATTTGCTGAAACAATTTCAGAAAGACAAAGGCGAGGCTGTCGGCAGTTTCGGTGGCTCGCTGGTCAACTCAGATCGCATCCCGACTGGCCTGTTCCCGCTCGATCTCTCCCTTGCCGGCGGCTTCCCGCGTGGGAAGTGCTCGATCATTTATGGTCCAGAGAGCTCGAACAAGACCAACATTGCGTTGCTCGCTATGGCCAGCCATCAGCGGTTATACCCGCATTTGACGTGTGTGTTCGTCGACGTCGAGCATTCCTGCGATCCAGCCTGGGCTAGGCTCCTGGGAGTCAATATGGACAAGGTCATTGTCATCAAGCCAGACTACGCTGAGCAAGCTGTCGATATGGTCGAAAGCTTTCTCTATGCCGACGATTGCGGGATGGTGGTCATCGACAGCCTCGCCGCGCTTGTGACAACCTCCGAGCTCGAAGCCAGTGCCGAGAGGGCCAATGTCGGCGGCGCCTCCATCGTCACAGCCAAACTCGTCCGCAAGACGACGCTTGCGCTCGACCAAGCCGAGAAGAAGGAGCATTTCCCGACGCTGATTTACATCAACCAGATCAGCTATAAGATCGGCGTGATGTTCGGCGATCCCGAGACCATGCCCGGCGGCAAGCGACCCTATTACCAAGCGTCGATCATCCTGCGTGTCTACGGCAAGAACAAGATTGACCCCAAGGTCAGCTCCGTCATGCCGGTTCTGAAAGACGTCGGCTTCATCCTGAAGAAATGGAAGTGTCCGATCCTCGCCGCCTCCGGTCGGTTCGAAATGGCGACCATGGCTTACAACGGCCTGAAGGTCGGGCAGTGCGACGACATGAGCACGGTGACCGCGTATCTGAAGGCGTTCGGTGAGTTCGAAAAGGCCGAAAAGAAAGGCTGGACGATTGCCGGTGAGCATTACGACACCATTCAGCCGTTCGAGACCAGGCTCTACACCGATGCGGACTTCGGCGCCAAGATCAGGCAATCCATCATCGAACGCATGATAGCCGGCGGCGAATTGCTGGAGACGGGAGAAGTCGCATGATCGGCGTCCCCTACATCAAGCGCCGCGACAAGCACCTTATAGGCGCAACAGGTCGTGCATCCGAGAAGCGGTTGACCCGCGACCTTGGCGGCCGAGCCAGGCCAGCCTCAGGCGCAATGGAAGGTGCCAAAGGGGACATCAGCCTCGGTGCGGTTCTGTTGGAGGCGAAGTCGACCATCAACAGCAGTTTCGCGCTGAAGCTCGAATGGCTCCTGAAGATCGCACGCGAGGCACGCTCGGAAGGTTCCATGCCGGCGCTCGCAGTCTCGTTCATCACACCAGACGGTCGGCCGGTGCTGGACGGCGAATGGTGCCTCATCCCCATGCACAAGTTCAGAGAGCTGACATGAATTTCCTCAAGTCGCTTCAATGTACGCCGGACCCTGTGCTGGTAGAGGGCCTCAGCTTCGTGCCGCAGGAAGCCATCATCACCGACGAGACGATTGAGAAGATTGCCGATCTCGTTCGGCAGAAGGTCGAGCAAATCCCGAACCTCGCCTGCCCTCCGCTGATGACGTCTCACTTTGGGGATATGACCGATTGGGAGTGGATCGAAGTCGCCAAGAAGCTCAGCACCGCGTTCCAGAACCTATCGAACAGCGATGAGAAATTCGCGCACTCAATTGCATCTCTCGTGTCAGGGGCAGGCTCGCATGGTAAAGTCTACTGATGGGCATTTCATTCCTTAAGAAAGTCGCGGACACGCTCCCTTCACGGAGCCTGAAGTATCTGCTGCACGCTCATTTGAACGGGCCTGAAGACGGCCGGCCGTTCGCGGTCATCCACGCCTCTGAGCTCACCAAGCCTGACGAGCTTTGCCCAAGGGTCTATGCGCTGGCTGACGTCACCAAGACCAAGCCGAAAGGCCAATGGCTCACGACATCCGAGCAGGTCATGTACAGGATGGGCCGTGACCAGCAGGATGCAGTCGTCAACTGGTTCGCCGACATGGGCCGCGCTGTCGGGCATTGGAAGTGCATTGCCTGCAATCACCTGCACGAGTTCCAGAAGCGTCCGCAGAAGTGCGTCGCCTGCAACAGCCGGGCGTTCCAGCCAAAGGAGGTTCGGTTCACGAGTGCAATCAATGGTGCTTCGTGCGGTATTGACATGCTGGTTGCCTTAGGCGATACCAAGCTCGTTCCGGTCGAAATCAAGACGATGGCGGCGGAACAGTTCAAAGGCTTGCTCGCACCCCTTGCGGAACACCGGCTCAGGACGAACCTCTATCTGCGGATCATCAAGGAAAGCGCGCACAGCTGGTCGAACCAGGTCGACACGAACAAGGCGATCGTCCTCTATATCCAGAAGGGCGGTTATGGGTGCGCAGACACGCAGCTGAAGGCGTGGGGGTTGAAAGAGCAGTTCAGCCCATTCAAAGATTACGAGATCAAGAGGATCGACAGCGAGACGGATGTCCTTGCCGCACGGGCCAAGGTCGTCACAGATTTTCGAGCAGACAAGATCGGAATGCCTACCGGACTATGCACGACGGCGATGTCAAAGCGCGCCATCTCATGCCAGTTCAAGACCATCTGCTTTGCCGGCGACCACCCACCTACGCACGACTGGAAAGTGACCAATAAATGAAAAGTCTGGGGATCGACCTATCCACGTCTGCCACCGGCCTCGTGCTGCTCGAAGAGAACGCAACCAAGATACCGACACTGCTCCACGAGCAGTCGCTGTCGTTCCCCAAGCTCACCGGCTCTGCGCGCAATCGCGAGATCAGCACCTCGATCATGATGCTTATCCACGAGCATATGCCCGAGAAGATCGTGCTCGAAGGCTACAGCCTGAACATGAAGAAAGCGGCAAGCGTCATCCCTTTGATCGAGATCGGTGGCCTGCTCAGGTTCCTGCTGCATATCGACGGCCTTGTTTGGTACGATCCGACCGCACCTGAGGTGAAGAAGTTCACGACCGGAAAAGGCAATTCGCCAAAGGAAGTCATGATGATGTACGTCCTGAAGCGATGGGACCATGTGTCGATCGACAATAACACGGCCGATGCCTATGCCTGTGCCGCGATGGGGCTGGCTATCAGCAACCGGCTCCCAAGCATCACAGCCGAGATGCGCGCGATCGTCGGCAAGCTGGAGCTTCGCGACTCTTAACCCGCAAGTGATTGCAGCTTTCGCTTGCAATTGATTGCAACTCTGGTATCCTAAAATCCTCCCTAACCCCATGCCAAGGAGGGCATCCGTAATGACAAACGCACCAGCTACCGCACCCGTATCCGCCAGCCTAGCTCTTATTGCTGGGGGCAAGAAGGCAGCCGCCGAGGCAGAATTGAAGAAGCCTGCCACGCCGAAAGCCAAGGCGTCAACCAAAGCGCAGGCCCCTGCTCCGGTTGAAGAGCCGGCTCCCGCAGCCACCGAACCGGATGAAGCCGAGACCGTAGAGGTCCTGGTCGAAATCGAAGACATGTCCGACGCCGAGCTCGAACAGGTCGTCGAAGAGCATGAGGTCGAAGTTCCGACTGAATGGACCAGTTGGGATGGAGCCAGCAAGCGGACATGGCTGAAGGACCAGTTCGAAAAGCCGACCGAACCAGAGGCTGAGCCTGAGCCTGCACCGGTACAAAGCCAGGAAGTGGTCACGGTCGCCCAGCCGATCGAAGGCGAAGTCCTCCCGCTGAAGACCAAAGGGAAGAAAGCCTCCAAGTCCAAGGCAGTGGCCAACACCGGTGTTGATGGAGAGATCGTCTCGGCAGACCCGCTGAACGACATGATCCACAACATCGAGAACCTCGATGAGAAGCATGCACGTGAGATGATCGGGACATTGGTCGATCAGGCCGAAGTCACCTACTTCCGACTTGGCGGCGTCCTTTCGCTGATCATCTGCAACGGCTGGCATAAGCCCTACAACACCTTCCAGGAGTTCGTAGAGAAGGAGCATGGCATCGGTTATCGGAAGGCCAACTACTTCGTCTCGATCTACAACTATCTGGCAGAGAGCAAAGTGCCTTGGGCGAAGTTCAATGGCCTCGGCTGGACCAAGGTCAAGGAGATCGCCAGCGTCGTCACCATCGAAAATGTCGACGATTGGGTGAAGATCGCCGCGGAGCAGAACACGCTCACGCTGATCGAGACGGTGTCGAACTACAAGAAGGGCAGTGCGGTCAAAGGGATCGAAGACCAATCCTCGAAGACCGTCACCAACATGAGCTTCAAGGTTCATGATGGCCAGAAGGAAGTGATCACGGCAGCCATTGCCAAAGCGAAGGAACAAGCCGGCACCGACGTTGCCACCCTCGCGTTGGAGAACATCTGCAATGAGTATCTGGCTGCCTCATCAATGTCGGCACAGCTCAAATCCATGTCGGTGAGTGCCAGGGTGAAGGCGGAGACGAAGGCCGGCGCAATTGGTAACTTCGCTGGTGCGCTGCTTCTTGAAATGGGCCTCGAAGCAGCCTTGGCCGCGTTGGACACCGCATTCCCGAACGTCAAGATCGACGTAGACGTGCAAGACGCCAAGGACGAAGCCGCATAATTGGAGGTTCGCAGTTACAAGCGCACCATCCCAGGGAGGTCGGGGTCAGGGTTCAATTAACCCTCTCCGGCCTCTTGCGCAATCAATTGCAGCTAGACGCGCTTTTCAGTGTACAATGCAGGGGTCATGTGGGATTATTATTCCATTGAAACCATTGAACAATTCGCCAGCTAGTCCAGCGGCAGTTGTCAGGGTCCAGGCAGATAGCAGGAGGCTAGAGCCATGTACGCAACAGCAAAAATGATCTATCCCCAGAAGCACATCGCAGAAGCCATCCTCGGCAAGATGCGTGACGCCAATGCCGGCGCCAAGTTCGAACTGTTCGAACTCCCGATCGGCTTCCAGGTCGTCCGCATCACCAAGCTGCCGGACTTCATGCCGCTCCCCATTCCCATGCCAGTCGCCAAGAAGGCGGCAGTCACGTTTGCACCCAACCCGGACGTCACCGAGTTCGCAGTCTATGTGAAGTCAGAGACAGACAAGTGGCTGACCCTCACCAATCCGGTCGGACCGAAGAACGTCCGCTACGTCTACAAGGCGCACATGCTCTCGATCGAGAAGCAAGGCGACATGACCCTCCTGCGCATGCCGACCAAGGTGGCAATCGCCAAGGGCATCGTCGAAGGAGGAAAGTGATGCTCGACGCCCAACCAATCACACCGGTTCTGCTCGACGCTATAAAGGTGCTCGACGCCAGGTGGAAAGAGCTGCCGGTCGACAAGCATGAGTTCGCGGCATCGCTCGCCAAGCAGTTCAAGAGCAAAGGCTGCCTCAGCGACAAGCAGTGGCCCTGGGTCGAAAAGTTGGCAGACGCCATTCAATGCGCTGGCGTGCCGGATTTCACCCAGGCTGAGGAGAAAGAGATCGGCGAGATGATGGGCCTGGTCGACTTCTTCGCGAAGGCCAAGGAGAAGATGAAGTGGCCTGTCCTCGTGGTGCACACGGGTGTTTTTGGCTTCAGGATCAGCCCTGCAACGTCACTAGGCAAGAACCCCGGTGCCGTCTACGTGAAGGGCAACAAGACCGGGCAATACGTTGGGATGGTGGGCTCGAAGGGTGATTGGTGTCCAGCCAACGCATGGTCACCTCACTCAGCGTCAGGCGCCTCATTGCACGCGCTTCTCGTGAAGCTCTCGCGGCATCCGGCCGAGACCCTATCCGAGCAGGGCCTCGCCAACGGCAAGTGCTGCATGTGCAACACGGCGCTGAGCGATCCCATCAGCATGGCGACCGGCTACGGCGCCACCTGCGCCAAGCATTATGGCCTCCCCTACGGCAAGGCCGCCAGCAAGTCGGCGACGGAGAAGTTCACAGGCACCGGCTCAGAGCTGGAGCAGACCGGGTATCAGCTCGCGCACAAGAAAGCTTAACCATCCAGGCCGTCAATCTGCAATCAATTGCAACTTTTCCTTGCCTATCGAGGGTAAAAGAGTACACTCTAATCATCGGAACACACCACAAGCAGGAGGCTTAGGTGAGAGTCAGCAGCCAGGACCTTTTGAAAATAGCCCGCAACACCGGCCATGCGTTTCAGCAGGTGCGGATGGAGTCGATGATCCGGCGTGGCTGGTACGTCGCCAAAGTGCGCAGCGAGGGCAATGTGCATCTCGTTTTCATGAGCATGGGCGTCGCCGGCAAATATGGCGTCATCTATCCGAATGGCCTGATGGTCAATATGCAGCGCGGCGCCAAGTCGGTGTCGTACAATTGGAAGCTGGCACGTGAGTATGCGCAAGCGACCACCCCGACACCCGGCCTGATCGCCGAAGCAGCGTAAGGAGCTGAGCCCATGACAATCGAAGAAATACGCGACCTTATGGCTACTACGGGCACAATCGCGTTACGGATGACGGCGGTATGCCACGGGGATGACCACGAGGGGGACGAGCACCTGACGCCGATTGGCGCATCTGCGCTTTTGGATGACATCTACTTCAACAAGGCGGGCAAGCTCCGCGTGACGGTCGTCATCCCGATCGAGGGCAGCGACGATCTGAGCATCGTCAATATATTTGGCGAAGACGATCCAGAACCATTGTTCCCGTTCGAGCTCAAGGCGTAAACAGGAGGTTCGCATGACCGATCAAGAAGAGTTTCTGACATTTGTGGCACCCAAGGTGCTGCAAGGCATGATCGACCTGTCCTATGAGGGTTGGAAGGCAGCGAAGACCCAGGCCGATCGAGCCGCGGCCATGCAGATTTTCAACGAGCTGAAAGCCGAGAAGGACCGCCGCGCGGCTCTCCCGAGCAAGTCGAAGAAGAGGGGTAAGGAGAGCTTCGAAGGGACGAAGCAATGATCAACGCCAAGTCGCTCTCGCCGTTCGACCTGATCTTCAGCCACACTGACGACGACGGCACGACCACGCATATTGCCGTTGGGCGGCTGAACGAGTGGTGCAAGGTCGAGCTGTCGAAAGGCAAGATCGAGGTCTTCAAGGTCCCGATCGACGTCGAGTTCGCCGAATGGTGCGTCAGCAACCACGGCATCGAGCCTCACCGGCTTGCGCGCATGGTTGAGCATCTCTCCGTCCTCGACACCGAGCCGGTCATCTTCGTGGCATGGCCGAACGGCTCGCACCTGCTGGCCGACGGCAATCACCGCTATGTCTCCGCGGCGCGCGCTGGCCACACCGAGATTAATGCGTTCGTGCTGACCGATACGGAATGGTGGCCGTTCCAGATCAAAGGCCTGCCACACCTGTCGATGGACCTCGTGCAGAGCGGCCGGTCCGGCATAGGCTGAAGGAGACGACGATGACGATCGAAGTTCAATGCAAGCAGTGCCACAAGGTCACCGAGCACCGGCACCTGCACAACGAGGCGCACGGCGTATCGGGAACGCACATGTACGGCAGCGAACGGTTCGAGTGTGTCAGCTGTGGCTGCGCTACTCACGTGAGCGACGACAACGCCAACCAGTTCACCTTCGTAATCGACAAAGCTTAACCATCTGCCGAGTAACCTGCAATCAATTGCAACTTCTTGTGGCCTTCTGAGGCAACAGGAGTATACTCAAGATGTTGAAATTGTTTCCAAAGCAAGGATGCTTGAAATGACCAAATCACTCAAAGGCCACCCCTATCACGGCAAGTCGGACCAGGAGCTGCGGTACGTCCTAAAGGACGCTGCTGAAGCCGCGCTGGCGATGAGGGGCTTGGATGCGCAAGCTGAGTGCAAATACCTGGATCAGGTCAATGACGCCTGCTCGGTGCTCGCTTCCCGCAAGTCTGCGAAGTGAGAGGGCTGTCATGAAGAACATCGTCTTCACCGGCCCGGCATTCGACGGCAACGGCAATTCGATCCTCAGAGATCATCTGGCTGGGGCCTGCCTCAAGGCGGGCTTCCGCGTGCAATTAGCGGTCAAGCCTGATACCGATGCCCTCATTGCGAGTCGCACGGACACCGTCAAGGCGGTCAGAGCCTCAGCCAGGGGCCTCACCGTCCTGACCTATCCACAATTCATCGCCCGCCATCTGGCAGGCATAGAGATCACTAAAGGCGGCATTCCGAACAAGTACACCGACAAGGTCGTCAAGGACATGCTGGTTCCTGATTTCACGATCGACCTTGACCCGCAATATGTACTGTGAGGTTGGCCCTCAGTTTGCACTTGACTTCGCGGGAACTTAAATGCAGGCTGGGAATTAGCATATTGATCAAGGAGGATCAAATGGCTATCAGCACAAGTGATTTATTCGACAAAGCTATGGCTCTGTCGTCTGAAGCAATCGACCAGACGTTTCTTGATCTGGGCAAGACACTGCGCACGCTTCTCGACCGCGACCCGGAGCTGTTCAGGCAGGTGGTCGAAAAGACCGACCTGGGATCACGCAAGGCGTACTACCTCGTCAACATCAGCCGTGTCTTCGAGCCGCTGCCAATTCCGCGCGCCAGGTTGTTGGCGCTCGGCTGGACCAAGTTGGAACGGATCAGCAGGAGCATCACCAAGGACAATTGGCAGGAGCTGATCGAACTTGCCGAGAAGAACAACGTCAAGCAGATCGAAGCCGTGGTGAAAGGCGACAAGCCTCAGACCAACGCGCATTGCTTCCTCGCCTACTTCGAGCCGAAGGATTACAAGCTGATGGAAGAGCTGTTGGTCCAGAACGGCAGCAAGAAAACCGGCCGCGGCCTAATCGACAAAGAGGCGGCTATGATGCGGATATTCCGCAAGTTCAAGAAGATGACCACAGGCAGCGAGGCATGAGGGGAAGCCCGTTGGCTTTTCTTCCAGCTGCAATCTGCAATTGATTGCATCCGGCCTGCAGGTGTGCCAGTGTGGTTTGTCCGCATGAGGCGGTTGCCACAATCCAAACCAGGAGACAGAAGCATGGCCGACAAGCAATTTGGGGGCGCAGTTCCCGTCGATCTCAACCCGATCTTCAGGCACGTCGCAGGCAAGGTCGCGTCCGATAGCGAAGCCTTGAAGGCGGCACTGGAAAATCACGGTGGTCTGCACGACTTCGAAGAGCAGAGCCGGCTCCTTTCCGAGATACAGGCTGGCGTGCGCGCGACAGACATCATGGCAGGTGACGTGACTTCAGGCGGCACGACGATCCCACCGAAAGCAGCCGATCCGGCCGGTCGCCCCAAAGTGGACCTCGACGGTATCGAGGCCGAAATATCAAAGGCAGCCTGATGCGACGCGCACCCATCACGTTCGTCGGACCCTTGGTGTGGGAACACGGCGCGGCGGGTCGCAACGCACCCTGCACCTTCTACATGCTGCAAAGCAGCGGGCAGTCACTCAAGCTGGAATACGCCAACAAGGCCGAAGCCATGGCTGCCCGCAAGCTTTTGCTCAAAGGCGTCAACACCCATCACGTTGGCGCGCAAAGCCTGCTACAGGCGATCCAGACGGCTCTCAGCAGCCTCCTGGCTGTTGCAGTGGAAGATGCAGAGGCACAATGAGCGAACGTAGTCTGAAGAACCGATCTAACGGCAAGCTCCTTGAGCTCCAGCGGCTATGCGAGCGCGTTGGCGTCAGCAACTGGCGGATGAAGTTCCAGTCGACGCTTCCGGCCCGGCGCCCTGGCGACAACCAGATCGACATGTTCATCGTGCGTGACGGCGACAAGCCAGAGACGGTCATCACCGTTGGCACTGGACACGGCGACGTCAAGGCGCAGCAATTCTTCGACAAGCTGTTCCAGTCCATCGTTCCAGCGCTCGCCGGCTCGCTCCTGCTGCTCGATCTCTATGACACGATCGTCAAGCTGCAAGCTGATTGGTGGGACCTGGACCTGCGAGCTGAGCTCGATACCAAGATCAAGGTCATCCGCGACTCGGTAGATCGTGCCGACAAGGGCCTCGCTCCTGTGAAATCGTGACTGCAATCAATTGCGGACACGCGGCAAGACCTATGCTAGATTGATTGACAGACCAAGGAGGGTCGATTGGGCGACAAGATCAGAGAAGTCCGAGTGCGAGGCTATTACCGAGGCACGACCTATTACATTGAGGTTGTGGCGCCTGAGATATTGATCGCAGAAATCCGTTCCCTGGTGAAGCACGGTTGGTCGGCTTATCGCCGTGGTGAGTTCCTGGTACTGGCTCAAGCCGAGTTTGTCTCAGGCAGGGTTGGGGTCAATTGGGAAACGGACGGCACAGGCGTTGCTCGGCTTAGAGTGCCGTTTCGCCGCGGTACTGGTCCGGTGTTTAGTAGAACCAAGGTGCCGAAAGGTTCAGCCGATGTCCTGCTTCTGAAAAGGTGCATCGTCATCAAGCTACCCACAATTACCGCGGAGAGGGTGACCCATAGGGAAGCCGGCCTGACGGAAATAGAGCATGCGCTGGACAAGCTGGAGGCACACGTGCGTAAACCGGAACCTGCACCGACCAAGATTAGTGCCGAAGTTTTGCCTGACAAACCCGGCTTGGTTCTCGATGAAGACGGCAACGTCATCCCTGACGAAGTGCATGCCCCCCATGAGAAGGCGTCGGCCGTGCAACGGCGCATTGAGGACAGTATCGATGTTCAAATCGCGCAAAAGCGTCTTGACGAGATAAAAGCGAAGCCAGACAGTCTTTTGCGTGGCACGGCGCTCGATAAGAAATTGAAGCAGTGGCAGTATGTGCACAATGAGAAGGCGTCGGCCGCGCAACGGCGCATCGATCAATTGACCATTGAGGTGGCTGAGCTGCAGGCAAAACTGGCAGAGGCAACTCAACTCGTTGACGTGGATGACTTCAAGCGCGTCTACGCGGCATACGAACGCGGTGATCATATGAGCGACGAAGACCTCAGTTATATCGCCGTGGCGCTCCCTGAGATCACGGCTTACATGAAGGCGTTGGGGCCGCGGTGGATGTTGGCCTGGCGCCCGATGCAGACGGTGACTGACCGTATCCTGTCGATGCAGGCAGCCAGGAAAGGTGCATGATGGTGGTCTTTTCTCCGCACCCAAATCCCAACTCTTTCGGCCGTGCCGACCGTAGTGTGCTGAGCCTCGCATATCAGGTGAAGGAACGCGCAGGCGGCAAGCTGCCGGCTATCCTCTCGCGAGAGAAAGCCCTCCCCGTCGCCAAGCAATTGATTGCTAAGGCTCAGATCAAGCTCCCCGCCCTGCACCCGAAGGTCGAGGAATTGCTGGTCAAATGGATGATGAGCAACGCCAGGATTGCTATGGGTGGATAAGGGGCGAGCCCGCAGCATATCAACGATGCCCCACAAGGAGAGAGTGATGTTGAACCCAGAGAAGGTATACCGGATCGGTGAACCGATCGACTACACGAGCATGTACCATTACCCGAAGCGTCGGTTCAAAATCTTCGTCAAGACTGACGGCGCCCAATGGGATGAGATTGGCTCCGTGAAGGAGGAGAAGGTCATAGACGAAGCAGGTGGCGTCGACCATTTCATGTTCTACGAGCGCAACGGCTGGAAAGCCTGCGGTCAGCAGAGGTTCTATACGACGGTCGAAGCCCTCCTGCGCGCCTGCGGTGCCCAGACCATCGAGCGCGCTTATCCGAAGGTCGACGACTTCAACGCGGTCGCGACGTACCCGGATTATGACGAGTCGCTTCCGCCTCCACGCAAAGCCAAAGCCACGAAGCCTGCGCGTAAGAAGTCGGCAGCAAAGCCGGTTCTGACCTCGCGCCAGAAGGCAGCGGCCAAAGCCAAGCGGATGAAGAAGAAGGCGGCTTGAGGCAAATAATCAGAGCTGGCGCACGCAATTGATTGCAACGTGCCGGCGCTGTGCTATGATCATGGATCAGATCACAACCAAGAGGGTTCGGTCGATGGCACCCAAGCGAGAGAAGAAAGAAGTCGATCCCTAGCAGCTGATCGAAAGGCTGCTCGATGCGTTCTCGGACGTCGAATGTGCGCTCGAAAATTGGGCGTCATGTGGACCGGACGGCATGACCAAGGACGAGAAGAAAGAGTTCTACGCCGCCACCGACGTCCGCGACAAGGTCAGCAAGGCCCTCGTCAAGCTGGAAGCGAATTGGGAGGACCCGGAGCTTCGGGCCGATATCAGCGACAAGGTGGCTGTCATCCGCAACTCGGTGGACCGGGCTGACAGGCCCGTCGATCCTGTGGCGGCCTAAGTGCACTTGATTGCGATATTTTGAAAGATTGCCCCGCATTGGAGGAGGCT
>QGNH01001490.1_pt1 | contig 21533 bp, 40 predicted proteins | sample 1735481 | NCBI WGS metagenome assembly QGNH01 (sample SAMN09239004, study PRJNA386568) | Viral metagenome, whole genome shotgun sequencing project.
ATGTTCGAACAGGCCAAGAAGAACGCGCCCTGCATCGTCTTCGTCGACGAGATAGACGCGGTCGGCCGTCACCGGTCGGCCGGGGGTGTCGGAAGCGGCGGCAACGACGAGCGCGAGCAGACGCTGAACGCGTTCCTGGTCGAGCTCGATGGGTTCGACAACGACACCGGCGTCATCCTCGTCGGCGCCACCAACCGGCGCGACGTCCTGGACCCAGCGCTGGTTCGACCGGGTAGGTTCGACCGTGAGATCCAGGTCCCGAACCCCGACAGGGTTGGGCGCGCGGCGATCCTCAAGGTCCACGCCCGCAAGGTTCCCGTGGGTCCCGACGTCGACATTGACGCGGTTGCCGGGGGAACCACTGGGTTCTCGGGCGCGGACCTAGCGAACCTGGTGAACGAGGCGGTCCTTCTGGCGGTGCGCAGGTCGAAGAGGATCGTGACCAGGCTCGATTTCGAGGACGCGCGCGACAAGATCCTGATGGGCGCGGAGAGACGGTCCCTCTTGATGACCGACGAGGAGAAGAGGCTCACCGCGTATCACGAGGGCGGCCATGCCCTGGTGTCCCTAAGCGTGAAGGGGTCCACCCCCATTCACAAGATGACTGTCGTGCCCCGAGGTCGGGCGCTCGGTATGGTACAGACGCTTCCCGAAAGGGACGAGGTGTCCCAGACGAAGGAGCAGATGCTTGCTATGCTTGCCATGGCGATGGGCGGTAGGGCTGCCGAGGAGCTGGTGTTCGGCGAGGACATGACGACGTCTGGCGCCGCTAGCGACATCCAGATGGCGACACAGATAGCGCGGGCCATGGTTACGAAGCTGGGCTTCAGCACGAAGCTCGGACAGGTGGCCTATGAACCCCTCGAGCAACCCCAGTTCGCGATAGACAACCATGCCGAGAAGACGCGGGAGACGATCGACGACGAGGTGAAGGCGCTCGTGGCAGACGCCTACTTGAAGGCCAAGTGTATCCTGCGCGATCGTCGGGCCGACCTCGACAGGCTGGCCGACGCTGTTTTGAAGTACGAGACTATCACCGGCGAGGAGATCAAGGCCGTCATTGCAGGCGGGGAGATAAGGAGGACCGCGTGAACACCGTCGATGAGGTCTTGGATGGTCTAAGTCAAGAAGAGATGGAGGTGATCGCGATGATGGAAACACACGTGAGTTATCCCCACTCAGTCGGCACGGTGTACAGGGGCATTGTCGCTATTAGGTCCATGTCGACCGAAAGGTTGGTATGGTTGATGGAGAACTATGCTCGTGTCCCCCTGAGGGATTGCGTGATCGAAAGACTGAAAGGTGCAAGGCTGTGAAACAGTTCAACCTGCAGGAGTGTCGGGACTTCATCGAGAAGTCCAGCCCCCGAACTGAGATAATCGTCGGTTCGGACTCCGAGCGTCACAAGATCCACGGCGTGTGGCACTTCACGGTCACGACGGCCGTCATCGTGCACATCGACGGGAACAAGGGATGCAGGGTCTTCGGGGACGCTGAGACGCACCGCGACTACGACGCTCGGAAGGACAAGCCCGCTATGAGGCTGATGGCCGAGGTGGAGGCCGCGTCGAAGATGTACCTCCTCCTGGAGGACGTCATCGCCGAGCGCTCGGTTGAGATCCACCTCGACGTGAACACGAGCGAGCTGCACGGGTCCTCGTGCGTCCTGCACCAAGCCATCGGGTACATCCGCGGAACCTGCGGCATCACCCCGAAGGTGAAGCCGGAAGCCTTCGGCGCCAGCCACACCGCCGACCGCTTGGTCTCGATTCTTTCAACGAAAGCGTCGTCGGAGGAGTTGACACCTCGTGCGGGTGTGGTATAATTAGATCCAATAGGAGGAAAAGACATGGATGAGAAGAACTGGTGGACCAGCAAGGGAATCTGGGGAAATATTGTGGGCGCCGTCGGCTTTTTGCTGGCGCTGATCACCGGCCACCCAATCACCGGGGTGGATCAGGAGCTCCTGTCCACACAGATGTGGAACATAGCGAGCTCCGTCTCCTTGATACTCGGCGCGATCGGAAATATCGTCGGCTTCTACGGTCGTTGGAAGGCTACGACGGTCATCTCCGACAAGGTGATCCCGACGCTAAAGTCGTGAGTCGTGGCTGAGCTTCTTTTCCGTGTGACGGCCGCCGACTGTGACTGGGACTACATCAGAGGCAGCGGCGCCGGCGGTCAGCACCGCAACAAGACGAGCTCGGCCGTTCGGTGCGCCCATCGGGCTTCTCGGGCCGTCGGCTACTCGGAAGACACTCGGTCCCAGCACGACAATAAGCGCACCGCTTTTCGGCGCATGGCGGAGTCCGATAGGTTCCGTGCGTGGCACAGGCTCGAGTCGATGCGCCGACTGGGTCGATTGATCGAGGTGGACGCTGAGGTTGATAGACAGATGCGTTCCGTTCGAGTGGAAGCAGTAGAGAACGGTCGTTGGGTGGAGGTTTCCATCGACGATCCCTTAGACATGGATGTGTGATGACCAAGTGCTTTGTGTTCGACATCGACGGCACGCTCGCCGACATTACGCCGCGCCTTCACTTTATCAAGGCTGATATGAAGGACTGGAAGGAGTTCAAGGCGCGCGCGGCCGAGGACGCCGTTCATTGGGAGGTCGTGACGGTTCTCCGAGCGATCTCTACAGTGGGCTGGCCGGTGCTGCTCTGCACCGGCAGGACCGAGGACGAGCGCGCCGCGACCGAGGGATGGCTCGCCGACAAGATCAGCGTTCAGCTCGGCTTCCCGGGTCCCGTTCAGAAGATGTACATGCGCGCTGCCGAGGACTACCGGGACGACTCCGTCGTGAAGGTCGAACTCCTCGAGAGGATCCGACGGGACGGTTGGGACATCGTGGCGTGGTTCGACGATCGGAAACGTGTCGTCGACGCCCTGCGCGACAACGGCGTGAATGTTTTCCAGGTTCGACCGGGAGACTTTTGATGGGGATCGTTCGACTCAATCCCGAGGAGGTCCTTGTCGTCGATGGCAGGGACTACGACGTCCTCGACCGCGCAGTGGACCACGTCCTCGACGTGGAGGGGGCGATCGTCGAGATCGGGACCCGTCTCGGGGGGTCGGTGAAACTCATCATCGATCGTCTCCTCGACCACAACGCCGTCAGGGACCGCCTCATCATCGCGATAGACCCCTACGGGGACATCGCGTATCCGTCGACCAATAAGTCGGTGGCGTGTCAGGAGGTCATCGGGAGACAGTACGAGATCGTCGGTGACCCGATGTCCACCGAGGTGGTCATCCCCGACGTCCACCACGACTACACGAACGACATGAGGAACTACTTCCTCCCGTCACTGTACCACTACGCGTTTCAGGCGGGCGTAAACTTTCAGTTCCTACAGTTGACCGACACCGAATACATGAAGAGGTTCCCCGACGGGTTCCCCACGTACGTCAACGGTGTCGAGAGGATCGTCGATAGGTATTCCCTGACGTTCCTCGACGGTCCCCACACGACCGACGCGGTCATGAAGGAGGCGGTCTTCTTCGGTTCTCGGACGTCCGTCGGCGGGTACCTCGTCTTCGATGATCCCTGGATGTACGATCACGAGAAGGTCGACGGGGTAGTCCGAGAGTTCGGGTTCGAACTCATCGAGATGCCACAACTCATTGGTACCATACACAAGTCAAAGGCGTCCTACCGAAGGGCGTCCCTTAAGAGGAAGAGATCATGACGACAACGCGCGTAGGAATAGTTCGAGACCACTCCGGGTCCATGGGTTCCCTGAGGACCGGCGCGGCCAACGACTACAACCTCATGGTCGACGGCGTGCGCGACTCGAGCGCGGAGGACGGACAGACCGTGTCCGTGACCACGGTCAAGTGCGGCATCGGTCCCGTCGGGAAGGTCGTTGTCGAGGCCGTCGGCGTCCCGATCCTGTCGGTTCCGAGACTGACCAGCTACGAGGCGTCTGGCGGTTCGACGCCGCTGTGGGACTCCGTCGGCGAGGTGATCGAGCAGCTGGAGTGCAGCGGGCCGCTCAGCGTCGGAGACGCGTTCCTCGTCATGGTCATCACCGATGGGTACGAGAACTCCTCGAAGATATGGAGCGTGCAGCGTCTCAAGCAGAAGATCGCGAGCCTTCAGGCCACCGACAAGTGGACCTTCGTGTTCCGCGTCCCGAAGGGGCACTCCGCGTCCCTGCAGCGCGTGGGTGTTCCCGCTGGTAACATCATGGAGTGGGAGCAGACCGAGACGTCCCTGGCGGCGTCCACCACCGCTACGGTCTCCGGCGTGAAGAGCTACTTCAAGGCGCGCGCGTCCGGTCAGACCAACACCAAGTCGTTCTACGCCGACCTCTCCAACATCGCGCCCGCCGATGTCGCGGGTGCTCTTGTGGACGTCAGCGGAGACTTCACGAAGATCCACGTTCCTTTGGGGGACGACGAACGGGAGATCCGTGAGTTCTGTTCCGCGCACGTTGGCAGCTACGAGGCCGGCCGAGCGTTCTACCAGCTGACGAAGACCGAGGCGCGCGTCCAGGACTACAAGGAGGTGGCGGTCGTGGACAGGGACACCGGGCATGTATACAGCGGCGCGGGCGCGCGCAGCGTCCTTGGACTCCCTTCCTACGGGACGGTCCGCCTGGTTCCGAAGGGACACGGGTCCTACGACGTGTTCCTACAGTCCTCGTCCTACACCCGTAAACTCGTCGGGGGGACCACGGTCCTCTACAAGCGATGAGGTACGACAACTTCATCCACGGGGTAACCACACTCCAGAGGTACTTCAGTGATCCGGGAGGGTTCCACATCGATGCGGAACACGACCAGTTCTTCGTCCACGCGACCGACAAACGCCTCACCGACTCGGACGTCGAACGTATGAAGGAGTGGGGATGGTTTCAACCGGACGGTCCCGGGGACTCCTACGATCCCGATGAGGGGTGGAGTTGTTGGATCTAGGGTTGACACCGGTCTCGTTAGGGTATAGAATAGTCACAGTCAAGGAGGAACCATGTCCAAGGGTAAGAAGTCCAAACTCACTGCCTACGTCCTCATCGATCGTACCGGATCGATGTCCGGTCGGATGACCGAGGCGGTCGGCGCGACCAACGCCTACATCGAGGGTCTCGATCCCGACACCGATGTGTTCGTCGCGTCCTTCGACGACGGGGCCCCGTTTCAGGTCGTTCGCGAAGTCGGGTCCGCTTCCAAGTGCGAGAAGCTCTCCATCCTTGACGAGAACCTTATCCCCCGGGGATACACGCCCCTCTACGACTCGACGGCCAAGCTGCTGGATCGCGCGCTCTCCGACGGACCCGAGAAGGCGGTCATCGTCGTGAACACCGACGGCCATGAGAACGCTTCGAGGGAGTACGATCACAAGTCGGTGAAGGCTCGGATCGACAGCGCGAAGGCCATGGGATGGCAGGTCGTGTTCCTTGGGCAGGACTTCGACGCTGTCTCGATCGCCGACTCCTTCGGGATCAAGGGATCTTCCATCAACACCTCTCAAGGAAACTACGAGGTCGCGACGATGAGCCTATGCGCCGCTACCCGGTCCTATGGCGCCTCGGGGAAGTCCGTCAACTGGACCGAGGAGGATCGCGCAGCGGCCATCGGAAATGGGAAGGGGAAGACATGGGCCAAGTGACGTGGGACGAGGCGGGATACCTGTCCCCCCTCGAGGCTTTGGTCGAGAGCGACATCGCGCGGGAGGGCCTTCGGATAACTCCGGAGGGCATCCTTGAGTTTTGGCGGCACCGGATCGAGTGGTTCGGCCGCGACATCAACCAGCAATGGGCGTGGGGAATCGCTCGGCGCGCCAAGGAGAGGAAGCTGTCGTGAAGAGAGTCGTGCTCTACACCAACGCGGCGGAGGAGCGCAGCGCCGCGGCGCGGCAGTTCCTTCGCGACAGGGGCGTCCCCTTCACCGAGCTCAAGCTGCACGAGGACGTTACTCCGGCGGGGCTCCAGCAGCTCTATCCCGAGGCGCGCACCTTTCCGGTCGTCGTGATCGACGACTTCCACGTCGGTTCCTTCGAGGAACTGAAGAGACACTTGAACGAGGACTCCCACGACGGTCGGAAGCTCCTCCTGGAGGATGAATAGCATGGGGACTCTGTCGGGCTACAATCGGGACGAGATCCTGAAGGACGTTCACGAGAACGTCATCGAGGTTACGTTTACAAAGAACAGCGGCGATCGGCGCCGGATGATCTGCACCCTGATGCCGCGCTACCTGCCGCCGATGCCGCCCGACGGCGGCCGGGTCCTGGAGGAGAAGCACCGGGAGTACCCCAACTTGGTGACCGTTTGGGACGTCGAGAACAAGGGCTGGCGCAGCTTCCACGTCGACTCGATCGTTCCGGGGTCCATCCAGTCGATGCCGTCTTATTCCTGAGGACAGAACATGAACTCTCTAACGTGGCTCGTCTACTTCCTCGGCGTCGTTTCTGAGGCCCACACCGTTGTGTCGTTCTTCGCAGCGGTTAGTTTCGTCGGTGCCTTCATCTTTAGTGTAGCTTGGGGCGCCAACGCGGTCGACGACGGCGACGCGTCGATCCGTCGCGCCCTCGGGTCTCGAAGGATCTTTGGAATCCTTTCCACGATCATGATCGTGGCCAGCGTGGTGTTGGTTTTCTTACCGAGCGATAGGGTCCTCGCGCTGATGGCGGCGTCCGAGATCGGCGCGCGCGCCGTGAACACTCCAGGATTCGAGAAGGTGGAGGGTCTCAGCGGTAAGTCCCTAAAACTTCTCGAGCAGTTCATCGATCGCGAGATCGATAAGGGAACCCCAAAAATCATCAAGGAGTCCAAGTGACAATCGACACCGACCACTTCGATAGGTTCTTTGTTCAGGCGTCCCGCGCGCTGCGCGACCTCGACATCGACGTCGTCGCCGCCCTCGCCCTAGAACTCCAGGCCGTGCGAGAGCGTGAGGGGAGGGTCTTCGTCCTCGGGAACGGCGGGTCCGCCGCCAACGCCTCCCACTTCGTCAACGACCTGCGCAAGGTCCTCGCGATCGAGGCGTACGCTCCAACGGACGCCGTGTCCGAACTAACCGCCCGCGCGAACGATTACGGGTACCACACGGTGTTTCGGGCGTACCTACAGGTGTCCCGTCTCGGACCGAGGGACCTGGTGATCGTCCTCAGTGGGTCGGGAGAGTCCGAGAACCTCACCGAGGCGGTGTCGTACGCCGTCAACAACGGCGCGCGCACCGCCGCCGTCCTCGGCAAGCGCGGCAGTACGGTCGGCGCGTGCGTGGACGTCCCCCTCGTCGTTCCAACGACGGAGCACTGGATGGAGATTTCCGAGACTCTGCAGCAGCTGGTGTGGCACGCGATCGTGACGCACCCGCAGATGAAGAAAAAGAATGGGTAAGTACCCCGCTGTTTTCTTGGACAAGGACGGCGTCCTTGTTGAACTCATAGTTCGTCCCGACGGCGCGGTGACACAGCCGTACAGCGTGGATGAGATGCGCTTCACTCCCCATGCTAAATCCGCGGTGGATATTCTCCGAGGATTGAACTACCTGGTGTTCGTCGTGTCCAACCAGGGTAAGGTCGGCGACGGATTGATCGCATCCGCCGACCATCTGGAGATGCACGCTGTGCTGATGACTTCCCTCGACATCGACGACGCTGTCTACGCCGTGGATCGATGTTCGGAGTACTTCAAGCCCGGGACCATGATGATCGACGAGCTGTGCGGGAAGTACGACGTGGACCGCGCGCGCTCATGGATGGTCGGTGACTCCTGGCGGGACGTGAAGGTTGGGACCAACGCTGGGTTGAAGACGATCTACCTGAGTCCCAAACACGACCCCACCATCGCGCCGTTCAAAGCAAACTTTCAGGCGCACGACGTCCTAGACGCTGCGCTGATCATTGAGAACTACGGGAGATACTGATGGTTTTTATTGCTGGACTGTTCTTGGGACTCGTTCTCGGCGTCGCGTTCATGGTGTGGATCCAGGAGACGGGCAAGTGAGTAATGATGACCTTCGAGAGCTCAACGACGCCAATCGGAACTCCGTCGGGGGGACCGAGATCACCACAAAGCAGATCTACGACGGGACCATTCCCCGAGAACTCCTCGAACAGTTCCAGATAGTTCCGTCTCGCATTCGAGAGTTGGATGAATCTCGCATTCGTATTTATCATGGACATGACCTTCCCTGGGACCCCGAGGTCGCGCGACTGAAGGATCCCGAGTTCCGCGCGAAGTTCCACAAGATGGTGTTCTCATCGGAGTGGCAGTACTCCCTGTACCAGACGATCCTCGGCGTGGAGTTCTCCGAGAGGTGCGCGGTCATCGAACCGGGCATCGTTCCCGGCTCCGGATGGCCGGGTATCGATGGCAAGTCCGATCTTCCCGTCCACCTCGCGTACGCCTCCACGCCCCAGCGCGGCCTAGAGATCCTAGTTCCGGTGTTCGAGAGGTTGGCCGCCGAGGACCCCGACGTACGCCTACACGTCCACTCCAGCTTCAAGCTGTATGGATGGGGGGAGTCCGACAAGCGCTACGAGCCCCTGTTCGACAAAGTTCGTGCGCATCCTCAGATGATTTACCATGGGTTCACTCCCCATGACAAGCTCATGGACTCGTTTCAGTCCTATCACGTCCTCGCGTATCCGTGCACGTGGCTGGAGACGAGCTGCAGGGTCCTAACGGAGGCGATGTCCGCCGGTCTCGTCGCTGTCCACCCCAACCTTGGCGCGCTGCCGTACACCGGCGGGGGGCTGACGCACGTGTACCAGGGCGACTCCAATCCTCAGATACACGCTGAGCTCCACTATAAGGCTCTCAAGGAGGCAGTGGGGCTGTGGCGAACCGATCGGGAAGGGCTGATCGACTACCTTCGAGACACCAAGGCGTACGCCGACGCGCGGTTCAACGTCGATACGGTGAGGGCGGACTGGCAGGAACTTTTAACGTCCCTAGCGGCGAAGTACCCGACCGTTGAGTCGAGGAAGTTTCCAGCGCAGATGTTTAGGTACTCAACGGGGTGAATGGGATGAACACCGAGATCGACGACGTCGTCGAGGCCGCTCGCAGCTGGCGCAATGTTAGGCTGGAGATTTTCAAGGAGCTCAGCGTCTCCAGCGAACAGAAGCTGCAGGAAACCGTGGACGTGCTCGGCCGCGCGGAACAGTGGAAGCGCCTCGGCACCGCCGAACACGCCCTGATGTTCGCGATCAAGGAATACGAGGACAACCGCTAGCGAGCTTTAGCGGCCGCACTGATTTTTGCACGAACCTCCGGAGTCATTCCAGCCTTTGTTCTTTCGCTGTGTCGAAGCTTCTCCTCATCGGTGTAGAAGGCTTTTATGCGAGCGATTGCACTGTCGGTATGGTGTTTTGTCTTGGTCCACCGAAGATGCATGATCTCTTTTATAGACTTTCGTCCATGTTCGCGCTGAGCTTCGCTTTTTATGTGGCCAGATGTACCTTCACCCCCGTCTGTTTTGTTATGAAGGATACCTGTATTGTTATCCTTGCGGCCCCACCATCGTACGAGGCGACGTTCTAGTGCAAGAGCACCGAGCTCTGTAAGGTGACTCTCTAGTATGATGATGCGATTTCGATCATTTGGGACTGGAATGCGTTCGCGCTTTGCCTTACAGTAGGCGCGCCTTCCCTTTCCCTTACCGATGTAGTAGGGAGTTCCTGCCTTCGCTGTCTCACTGTCGTGAACACGAGTGTAGGCGTATACGTAGTAAATAAGTTTCATGGGCTGACCTCCAAACAGGTTAGAGCTTGTGGGACTGCAATCCGCGACAGGCAATCTATTTATAGGAGGCTGCCATCATAATCAGCAAAACACCCCTGAGGTTCTCCTTCTTCTCCGGTGGGTCCGACATGAGGTCGTTCTACTCCCGGGAACAGGGCGCGGCTCTGTCCATCACGGTCGACAAGTACGTCTACGTCGTCCTACACCACAACGTCGTCCTACACCACACCTCCCAGGGTGGTATCAAGACGATGTTTCCCCACCTTACTCAGGACGCTAAGACCCTCGAGGAGGTCCGACACGCCATTACCCGGAAGTGTCTCGAACACTATGGGGTAGATGGGGTCGATAACTTCACGACGGTCGCGTCCGTGTCCGACATCCCGTCCTTCGGGTCCGGTCTCGGTTCCTCCTCCGCGTACACCGTCGGTCTCCTGAACTGTCTGTCCCTCTCGACGGATCGGCAGTACACCGTGTATTGGAGGGAGAGGCTGGCTGAGCTGGCGTGTAAGGTCGAGATAGAGAGGTGCGGCTTTCCCATCGGGAAGCAGGACGCCTACGGCTGTGCATTCGGCGGCTTGAACGAGTTTCGGTTCAACCCCGACGAGACCGTCGAGCTCAACCGACTCTACGTTCCCGAGACTACGCTGAGCTCTCTCCGGGACAGTCTCGTCTTGATATACACCGGCCGCGGTCGCTCGTCCCACGACATCCTGCGCAGTCAGGGGGAGGCCGTGGCGGACGCTAAGAAGTGGCGCCTGCTCCAGGACAACCGCGACCGCGTTTTTACGGCGACTGAGTTCCTGAAGCATGGGGACGTTGCGAATTTTGGCGGCCTGCTCCACGAGGCGTGGATGGCGAAGAAGGAAGTTGTGAGGGGAATTTCCGACGAACAGATCGACTCCATCTACGCCATAGCGCGCCGTATGGGTGCATGGGGAGGCAAGGTTCTTGGAGCCGGCGGCGGGGGCTTCATGCTGCTGTCGTGTCCACACGACAAGCAGCACCATATGCTTTATGAGATACAGCGGGTGCACCCCGAAGTCAGCCACTACCCGTTTCGATTTACCTTTGCTGGAACAAACATTGCAGCCGAATGTTAAGTTATGGCTGCGATCATCCTTGCGGCGCTCATGATGTATCTGAGGGTTTTCAGTGATCCCTAAGTCCGTAGGCCACGACTACTCCAAAGACGTTCGCTGCCCGATATGCTCCCTCCAGCACGAGCGGGTCTCCGAGCTCGTGGAGTGCATGCGCGGCCACGCCATCACCGACGAGAAGATCGTATCGAGGTTGACTGCAGTCGGGCTGCTGCATCCCGGGGAGGACTTGACCGTACTGGGCGCGAAGCCGTCCTCGAACACAGGGTTGACACCGGTTCCCTAATGGGATATAATGGATCCTATAAATAGGAGAACATGCCGATGATCCTCGTCGACCTCAGTCAAATATCCATCGCGGCCATCATGGCCGCCCTTGGCAAGCACACCAACTCCGAGATAGAGCTTCCGATCATCCGGCACATGATCCTCAACACTGTCCGCAGCATCAATTCCAAGTTCCGCGACGAGTACGGGGAACTTGTCGTGTGCTGCGACTCGACCAACAACTGGCGTCGGGACGTCTTCCCCCACTATAAAGCAGCGCGTCGGAAGAACGCCGCGGCGTCGGATACCGATTGGAAGCAGATCTTTCACTGCATAAAGACGGTGAAGGAGGAGCTCCGCGAATACTTTCCCTACAGGGTGATCGAGGTGGACAGGGCCGAGGCGGACGACGTCATCGGCGCGCTCACTCATTTTATGAGCGGGCAGCACTTGGAGCGCATCCTTATCGTTTCCGGCGACAAGGACTTCATGCAGCTGCAGGTGTATCCCAACGTCACCCAGTACGATCCCGTCCATACCAAGGCGGTGAAGTTGAGCGAGGACCCTCGACTGTTCCTGGCGGAGCACGTTCTCAAGGGCGACGTCGGCGACGGGGTTCCCAACGTCCTGTCGGATGACGATACCTTCGTCGATCCCGACAAGAAGCAGCGGCCGCTGACGAAGAAGAAGATGGCCGCGCTCCTGGATGGGACGTACGTCGCAGACGAGTCCGATCGACCTATAGCTGCGAGGATCGAGCGCAACCGAACGCTCATCGACCTATCGAAGATCCCACAGGACATTCAGTCGAGGATCCTCACGGTCTACATGGAGCGGGTGCACGGCGATCGGTCGCGGTTGATGGAGTATTTTGCGGAGCATGGACTGAAGCAGCTCGTGGAGAAGGCGGGAGATTTTTGATGTTTATAAAGTTGAGGAGCGCTCAGCTGGTGGAGACGGCCCTTTGGGTCAATTCTCAAGAAATTATCGCCATGCGTCGACGGGACGTGGATGACAAGGAAAGTCTCATCCTTCGGGTGGAGGAGCCCGCAACGACGCTGTTCTTCAGGCACGGGGTGGGAGGGCATGACGTTTGGGAGACCCCGGAGGAGATCATAAAGATGGTGGAGGGAAGGCTATGAACCAGAGCGTGTCGGAACTGTTAGCGGAGATCGCCCGCCTCAAGAGCAAGGCGGACAAGGTCAACGCGCTGCGCAACCACGGCGACTTCACCGTGAAGTCGATACTCCAGGGGGTTTTTGATCCCCGAGTGGTGTGGATGCTTCCCGAGGGAGAGGTCCCCTACAAGCCGAACCCCCTCGACGACCAGGAGGGTGTCCTGAAGACCGAGGCGCGCCGGCTGTACCTGTTCGTGAAGGGCGGCAACCCCAACCTCAAGCAGCTGCGTCGAGAGGCCCTGTTCATCGAGCTCCTCGAGAGGCTCGACAGGCGCGACGCAGCGCTGATGGTGCAGGTGAAGGACAAGAAGCTTCCCCCGGAGATGAAGGGCCTTACGCGGGACATCGTGTTCGAAGCGTTCCCGGAGTTCGTAGCGGAAAAGTAGGATGACCAAGCAGTACAAGACGGAGAGGGATGCGCGCCTCGGTGAGCTGGTGCGGCGCGAGGGCAAGAGCGACAGGTTCACGGTGAGGGACAGCGTTTCCAAGCACTCAAAGAAGAGGCTCGTGCACGCCCTGAGGACGCTCGACGTCGACGAGCTCAACAGGGTCTGCGACCCGGGCGAGGACGTTCGGGACATGGATGAGATCTATCCCGACGAGGCGCAGCTTGGTTGACTGGGAAATTATAGCTGCAGCGATAAAGGCCGCGTCTGGAGCGTGGGCCATCGTGTTCGTGATCCTCGGGATGTGGGACCTAGCGGTTCTAGCGACGTTCGTGGCAGCTCCTCAAACCAAGATAGGATGGTAGCGTGCCTACGTACACCTTCATGCATAAAGATACCGGTGAGGTAGTCGACGTGTTTATGTCGATTAGCGAGCGCGAAGCGTATCTTGAGATGGATTCTAGTTGGAATCCTGTGCCGACTTCAGCGGTCGTCATCGACCCGGTGCGTCTCGGCACGAAGAAGCCCGATCAACAGTTTCGCGAGCGTATGACCCATATCAAGGAGCACCACTCTCGCGGAGTAACCAAGAGCACCATTCACGACCGATAGGAGGAGCCGACACATCGCCAGGAGTCCCATAAAGAAGAACAACAACGGGAGGGTTCGTATGGCATCTGCCGCTAGGAAAGCTAGAAGGATGGCAAACAACAGTGTTGTCGATCTGGACAAGTATCGACCGGACAAGTTCGAGATTCGAAGCGTCGTCCCAGTGACTGCGAACCAGGACCGAGCGTTCCAGGCATACGCAGCGGGCAAGTGCCTCCACCTAACCGGGTGCGCCGGCACCGGGAAGACCTTCATAGGACTGTACCTAGCGCTGCGGGACGCCGAAGCTACCGGACGAAGAGTCATCCTCGTTCGAAGCGCGGTTCCCACGAGGGCCCAGGGATTCCTTCCCGGCGATCCCGAGGAGAAGGCAGACGTTTATGAGGCTCCCTACCGCGCCATGTGTGCCGAGCTGTACCGCCGAAAGGACGCGTACACCCACCTGAAGAGGACCGGCCTCCTGGAGTTCACGACGACTTCCTACGTTCGAGGTATGACTTGGGACAACACCGTCGTCCTGATGGACGAGGCCGCGAACTACACGATGCACGAGGCGGACTCCGTCGTTACGCGCCTCGGGCAGAACTGCACCCTAGTAGTCGCCGGCGACTTTGTGCAGACGGACTTTACCCGGGCCGACGAGAGGGCCGGGTACCGCGAGTTCACCAGGATCCTGGGACGGATGAAGTCCTTTGAGACCGTAGATTTCGGGGTGGACGACATATGTCGTGGATCCCTTATGAAGGAATACATCGTTGAGAGAGATCGCCTCGGCATCCAGCCCTAGGAACTTCCCGCTCCGGCTGCTGCCGAAGCAGCTGGAGCTGCCGTGCCGCTACACCGAGAACGCGCGGTGGTACGTCCACCCGGACGGCGGCGGCTATAAATCCGTGACGTCCGTCATCGGTGCGGCCCTTTCCCATGAATGGTTGGACGAGTGGCGCGGCCGGGTCGGCGACGAGGAGGCGGATCGGGTTTCCGGGAGGGCAAAGACCGCAGGAACTGCCGTCCACGACCTGTGCGAGAGGTACGTCCTCGACAGTTCGGTGTCCCTCGATGGCGAGATGCCGACCAACGTCGCGTCCTTCCGGTCGATCAAGCGCGCCCTCGACAGACACCTCGACCTCGTCTATGGAACCGAGGTTCTCCTGCGCTCCGACACCCTCATGACGGCGGGACGGACGGACCTCCTCGGCAAGTGGGACGGGGTCGACTCCGTCATCGACTTCAAGACCTCCTCAAGGATGAAGAGGGCGGACGACATCCTCGGATACTTCCTACAGGAGACCGCCTACTCCATCATGGCGGGCGAGACCTTCCCGATCGAGTTCCCCCAGATCGTGACGGTCATCGCCGTTCAGTTCGAGGAGGAACCCCAGGTGTTCGTTCGAAGGGCGCTCGACTACGAAGAGAGAGTTCGAGAGATATTCATCGGGAGTTGGCAATGAAGTACACGATAAATGAGATCGATGAGATGCGTCACCTGGTGGTGATGAGCTGCGTCGCTGGTAGCGAGTATGAGAAGTGTCTGCATCCCGAGGACGTTCTAAATATGTCCCGTGTCGAGGAAGTTTTGCGTACGCATATGCTCAACGGTACAACCCTCTCGAAGATGCGGAAGCACGTTGCGAAAAAGTTGAAGAAGGGTTGACACGGGCGGCCTACTGTGGTATAATAGTCACAATGGAAAATACGGGAGAGTGAACATGACGTCGAAGTTGAACCAGGTTATATGTATCGAGAAGGGTGTGAAGTCGAAGGTCACGGCTGACGTGACGGAGCTGCACAAGATCGCGCAGAAGGCGGACTTGTTCGCGGGCTTCACCAAGGTCTATCAGAAGCTTGCAGACGACGGCGAGGACCTGCCGGGCGAGCGCAAGAAGGTTCAGTTCACCGTTCAAGACATCGTCGGTCGAGCCGCGGGACGCTGGACGGAGCTGTTCGACGTTACGGCGCGCAAGGACTACACCAACTGCACGGCGAAGGCCGACGTCAAGGTCGAGGGCAAGACGATCGTCGCGGGCGCCCCGGTCAGCTACCTGCTGTTCCTGGAGAAGCAGCTCAACGACGTTCGCACGTTCATCGCGAAACTGCCCGTCCTGGACGACGCCGAGGATTGGACCCTGGACGCCAGCTCGGGCCTGTTCAAGTCCGGCGAGGTCAAGACGCACCGCACGAAGAAGGTGCAGAGCGCGCTCGTTAAGTATCCCGCGACGGACAAGCACCCGGCGCAGACCGAGATGATCGTTGAGGACAAGATCGCCGGCTACTGGAACCAGATCAAGCACTCCGGCGCCATGCAGAAGCCGATGAAGGAGCTCCTTCTTGAGCGCGTCGACGCGCTGGCGCAGGCCGTCAAGGAGGCTCGTGAGGAGGCCAACGGCGTAAACACGCTGACGGACCACCCGGGCATCGGCGACGCAGTATTCGGTTACCTCCTGAAGGGGGCGTAACCAACGAGTTCACGTTTACGGACGTGATTAAAAGCTGAGACTCTTTATCAGCTTAAACGAGTGGGTGCGTGGAGGTGCGAGTCCTCCCCCCGGAACCAAGCCCGTTCACTCGGGCTGACTACCCCAGAAGCATACGAAGCGGAAGTTAGTCACCGTGGATGCTTAGAGCGGGCTTGGTTCCGGGGTGCCGGAATGTAGACGGATCCCGTTACGCGGGCTGTACCCCCTAAATCTGAAGCTATTCCGTAGCCTCAGAAACTGCTGTGCCATCTGTATCAATGTGGGTGTGAAAGAAAACAAAAAGTACTGGTTCAAATCCAGTCTCCCGCTCCAAGAGCATCGAGGTGTTTTTGGAGCGGGAGTAGCTCAAAGGAAGAGCGTTTGTTCTTTAATTTAACCACACCTATTAAACGCCGATGGATGGATATACGCAGCGAAACAAAGGCCCGGGCTCTTTTGGATAGGGTGCCCGGGCCACAATTGCATTTGGAGCCATGAAGTATTTCATCCTCTATCACACTATGCGGCAGGGTACTACGGCGTTTTCGTCGTGCAGGTGGGCGGCACACACCCTGTGATACCCGTCGGCTATGACTACCCGACCGTGCACGCTGTCCCTCACGAGGAGCACTGGGGAGAGGGCCTCCCCCTTCCTTATGCGCTCGCTGTCCTTACGGACGTGGGCGTTTGTCGTGTCGAGGCTCGCGAGGCCCGAGGCTCTTAGGATGTCCTTCGCGGCGAAGCTGGAGTTTCCGGCGTTCCTCAGGGAGTCGACGATGGACGTCACGTCCGCTTTGGCGTACGTTAGGTCGAGGTACACTCCCGCTGCGGGGTAGTCGTGCTCGTCCGGGGCTTCCTTCCATTCGATGTCGCTGGTCATCGGCTTCTCTCCCTTTTCCATTATTTAGTTGACATCGGTCTCCATTTAGATTATAATCATATAATGAAAATGGAGAACGAAAATGGCGCATGAACTTGAAATGAGAGCCGATAGATCGGCGTGCATGGCTTTTGTGAATGAGAAGCCATGGCACGGTCTTGGTGTTGAAGTGCCGGCGGGTGCTACACCACAGGAATTTTTGGAGGCGGCCGGCTTGGACTGGACCGTAAAGAAGGTTCCGGCCTTCATTGAGCTGTCGGAGGAGCTTCCTGACGGCAGGATTGCCTATGATCGGATCGTAACCGATCGCTGTGCCCTCGTGCGTAGCTCGGACAACCGCGTTCTGGACGTCGTTTCCAATGACTGGAACGTCCTGCAGAACCAAGAGGCGTTTTCTTTCTTCAACGACTTCACGTCCGCCGCGGACATGACCATGGAGACCGCTGGGTCCCTCAAGGACGGCGGCGTTGTGTGGGGCCTCGCGCGGGTCAAGGAGTCCTTCGAGGTGGTCCCGGGCGACCGCGTCGATTCCTATTTGCTACTCACGAACTATCACATGTACGGCCGCGCGACCGACATTCGGTTCACCCCGATCCGCGTCGTCTGCAACAACACCCTGAGCCTCTCGCTGGGTCAGAAGGCCCAGCGCGCCGTCAAGGTCTCCCATCGAAAGGAGTTCGACGGCGACGCCGTGAAGCTGCTCCTCGGAGTGGCCGCTGAGAAGCTGTCTAAGTACAAGGAGGTCGCTCAGTTTTTGGCAGGTCACCGCTACACCGATGAACAGGCAGTCGAGTACGCCATGCGCGTGTTCCCGCTTCCCCCGAAGTCGGAGAAGGACATCTCCAAGAACGCAGCGCGCCTCCTCGAGGTGATAGACGAGCAGCCCGGGCACGCCTTCGCGGAGTGTTCCTGGTGGAACGCATACAACGCCGTCAGCTACATGACGGACCACGAGCTCGGCCGCACCGCTGACACGAGGCTCCAGAGCGCCTGGTACGGCCACAGCGCCGACCTGAAGGTCGGCGCTCTCAACCTCGCGAAGGAGATGGCAGCATGAAGGTAACGATAAAGACGCCGGAGCCCGTGAAGCCCGCCATCGTCGTTGAAATGACGCAGCACGAAGCGCTGATCGTCATGAGGGTCATGTCGCGCGTTCTCGTGCACGGGCCCGAGGGTAACGTGACATACGAGCTTTTTAGCAAGCTCGACCACGTTGTGGTCGCCGACCGGCTCACCGTGGCGCCACCGCGCTCGGCGGATATCAGCCGGTGGCCCTGTGGGTACCTAACGTTTGAGAAGGAAAATGACAAGTGAAGGTAACGACCAACCCCCCGGTGCCTGTGAAGTCGACGTTCGTTCTCGAGCTGAGCGAGGCCGAGGCTCTCGTGATCCACTCCCTGCTCGGCAGGACCGGAGGAGAAGTCGCCGGCGTGTCCACGTATCAAATGTACGACGCCCTCGATAAGGTGCTCGCTCCGGTGTACGGAGACGACTATCCCAAGATCAAAACGGGCGTCATCAAGTTCGAGGAGAAGTTGTCATGAAGGTAACCACTAAGACGCCGGAGCCCGTTAAGCCCAACGTGGTAATCGAGCTCACCGAGCTCGAGGCCCGCGTCCTGCACCGGCTCGTCGGACGCGTCGGCGGGATGGGGATGGGCCGTGCTATCACGGGAGAACTCTTCGATAAGCTCAGCGCCCTCGGTTACTCCGCCGATCCGCAGATCGGGAAGGCGGCGCCGACTATCACTACGGGCGCTATCAGGTTCGCGGAGGACGACAAGTGAAGGTAACCACAAAAATTCCTGAGCCGTCGGAGCAGCTCGTTACGATCGAGCTGACCATGCGCGACGCGGCGATCCTGCACCGCCTCACCGGGAACATCGGGGAGCAGCACCCGTGTCGGACGCGCATGAACGAGCTGTACCACGCGCTCGACGCCGTCGGAGCGTGCGCCGACAAGTTCGATATTCCGAGGCTGAACATGGTCGTTCAGTTCGACACCTACTGAGGAGACCAACGTGAAAGTAACTCTCAAGAAGCCCGAGCCGGTTGAGCAGACCGTGATCGTCGAGATGACGATGGACGAGGCAAAGACCCTGCGGCGCATCTGCTACAGCGTCGGGGGCGATCCCGAAGGTCGTCGGGGACACGTCAAGGACCTGATCGAAGGCCTCGACGGTGCCGGCGTGCACGGGTTCGAAGGGATCCGAATGACGGGGAACATGAGCTTCCCCCATTAGCGGGAGGCTGCCGTGAGGATCGGCGTAGCGCTGGGATCCGGTGGGGCCCGAGGATGGGCCTCCATCGGCGTGCTTCGGGAGCTGAATGAGGCCGGGATATTTCCCGAGGTCGTTGCCGGCACCAGCATGGGCGCCATCGTCGGCGGTTTCTACTCCCTCGGAAGGCTCGACGAGCTCGAGAATTTTGGGAAGCACCTGACGAACAGGAAGCTTTTGTCTCTGATGGACCTAACGTTCACGGGGCACTCGTTCTTTTCCGGCAAGAAGCTCATGGCCGAGGTCGCCCGCACCCTGAACGGGGCGCAGTTCTCCGACTGCGTCCCGCGGTTCGGGGCCGTGGCCGTTCAGTGCGGCTCCGGGAACGAGAGGTGGCTGCGCGAGGGCGACATGGCCCGCGCCATAGCGGCCTCCAGCGCCCTTCCGGGCGTCCTGGAGCCGGTGAAGATCGGGGGCGTGTGGCACTTCGACGGCGCCCTGGCCAACCCCGTACCGGTGTCCCTCGCTAGGGCGCTGGGGGCCGACACGGTCATCGCGGTCAGCATGTACTCCGACAGCATGTACAGGAGCCGCCTGCTGCAGGGGGTCATGGACGGCACCGAGGAGGAGCCGCAGATCGAGCGGGCCATCGATACCTCGATCCTGAGGTTCATCCCAGGCTTTCGGAAGGACACTGCGGAGAAGCCTCCGCCGGTCGCCGCGGTGATGGGGGACGCGCTGGATCTTATGCTGGATCGTATCAGGAGGTCCAAGCTGGCCGGGGATCCCCCCGACGTCTCGATAAACGTTCGAGTCGACGACGCAGGTATGTTCGACTTTCACCTCGCAGGTGCTCTTATTGAAATCGGCCGTCGTACTGCGCGATCTATGATGCCTTCGGTTTTGGAGACTCTTGGGCGCGGCTGCCAGGTCTAGGAGAAAACTGTGATGAAAATGTTTGGTAAAGCACTCGTCGAGGTCGGCTTCGCGATGTTCTTGGGGCTCGCGATCCTTATCGGCGTTGTGGGCTTGATTGGACACGTCTTTGGAACGGACGCCGCCACCTCGGCCCTCATCGTGGTGATGTCGTGGGTCATCGGCAGGTCCCTCGTGGCGTTCTGGAACGAATTGGAAGACATCCGATGAAATACGTAAAGGCATGGCTCATAGGTTTTGTGTTCCTTGCGGTCTTCGCGGTCTTCGGTGTCGCGGTTGTTTGGCTGTGTTGGTGGTACGGACCCTTCATCGCTGCGGCCATCGGTTTTGTCGTGGTTGTTTTTCTCCTGATCTCTATACCCTATGAGCTGGGCGAGGGGTTCCTGCATCACGACGACGAGCGCGACTGAGAGGTTGACACGGAGTCCTGAGTCGGGTATAATATATCATAATCAAGGAGAGAACCCGTGTCCGACAAAGGAAATCCCAAGGCCCGCCGCGAGCGGAAGTTCCGCAAGCCCAAGGCTACCCGCGTGTCGAAGGGGGCCGTGAAGCTCCTTAATAACAGCGCTTACGGTTCGGACGAGCCCGAGGCAGTTGACTTTAGTCAGGTGTCGCAGGCGGTTCTTATCCGTGCACTCAATCACTACAACGCGGTGTGCGACGTTTCCGACGCTCGGAAGTGGACCGCGGAGTTTCTCAAAGACGCGGAGATGTTTGAGGAAGCTTCAGCCTTTAAGAAGCTCCCGGACACCCATGTGTCCCTGGCGCTCGGGTGGTGCTGCAGGCTCCTGTGCCGCGGCGCCGTTCTTCCCGAGAATGAGATGGCTTTCCTGCAGCGGAAGCTCGCGGAGTGCCTTGAGGGAGGCCCGATCGAACATTCTCCCCAGGCCCCCAAGCAGGGACGCACGGCAGCTGAGAAGGCTCGAGATAAGTTGTCGGACATCCTCGGCGAGGTCGAGGGGATGATCGACGACTCCGATGGGGTCGAACCAGTCGACCTCTACAAGTGGCTGGTCGACAACGACGTTCCCCCGACGTACTGTGCGGCGATCGTCGCGAAGCTGAATCCACGCTTCGAGGAGCTTCGGGAGGTATACACCGGCAGCGCTGACAAGCAGCTGGAGGAGGGATACCGACACCTGTCCTCGCAGGAGATCAAGCTGCAGGCCACGATCATCTCCGTGATGATCGGCGACGCGGCGAGGTACGCCCATGATAAGAGGCCGGTTCGGAAGGAACGGAAGGAACGGAAGCCCAAAGCCGTCTCCCCGGAAAAGAGGGTTCAATACCTCCGCTACAAGCACGAGGACGCCGACCTCAGCCTCAAGAGCGTACGGCCCGAGACTGTTCTCGGCGCCCGGGAGCTCTGGTGCTTCAACCCGAAGTACCGGCTGCTGACGGTCTACAGGGCCTATACCGACGAGGGTCTGGACATTCATAGGTCGTCTATCTCGTCGGCGTCTCTTGATGTGTCGCGGTCTCAGACTCTCAGGATTAAGAAGAAGTTCGTGAGGGGCGCGCTGGACGCCGTCTACTACGCGACGGAGACTGGACGAGCGAACATGCTGGAGGGCGACCCTATGCCGCTCCAGGCCAGGATCAACGCGGAAACGCTGCTGTTGAGGGTGGTGCGATGAAACTTATTGAGGTGCCGACGACCCCCGCTGACAAGATGTTTCGGGGTCGACCGAGCTCCTGATGAGGATGGTGAGATGACGTATCCAACGCTGGAACAAGTAGAAGCTGCCGACAAGACGCAGCTCTGCCGGTGGTGGCGGTTTCTGGACAGCCCAGGGATGAACGCT
>QGNH01001151.1_pt1 | contig 21506 bp, 23 predicted proteins | sample 1735481 | NCBI WGS metagenome assembly QGNH01 (sample SAMN09239004, study PRJNA386568) | Viral metagenome, whole genome shotgun sequencing project.
GAGCATCGGGCAGCCACAGGCATTGACCCTGAATTGAGCAGGAGCTTTTATGGCACAAAGTCGCAAGCTTTCCAAGTTAACGTATAAGCAGGTAACGCGCCCGCGCGTCCGGTTCAACCCCGGATCGAAGCGCCACTTGCAGGCCCGCGAGCACGAAGAGAAGGCGCTGGAACTGCGGAAGAAGGGATGGTCGTACAAAGAGATTGGACACAAACTGGGCATCAGCCGCGTCGCCGCCTACCAGTGCGTCATGCGCGTGCTGACGGCCTACGAGGACGACATCAAAGAGAACGTGCCGGCGGTGCGCCGGCTGGAACTGGAACGCTGCGACGCGATGACCAAGGCGCTTGCGAAGCGGGTGGCCAAGGGCGACGTGAGGGCAATCCTGGCGGATCTGCGCGTGATGGAGCACCGCGCGAAGCTGACGGGCATCTATGCGCCCACGCGCCTGGAGCACACGGGAGCGGACGGCGATCCCATCGAGGTCAAACTATCAGACGCCGAACTGGACAGCGAGATCAGCCGGTTGGTGACGATGCTGGGCGTGGTCGCGGCGTCGGCTGCGGAACATGCCGGTCCCTAATCTACATTCTCCGTACAGGAAGCTGTGAATAGTTCCTTTAAGATGTCTCTCTTATCTGTGACATCTTGAACCTTGAGGTGAAACTTGATCCTGCGTTCCTTTACGGCTATCACTTCAATTCCTTTTTCTTCCAGTAGGTCTTTCCAGTGGGGCCGGTCCTCAACTTTGGCTTCGACTGACAGAAATTGTTTCTTAGGTAGAAAGACCACGAAATTATTGACAAATCCGTCCACCGTTAACCCCACGTAGCTCTGGTTGTATCGAATCGCAACACCTGGCCGCACCTCCAGAAGGATCGGCAGGCACTGGTCAACGACAGAAACAGATTTCTCCGATGCTCGATCCACCCAGTATGTCCGGTTGGCCGGGGGCTCAACGATTTCCCCCTCATCTTCTGCTGGCTCAATCACGTCTAAGACCTTGGTGAACTGAAGCGTGATCTGGTCGCCAAGTGCCAGGGCCGTCATCTGGATAGCAATGATAGGAATTGCGCTATTGAAGAGGCCGATAACGTTTAAAAACCGGCTAGTCACTTTCTCGGCAACCAAGACGGCCCGGTGCTCGAATTGCGGATATCGTTTGCGCTCAATATCCCAATACTCCAGAGTGCGAATAATGTGGCTCGGATCGACCTCGCCGAGCATAAGCTCCACCTCGTATCGTATTCCCTGGTCGTCATCATGGAGAAGAAGATCCAACCGTCCGGCCTTGGGTTGGGCTTTCTCGACCGCTCTCACAGCCAGATCGCCCAAGCCTAGGATGGAGCGGTCGGCGAGGATGCGCTCCTTGACCCAGTTTTCATTGAACAGTGGATGGTCCTTGAGGCTGATGACTTCAGCCTTTGCGTACTGGGGAACCGACGGCGTCGCCATAATTGTTCATCCTCGTCGTCGCCTCTAAAACGTTCAGCAGAGGCAATGCTGCTTTTAAGCAGGGTGTTTCCCAGGAGTCTAGCACCATAGCCTGGGTGCTTGCAAGACATAAACCGGCTCGTCGGGGAGCGAATCAGGACACTTCGGCGCAGGAAAGGAATCACGCAGGATCAACTTGCCGAACTCACCGGCTTGAATCGTGTGCATCTCTACCGGCTGGAGAATGGCCGCCAAAGCATGACCCTCAATACTCTGAAGATCATCGCTGACACCTTGGAAGTGCGGGTGCGCGATCTGATTCGCAAGCTCTGAAGCGCGGCTGGTCCTGGCGCAACGGGCATAGACGTCTTTACGGGCCTACGTCGCGCCGGCCTCTCGCGCCATTTTCCAGTCAGGCGGCGGGCCAGCAGGGGGGGCTTTACTTCTTCAGAATAGCGTATTATAATAAAGGTTATAAAACGCTATGGCACACGATCTGATCCCCCAAACCCCGCAGAACTTCTTCGGCCCGGTTCGCCAGTTGGTCCTCGACGCCGTGTCCAGCCCGCTGACGCGTGTCATGTACGCCCGCGCGTTGGACGATTTCTTTGCCTGGTGGGAGTCGCAGGGCCGTCCCGGTTTCAGCCGGGCGACGGTTCAGGCTTACCGCGCGCATCTGGAAGCCAAGAGTCTGGCGCCGGCCAGCGTGAACCAGAAGCTCAGCGCCATCCGCAAACTGGCGTCCGAGGCCAGCTACAACGGGCTGCTCGATCCAGCCGCGGCCCAGGCGATCCGCGACGTGCGCGGGGCCAAGATGCAGGGCACCCGCGCCGGCAATTGGTTGCCGAAGACGGAAGCCGAACGCCTCATCAACGCACCCGATACCTCCGCCCTGAAGGGGAAACGGGATCGCGCAATCCTGGCCCTGATGATCGGCTGCGGCCTGCGGCGTGAAGAGGTCGCGCGCCTGACGTTTGAGCACATCCAGCAGCGCGATGGCCGTTGGTGCGTCGTGGACATGCGGGGCAAGCACGGGCGCGTCCGCACCATCCCAATGCCGGCATGGGCAAAGACGGCCATCGATGCGTGGGCCGCAATGGCGGAGATTGGCTCCGGTCCGGCGTTCCGGGGGGTCAACAAGGGCGACCACGTCACCGGCGAATCCCTCAGCAGTCAGGGCGTCTGGCGCTGTGTGGAAACCTATTCCGCGCGCCTCGGGCTGAACGTGGCGCCGCACGATCTTCGGCGGACGCACGCGAAACTGGCGTATCGCGGCGGCGCGAAGCTGGATCAGATCCAACTGGCCCTAGGTCACGCATCGTTGACGACGACCGAGCGATACCTGGGCGTGCATCAGGACCTGACCGACGCCCCCGCGGATTACCTGCACCTGGATCTGGCGACAGCGGCCAGGGCGTGAAAACTCAGCACCGCAGATTCCAGCCCGGAAAAGGCTGGCGTCGGCGGTTCGATTCCGTCCCTGGCGGATTCGCGTTCACCGCCGCAGGCCGCCGAAACGGGTAGTGCGGTAAATCTGTGTGCCCTGAGATTTTCGCAGTCTTGTGGGACCAAATGTGCTCTAATAGGCCAGGGCCAGGAGGCTGAACGATGAAGAAGATAGTTGCAGTGATATTGTGCGCGCTGATGCCGGCAGCCATCTTCCCTTCCGACAACAGCTACAAGGTTGCGTATGACGGCGGATCGATTCCCGGCGTCAAGGCTGGAACCGGCATGAAACTATATTTCGACTCCAGCGAAATCCGGCTTGTGAAAGACAAGAACGACGTGGTTGTAATCCCCGTTCAAGCGGTAACGGAGATCAGCTATGGGCAGGATGTTCACCGGCGAGTGGGCGCCGCAATTGGCCTTGCCATTGTCTCATTTGGCATTGGGGCGCTGATGGCGCTTACGAAATCCAAGAAGCATTACGTCGGATTGACGTGGGCTGATGGAGACCAAAAGGGTGGATTCGCGATGCAGTGCGACAAAAACGACTACCGCGGTGTCCTGGCGGGACTTGAAGGCGTAACCGGCAAGAAGGCTGTTAACTCGGAAACCATGACCGTAAAGAACTAAGCCAGAAAACCGCCTTTCGCGGATGGGCGTCGGGCATCGGAAGATCGCCTCAAAACCCGGTTGCGGCTCATTTTTGAAATTTGAGAGAACTTCCTGGTGCGTCCCGCACTATTTTGAGAGAGAATGTCCAAAGGCCGAAAGCCGATCTGGATGGCGGGATGGATTCAGCGTCTGCTTTCGGCCTTTTCACGTCTGGACCCGGATGCGGCACGCGCGGCGCGCGATGGGTGTGACCGCGCAGGAGAGCGCGAATTGCGCTGGTACGGGAAACGGAAGGAAACCCCGGCGAGCCGGAGCTAAACGAGCGGAACAACTCGCTGAATGCATCGACACTCTTCAAAAGGCAGCAATCATCGCCCGGAACGTCGATTTAGATTAAAATCCCGCACAGGGCAAGAAAAAAGAGCTTCCGGCCCCAATAAGGAGTATACTCGTAGCCGAGCTAATCGTGCGCCGTTTCCTGAATCTGCTCCTCGTCACCGTTCTTCTCCTTTTCCCTTCGTTCTCTATCGCAAAGGGAGCGCATCGGGCACCCGCGAAACCTAAATCGCCAACTGTCGCCGTCAGAGGTTCCGTGTCGAAGAAGGGAAAGGTCACGAAGCCGTACGTTCGCACCGCCCCGAACGTAACCCAGAGGGACAACTGGTCGTCGAAGCCAAACGTGAACCCGACCAATGGCAAGCGCGGCACCAAGACGCCGAAAAAATAAGCAACGGAGAAATCGAATATGCGACGAATCATCACGCTCCTGCTCGCCGTCTTCATGCTGGCAAGCGTGGCGGCAATCATCCCCGCCCGCGAACCCGCACCCCAACAACAGGTACAAACCAAAGAGCAGACCGTCTACGTCACGAAGACGGGAAAGAAGTATCACACCGCTACATGCCGGTATCTGGCTAAAAGCAAGATTCCCATGTCGCTCAAAGACGCCAAAACGAAGGGCTACACGCCTTGCAGCGTGTGCCGACCTCCACAGTAATTGCGTGGCGTCTAGCACGGAGGGCTTGTGCGTAAAGTGATCCTCTCAAGACACAGGTCTGTGGCTTGCTTGACAATGCTCGTTGCGGTTTGGCTTTGTTCTTGTGATCGGTTAGGCACGGAATTGACAAGTAGCTGCCATGAAATAGAAACCTCAATACCGAGCAAAGCAATCAGATGGGAAACCGCAAACTCTGCGGCCTCCATAGATGAAGTAGTGGTCGAGTGCTTGCCTCTTAAGGACGCCTCAAGTTATAGGATTGTAGCGACTGCGAAGATTACGACTCAGATCGACGAAGTGTTCTTTAAAATCGCTAGTCCGCTAACCGACGCTATCAAGTTTGAGGCGCTGTCCGCAAAGGGAGTCGTGATTGGGCATGGCGAGGTTAGCTATAAGATGCCCCGGCTCCGACGAACAGAGAATGTTTCCGCGGTCTTTACCGATCTCTCTGCCTCGGAAGTCAGGAGTATTACGAAGGTTGTTGTGGGATGGTCTTATGAGTAATCTCCCACAGCAACTGATGTGATCGCTCAGGTAAGTCCTCGGCTACCATGTTATGACGGAGATCGAGCAGGCCGACGCCGTGGGAAGATTCCAGGGACCTGAAACCCGATTCGTGATTTCCGTTTTCATCGCGGGCGTTTCAGGCACTAGCCACTTTTGCAAACGGCAACAGGAGGGAGTGAAAAGGTTGTTGGTATGACGAATGACCAACTGGCGTTTTGGGGTTTTGTTCTCGCTCTGGCAGCGCTGTTAGCTACGGTCCCGCTTGCTATCCTGGGCAATATTTTGACGCCGAAGGTGAAGGATTGGTGGGCATCTCGGTCTTTCAAGAGTTTGCAGAGTCGGATTGCCCGACTTGAACAAGAGCTAACGACCGCCCCGACTATTGAAGAATGTTTAGTCAGCGCCTTAAAGAAGTCTCTCTGGGGCCTTTTCATGTTGGTGTGTCTCGTATTATCTCTTGGTTTTACTACTCTGCTGCAAATTCAGAAGGCCGAGGTTTCAATGGTAAAGCCCGCGACAACCTTTCTGGAGAGCCATCTAACACTAGGCATCCCATTTGTGTTTATTGGGATGACGATTCTTGTGCTGCCTGCCGTGATGTTCAAGAGTGCCTTACGAGATATCGAGAAACTGCGTTATGGTAAGGAAGCTGAGTATTGGAGGAAGCAAACGGAGCGCCGTCTCGCTGGTCTACATTCGAAGTTAGAGAAGCTGAAACCAAATTGTTAATTAAGCTTATTTTTCAGCAGGTAGCAATGCATCCTCGCCCGTCCGTCGGCTTCGGATCGAGATGAGAACGGCGTTGAGCACAGAAGAGCAGAACAAGCCCGAGAGTTCGGAAAGTGCGGAGTGCCATAGCGTGCCGGGGAACCTCGGATCAAATCAGGAACAGGCCGAACCGCAGACAACCCATTCCGGAAGCGAGAAACGGACCTTCCTCTACCGTTGTCGCGAGATTCTGGATAATTATCGACTCTGGCAGTTTCTCAAAGACCCCAAGATGTGGTTTGAAACTGCCGCACTCATAGTGGTGATCTGTTATACCCGCTACGCAGGCCAGCAGTCCAGAACGATGAGTAACACCCTTGTGGAAATCCGCCAACAAACCGAATACGCCAAAGAATCTGCTCATGCTGCCACCGACGCTGCCACGGCTGCTCAGAAAGCGCTCGATATGACCCGAGACAATTTCCGCCAGGATCAACGCCCGTACATATGGGTCACCAGTCTCGGAGAGCCGACGTTTGTTCCCCAAGCGGGCCAGATCATATGGACATGGCACATGACGAATTACGGTCGCAGTCCAGCGTACCGATTGAGAGTGCGCCAATTTGGTAAGGTCGGAAATCTGCTAGTTCCCCAGTTCCAAGCACGCCCTGCGAACTTCAGTGGTGATATTGGAGCGCCACTTCCTCCAACTGGAGATCAGTTCAATACCGTGGTGTTTCCCCCAAAGATGACACAGGAACAGTTCAATAAACTGTTTGCGTCCGATAATGGCATCGGAATCCGAGTGCAGATTACCTACACCGACTCATACGGTGGGAGTTACGAGACCAGCTTTTGCTATTCCCACCTTGCATCGGGAGCCAGCAACTACTGTCGTGAGTACAACTACATTAAGTAGAATCGCTACCCTACCGAAATGGGCAGGGAAAACTCCCGCCTCAATTCTCCGTCTCGTAATCCCGCCCGATTCGTGGCACTCTTGCCATGAATGAAGTCCCTCACCCGCGAGCAACTCCAAGCCCGGAAGGAACAAGCCGTCCGGTTCACCCGTGACGTGCTTGGCGATTCCGAGCGGGCCGAAGAGATCGCAGATGAGAGCCTGGAAGACTACGCCGAGAGGCGGAGAATCCAACGTGTCCTGCCCGGCTTTTTGCCCTCCCGATCCCCCATTTTCCGGTAGGCCAACTGTGGTTTTCCAATTAAGACCTTTGTTTTCAATCGATAAACGCGAAGCTGCCCGAAAAACGACGCGTTTTAAGGCGCTTTAAGGCCTGCGCGGGGCCTAGGCCGTAGGTTATTCCCACCTTGGCCCCGGCGGCGCGTCCTAGCGCCCCGTAGCGCGAATAAACGGGGTTTTAAACCCCGCCCCCTGAACCTTGAGCAAGTTTAGGGCCAAACCGGGCTGCCAAGTGGGATGTGTGCGTTTCGCGGAGCGCTTAGTATAGTATAATTAGGGTGTGAGCAAACTGAAGGACCCGGCAGCCGTCGCCCTGGGCCGGAAGGGCGGGAAGGCGCGGCTGAAGACGTTGACGCCCGAGCAGCGCAGCGCGGCTGCCAGACATGCCGTCCTGTCACGGTACGGGAAAGCTAAGCCGCCCTCCCCTCCGAAGCCGGGCCGCTGGTACGGGTTGATTGCGATCCCCACCGACCCCAATCCCCCTAAACCGGGTGACGAGGATTTTGTTGGCGGCGTCGGCGCTGCCGCCAAGATGCTGGATCAAGCCCATGCCAACCCGCAGGTGATCCTCTGGTCCCAGAACCGGGACGAGGTAATCGCGCGCCAGCGTCAAGAGGATCGGTGGACCGAGATCATCGACCTCGACTACGACCCGACGCGCTTCACCATCCAGCGCGAGTACAAGCCCGACGCCGCGGCGCAGTTAAAGGGCCTGCGGGGCCTCCTGGATGCGGAAGGAGAGGGAGGCCTGTCGTGAACAACCTGAAACCCACGCCGCCTGTGTCGAACGATCAGGAGGATTGGTTCGCGTACATTCGAGTCAGCAGTGACGATCAGCGCGACAAACAAACTATCGAGACCCAGCGCCGCGAGATCGAGCGGACCAAACTGGTTCCCGCCAACCACATCTACGCGGATGATGGCGTGTCCGGCACGGTTAAGTTCGTAGATCGCCCTGGCAGCAGAGCGCTGTTGCAGGCGGTGAACGAGAAGGCAAGATCTGGTCGGAGCCTGGGCCTTCTCGTTAATTACCTCGACCGCTTGGGGCGCGATGGGCGCGATACGGCAGACACCGCTTTGGACATGCTTGAGCAGGGCTTCCGGATTCGCAGTGTTTTTGAAGGGGATTTTGAAAACACTCCGGAAGGGCGCCTGATGGTTATGCTGCATTCCGGCATAGCGGAATCCGCCCGGTTCCGCATCCTAAAAGGAACGGGGGACGGGCTGCGACGGACGGCCGAAAATGGCGGGTACACTGGCGGCTTCGTTCCGTTTGGGTACCGTGTGGAATACCATCACGAGGGTAAGAAGCGCACTGCCCGTCTGATGCCGGACACCACCCCGCTGCCGGGCCTGGAGCTTTCTCCCATAGAAATAGCCCGCCGCATGTTGGGGATGACCGCAGAGCGCAGGTCATGTCAGAAAATTTCCGATTGGCTAAACATGCTGGGGGTGCCACCCTCGAAGCAGAACCTCAGGGGCGCTAATAGAAAGGGGAAGCCGGGCGTCTGGCGACCCAACAGCGTCCGGGTGATCATCAGGAATCCAATCTACAAGGGCACCCTGCAATGGGGCCGCCGTTCATGGATTGACAAGCATCACCTCAAGAGAAACCCAGACAAGGACATCGTCACAGTCGAGCGCGCCGAGCTCGCAATCGTGGACGGTGATTTGTGGCAGCGGGCGAACGCCGCGCTTCACGAAAACCAGATCGTGGCAATGGCGCACGCCAAGAACGATTACTTGCTTCGGGGTCTTATCAGTTGCGGTGTCCCCGGTTGCGGCTGCAAGTTCGGGGGACGCGGCACGCGCTACGCCTGCATTGGCCGCTACTGCGCCGGTTACCTGTACGGCAAGAAGCACCCGCGATGTCCGGCCCCGACCGTGCGGCGTGCCGACCTGGAAGCGGCGGTTTGGAGTGACATCGAGGTGTTCCTAGTGAAGCCGGGCGCGGTCATCCGCCAACTTGAACAGCAGATGGCCGCCGGGGGTGGCAAAGGCCGCCTCGTGGCGGACGACATCGCTGAACTGGAGCCCAGGCTGAAGCTATTAGATTCAGCACGGGCGATGGCGCTCCGGCAACTGACACGCAGAAGAATCACCGAACCCCAGTTCGACAAGGAGATCGCATCCATAGACCGGGAAAAGACCGAGGTTGAGGGACGCTTGGCAGAATTGCGAGAGATCGCCGCCAGCACGGAAAGCCAAGCCTCCGCCCTCTGCCAAGCTCGCTCGGCGCTTGAACGGCTGCGCGATACAGCATTCCCCGACGGCACCGGCAAGGCATCGGTGCTTCCGTTCGAGCAGCGCCGGGCGCTCGTCGTGGCGCTGGTCGCCAGCATCACCGTGACGCCGGTTAGCGGCCAGAAGCAGCCGAGCATCCGAATTTGCTACACGTTCAAGCCTCATGCCGGGCGCTATGTTGAGCAGTGGGATGGCAGCGGCAATACCATACCGCTTGAAGCTACGCTCCGGCATAATGATTGGCCCGGCCTTTGAAGCCCAGCGTGCCGATGAGCCAAGCCGTCCTCTCCGGCGCGATGGCCAGCGAGTGGTCCGTGTCCCAGTCGGTTGCCAGCGCAGTGGTGGGGTAGGCGGCGAACACCGGCAGGTCCGCGGTGGGGATGGCAATCTCCAGGAAATCGAAGTAGACGTCCGTTCCCGCGGCGCCGGTGTTAGTGACTGTGACGGTATGCTGCGCCTGGCCTGAGAATTGCCCTAGCGGAACTCTGATGAGGACGTCCTCCAGCGATCGCTTCAGATTCACAATCAGTGCCGGATTGCTATCCACCTGCACCGTGACTTGTCCGCCGTTGTCGGAGTACCGCGTCCCCAGGTACAGTGTGTGCGCGGCGGCGGAGTAAGTGCATTGCAGGTGGTTACCCTGGGTAGTCGTGTGGTGGATCGATCCCCCGGAGTAATTGCCGCGCTCCTCCACCCATGCGCCGGTGTACGAAATCTCCGGCGCGATGTCTTCAATCCTCCGGCTGCCCGGCCCCGCAACGCTGTACGCCAGCTTGGCTCCCGTAACCTGCCAGTTGGTTACCACCACCGCGAACTCGCTTCGCGTGAAGTTACCGGACTGTAAGTCCGCGGCCCACGTCCAGCGCAGCTTGCGCACGTTGGTGGTGGTGACGGTGTTTCCGAATTCATCTTTCAGATTGCTGAAATCGAGATTCACGCGCCAGCGGCCGGGCGATGTTCCCCCTTGGAACATGGCCCAGGATGGCGACCACGCCCCCGTGCCGCTGCTAGGGCTGTACACCCACCCATACACGCCCACGCGGTTCCCGTTCGCCCCTGGCGCGCCATTATAGGTCAGCGTGATCTGGCTGCCACTGGCCCTGGCCGAAACATTGCTGGTGCTGGTTTGGGCGTTGATGTTGGCCGCCAGGCCGCTGGCCACGTCCGCCGCGCTGTTACCTGCCACAACCCAGTAATTGGGGTGCTGGTCCAGCCACGCCAGTCCCACAATATCCCCGGCTACGGGCGCGCCTTGAAACTCGAAGACCGCCGTAGGTTGCGTGTAACTGCCGTCCACCGCCACGGCATACTGAAGGATAGGAACTCGATGAAAGTTCTCGGCGTTGTTGGATTCCTCCCAGATTCTCAAGTAGGACCAGCTTATTGAGTCGTACGTCGTGGAATCCAGGGGGATGCAGTTGGTGCGGGTCTCTTCGTAGCTGAGATGCAATCCGCTCAGATCTCCGTCCGGGAGGTTGCGGAGCGCGGGATGCTGGAACACGTTGTCGCGGTTCCATTCCACCACCACCCAGTCGAATTGCTGCCTCCAGCACCCCGAGACAGCGAACCCGCTTTGGCTGGTCCCGCTGAGCGCCGCCACCGCCGACGGCTCCTGAAAGTAACACTGCAAATCCCGGTCCGGGCGCAGTTTGGAGAGTTGGTCCGGCATTAGAGTCGGATGATGACGGTGAGGTCCGAGCCGGGATTGGTCTGTCCCACCGACAGCACCGACAGCGTCACCTGCGCTCCCGATGGCAGCGGGGCCAGTGTGTTGCCGTCCACGGTGCTCGAAACCGTCGCCCCCGTGGCAAATGTCAGTTGGCAATAGGACGCACCGTTGAGGTTCAACTGGAGCCCGACCGCGGCGTCGGCGGCCTTACCCAGCACGGCGTACACATCCCGCACCGCGTGCGATGCCTCCATCACCAGCGCCGGCGCGGCCGATTGATCCACTGCCAGATACCCGTCCACCTGAATGGAGTACTGCCCGCCCGACAGCGTGCGCAGCCCGCTGTCGGTGGTATGGGTCAGACAGATGTCTTTGGCCGGGCTGTTCCCCTTCTGGTTCGTGACAAACAACTCGGCGCTGGCCACCCGCACATCCGGAAGCGTAATGGGGTAGCTCCAGCTCCCGCTGTAGGGACTGCCAAAAAAGTCCGGCGGGAACGGCGCGATCACCGTCTTGCTCAGAAGATGATACACCGGTGTTTGTGCGGCGTGTGCCGTTGCCTGGCTGCCATCGATGGCTCGCGTCACACTGTACTGCGCGCCGTTGCTCTCGACCGCCTCGACGCGGATCACCTCCAATTCAATCTGGATGAAGCTTCCGGCCTGCGCGGATCCGGGCGAGCTCAGGCTCAGTAGAGTATCGCCGGTTGCCACGGCGCTGGCCAGCGTAATCACCGGCGTGCCCTGCAATTCATCCCAGTAGTACATCGTCAGCGTAGCCGCCGAAATGGTCCGCGTGTCGGTCAAGTCCGTGAAGGAAACCCCGCTCAGTTCCACCGTACCGCCACGCTGGCCCGGACCCAGCCCGAAAAATGGCATCGGGGGAACGTCGCTGTCGCTCGTCCCGCCGCCGCCGATCTGCCACCGGGTAACCGTGGATATCTCCGGCGCGCATTCCACGCCGTTCACGTTGGCCGCGCGCCCGGTGAGCTGAACCACCTCTCCCGACCGGTTGGGAACCGCAAACTGCACGGGGCTGCTCCTGGAGAGCGCGCCGAACCGCCAGCCGGTTTCCGCCACTACGAAGAAACTCGTAGCATCCGGCTCCACGCTCCAAGGGGGCGCGATCGTCAGGCTGGTTGTGTCGTTGGCCGCGATGGCGCGCTCCTGCCCGGCGCCGGTGCCTCGCGTGATCCGCGCAATCATGCTTTGGTAACGGTTCGCGGTCATCTGCAACGATCCGTTTCCCACCGACGTCGATGACTGCAGCGTCACGCCGCTTTCCGGTTGCAGCTCCATCCGCCAGTAAAAGTTGGCGTGATCGAAATTGGAATCGGGAGGGGCAATCAGTTGATTTGCGAGACCCGTATCCGTGAACTGACCAGCAAGAGCCTGGTCTGAAGCGATTCGAAAAAGTTCCGCCGGAGTGCTTCCCCGATACACGCGAAACGCGCTCGTTCCCGGCGCGAAACTCAACGCCGACAGCGTCACGCTGCTCCCAGCGCTCGAGATCGACGCCCTGACGATGAATGACAACGCACTCTCGTTTCCGGCGCTGTCCTCGCCGGAGACCGCATAGTACAGCGTCTGCCCAGCCTGAAGCGTTCCACCTGTTCCAACCGTGGGTACCAGGCCCAACAACGGTATGCCCGGCCCGGCGACCGCTGAGCTGCCGCCTGGGCCCGCGGGTGGAACGAAACTGACCGATACGCTCGCTTCCACCGTGTTATCGCTGCTCGTGGCCGTCGATTCCACAATGCCGAACTGAACGTCTCCGTTTTCGTCCAACACGGCGCCGATTAGGGGTCTCGGCACGCCGACGCCGGGGTTCCCCTGTGTCACACCTCCGGGCGAAGTCACCTGGCCGTTCGTGTCCGAGTACCACGCGTCGTCGTGGATCTGCGCCGTGATGGTGGAAGTCCGGTAGTTGGTGGCCGGAGAAATCTTCAGAACCCGCAGCGGCTGGCGATTCAAGCCCTCCTTCAGGTAGGTAACCGTAATCAGGTCGCCCGGCCGGATCCCGAAGGCTTTTACGCTGGTATCGAACTGGATGTAAGTGTTTCCGCGAACCGACTTGTCGAGATTGAATTTCAGAATCCGGGCCGCCTGATCGTAATGCGGAAGGCCCAGCGCCGGGAGCGTCATGGAAACTTCCTGCCCCGCCAGGGCGATGTCGGCCGAGTCCACCAGCTCATAGCTGTCCTGCTGGTAGCCGTTGAGAGCGTCCTGAAACTCTACCGAGAGGCGGTTCGGCGTATCCGCGATGCTGCGCGCGGTCACGGTGACGCTCGGCTCGCCAGTCGGCCGCCTCAGGATTCCCGAGAAGCCGCTACTGCCGTCTCCAAATTCGTAACTCGGCCAGCCTCCGTTCAGTGGTTGCGTGCTGTTCGAGCAGTCCGGCTTGGCAGGCTGCTGCAGTGCCGCCGTGTTCTCCACCTGCAACTGCAGCACCCCTCCCGGTCCGTAGGTGAGGTAAAGCCGCGCGGCATTGCGGACGCCGCGGACAACGTCTCCGCCGCTGCGCCTGTTTTGTAAGACCAGGTTGCACTGAAACCGTGGAAGGGTGATGGGGTTGCCGTTCAGGTCGGTGGAGTCGATCGATTCATCGCAATATGTTGCGGCAGCCGCAAAGCTGGTGAGGTCGATTTCAGAAGCGGCCCATCCGCTCCGCCGAAGAACGTCCAGCAGGATCCATGCGGGGTTGCTCGAGAATTGATCGCTCGTGTAAGTCCCGTCCGCTCCATAGACTGACACTTTCAAGCCCTGCGCCAGGACTTCCACCGACGGCAGCGAAGTCCCGTTGCTGATGCTGTTCGGCACCACCACGGACAGATAAGCCATGCTGCCATACGGATCTCCAGCCGGATTTCCGCTTGCGTCTGTGAAGTTTGGATCAAAAGCGCCGTCGCGCGTGCCGAGAGTTTCGACGTTATACCAGCCCGTGCCTGTCATATTGGCGCCCGAGACACCTAGCGGAATCTGGTATCCATTCACCAGCACAGTCAGGACTCCCTGCATCTCGCCGACTCCTAGCAGCACCTCCATCCGGGTGAGGTTCCCGTCATTGCGTGCGAACACCACCTCCGGCATATACCAGGCCGTGCCGTACAACATCGGGACAAAGTCGTTATACCGCGCCTGGTTCACTGACACCGCGGATGTCGACCAGTCCTTCCCATAGCTCCGCACCGCGATCGCAGGCGGAATGAACTCCAAGCCGCCAAAACGGGTAAACATGCCGCGCGCCTGACAGTCATTGCGTGTGTAACCGCACGATGTGAAAGGCTGGCCGCCGTTCAGATTTCCAGTTCCTCCAGTTATATCTGCCGAATAGCCGCAGCGGTAGTAGCGTGAGTATTTGCCGTTATCACCGCCGTTGACTGCTTCAGTCCGTTGGTCCGTCGTCGCCGGAAAGTCCCAAGGACACCTGCGTTGGATGCGCACCTGGGGAAGCAGCAGCCTTTGCAGGTTCATGCGATTGGTNNAGGATCCATGCGGGGTTGCTCGAGAACTGGTCGCTGATGTACGTTCCGTCCGCCGCATAGGTGGGCACCTTCAGTCCCTGTGCCAGCACCTTCACGGTTGGGAGCGAAGTCCCATTGTTCAACTGATTGGGGACCACCACGGAAAGGTACGCCATGCTGCCATAAGGGTCTCCCGCCGGATTCCCGCTACCATCCAGAAAGTTGTAGTCGAACGCGCCGTCGCGCGTCCCCATCGTCTGAATGTTGTACCAGCCCGTGCCGGTCATGTTCCTGCCGGAGACTCCCATGGGAATCTCGACACCGCTCACCAGCACCGTCAGCACGCCCTGGATCTCGCCGATTCCCAGGAGCGCCTCCATCCGGGTGAGGTTGCCGTCGTTGCGCGCAAACACCACCAGTGGCTCCCACCAGGCCGTGCCGTACACCATCGGAACGTAGTCGTTATAGCGCGCCTGGTTGTCCGAGACGGCCGATGTCGACCAGTCTTTTCCGTAACCGCGCACGGAGATCGCCGGCGGAACGAACTCGAGCCCGCCGAACCGGGTGAACATTCCTCGCGCCTGGCAGTCCTGCCGCGTGTACCCGCACGAAGTAAACGGCGCGCCGCCATTCAGACTGCCGGTTCCCCCGGCGACCCCGGCGGAATAGCCGCAACGGTAATAGAGCGAGTACTTGCCGTTCGCGCCGCCGTTGACGGCTTCTGTCCGCTGACCCGCGGTCGCCGGGAACTCCCACGGGCATCTCCGTTGGATGCGGACCTGCGGAAGCAGCAGCCGTTGCAGGTTCATCCGGTTGATGGCGGTCAGGCGGAATGTCGATTCCTTGATCTGATCCGGCGGGTTGCAGATTCCTTGAAACACCACCGCCGTATCCGTCAGCGGGGCGTCGTTTCGCAAATCGTAAAAGAGGAACCCTACGGTCAGCCGCGCGCCCTTCCATCCAGTCGCGCGCTCGATTTCCGAAAAGTGCGAGTCGGCGTTGGCCAGCACAACCGAGATTCGCGGGCTGCCGTCGATGCCCTGGTCGGACGCTGTCTGAATGTCGAAGGCGCTGTGCTGAAGAACTCGCGGCTGGTACGTCGCGCCATCCACGGTCACCTGGTGCGTGCTCCACTGTTCCGTCTGGCCGTTGGAGAGCACGCAGTCGAAGACCAGAAGCGGCGTATCCGTGACCGCCTGTTCCTTCAGCTCAGAGATGGTTTGCATAAATGATGTTGACCGTGGCGGAGTGGCAGTTTACGCCAGTTGTGGTTATGGAGAGGACGTCATCGCGGAATCGCGCGTTCTCATAAACGCCGCCCGTGGTGGTCGCTTTGTAGAGCGACGCGCCAGCCTGCGGCTCCACTTGCAGGCCGAATACATCCGCGGACCCTCCGGCCGGCAGCTCCACGCCAAAGGCGATCGATTCCGCCGACGCGTCGCCGCTGGCTGTCAAAGCGATCCGGCTCCAATTTGTTCCCAGGGTTCGATCGGCGCGATTGCTTCCGTGCAGCAGGATCGCGGCGGTGGCTTCGAGCGACCGCGCGAATACGCTGAAGCAGTACAAGTACCCCGCCGGAGCGGACAACGTCTGGCAAATGTTCTGAGCGCCGGCGCCGGAATCGGTGAGGTGCCATGCGTTCGTCCCGCCCGCGGGGTCGGCGATTCCGCCTGCAACCAAAAGGAACGGCTGCTTGGCCCAAGCCGCATTGTCCAGCTTGTCGCTCCAGGCGAAAAGGTTGGCGGTTGGATCCAGGAACGTGAAACTATTGAGCGTTCCCTCGGTGGCCGCGAAGAACTGCTGCAAGGCGGCAACTTCGTCATCGGTCAAACCCGCGTACGCCAACTGCCATTCGGTGATTTCCGCTCCCGGATCGGCCAGCTTGATCGGCCTGCCGTCCAGAGACGTATTCACAACCGTCCGCAAACGGCGCCGCTTTTGAACCGGAAACTGGCTCAAAGCTCCGGTGGCGAGTTGTGGGTATACCAGCATGTGCTATCCCCGGTTCTCGATCACGGTCAGCGAGGTCTTACCTTGCATTTCCGCCATGGCGGTCAGGTCCAGTTCGTCGCTGGCCAAACTGCAATTGGGGTATTGAGTTCCGTCCCATGGATCGGTGAATGCGAAGTTCCCGAAACATCCCTGGTTGTCGAAAAAGAATTGCTCCAGCGCCGCCATTTCGCTCTCATCCAGCGCGTCCAGGCGGATCTCCCAGCGGTGCAGCGGCCCGGCCGAGTCGCGGTAGCGTTGTTCCACTCCGTCCACGAATCGCAGCGCCTGGTTTTGAAACCGGAGGGCCCTGGTCGCCGGATACTGCGCCACCGCGTTGGTCTTTAGCTTGGGAAAGGTGGACATGTTAGAGGTCGTTGACCACGTCGTTGATCGAATTGGAATTCAACATCGCGGCGCGAACCGCTTGGGCGATTTCGTTGCTGTGGTCCAGAAACGATTGCGAGTCCATGGCTTGCACGTTCACGGTGATCTGAGGCGCCGCAGCGCCGCTGCTCGCGCCGCTGCCGCTGTTGCCGGGAGGCGCAAGCCCGCTGGCCTGTGCGCTCGTTCCCTCCGGCGCCGCGCTGTACGTCCTCGGCATCCCCATTTGGTCGTAATCGGCGCCGCTCACGTCGCTGCCGGTGTCCGCGCCCTCGAAGTAGAGCCGGTCCGGCATCGCATATTTCTCCAGCGTCGGCGGCGCCGGCGTGCCCCCGCCTCCGAATAGCCCCAGCAACCCGACAATCAAGGGGACCATGCCCAGCCCGCTCTCCAGAACTGTGGTTGCGATTGACTCCGCCGTGCTGCCGCCGCTGGTTGTGCTCGCGGTGGAAGTGCTGCCGCTGCTGGTTGTGCCCGCGGTGGAAGTGCTGCCGCCGCCGGTCGCCTGCGCCGCGCTGCTTCCCTGGAGTTCGCCGAGCTGGTTCACCGTGTCGCTCAGTGAGACCGCAATCTCTTCGCCGCTGTCGAGCGTCCCATCCAGGTTGGGATCCTGTTGCCCCGACGCCGCTACAAAAGTTTCGTAGAGTTTATCTTGTGGTGTGCTGGCCATAGTCGATCTCCGCGGCAAAAGCCCTTTCCAGAATCACGAACGCTTCCACTTGCCGCGCGCTCAGCTCCGCAAAATCCATCCCTCGCAGCCGGCGCCGCACAAAAAAATCCTCCACCAGCGTCTGGCTCTCAGCCGTGATATACGGCTTCGGGCAGGTTCTGAGCGCTACATCCCTTCGCGCCCAGACCAGCGGTCCACTGGCGTCCTCGCCCATCGCCAGCCACCCGCACCGGCGCTTTTTCTCCAGGCCGGACTTCCGGCAGACGTCGCACTTCCAACCGGCCTGGTTGGAGAATTGAAAGTGGAAGGCGACAATCAGTTTTTTCGTTCCGCCTCGGACAATCCCGTCTCTGCCCGCACCGCCGCCAGCGCTTCCCGGAACAGGTCCTCCGGCCCGGCTTCCGCCAGGAGTTCGGGTGTGGCATCCGCGCCGTCCAGTTCCAGTCCCGATACGGCCCGCAGTCCCCACGTCAGGAACAGCCGGTCGATTTCGGTCTGGAGCAGCGCCGCGTCCATCTTGTCGCCGGGCGCCTGGCCGGCCTCCAGGAACTCCATTCGCCGGGCCAGTTCCCGCACCCGGCGCATCAGCTCCACGCGGCGTCCGAAGGAGATCTTCGCCAGCGTGAAAGTCACCCCGCGGGCGACTTGCGACTCCACCGTCGTTACGCTTTCGTAGGTCATGATTATGCGAACGCCACCGCGATTTCGTCGTCGACCGTGCCCTGCGCGCGCGACTGCCGGAATTTCCACTGCAACCGGTTCTGGCCGTCATCGAACTCCGGAACCTCAGGAATCACGCTCTGCAGGTACACGCCCATGACCTGTCCCTCGGCCACGCCCAACTGAAACATGACACTGATGGGCGATTGCTGCCTGGCGGCCTGATAGAGACCTTTAGTAGCGTCGTCGTCCTGGCTGAAGAGCTCGAATGCCGCCGTCACGGACCGCTGGCCCGGAGAAATGCTGCGCGGCAGGTTCGATCCGAACTCCTTGGAGCGCGTGTCCAGTTGGTTCTTGAGAACGATGGATGCGCTGGTGATGGTGAGGAACTGCGAGGGCGAAGTTCCCAGCCACGCCTCGCCCATGTTTCCCGGCACAATCGAATAGTCGAACGCGGCCAGCGCCGGCTCCGCGGGAAAGCTTTGAAGCTGTCCGACGTTGGCGGAGGAAAAGCTGCTGCTATCGAGCACGTCCTGCGCCAGGCCGCTGAAGTGGAACTCGTGGTAATCGCCGTTAACCTGGATTTCCATCTGGTCGACGGCCGCCCCGCAGAGCAGCCTCTGCACCGCCGTCGCCGGGCTCCAGTAGTCGAATACGCTGGCGCTCGGCAGCTCCGTCGCGGGCACGTAGGTGACCGCGGCGCCCAGTGCCGCGCCGGTTCCGGGCAGCGTGGTAAACGGCGCGTTCAATTGCACCGTGCTGGTGTCCACGATGGCGGCCACGAACCGGATCTCCCCCGCGCATGAGACCGCCTGCCCCGCGCCCAGCCCGTGCGGCGCTGCGAACCCCAGCCTTCCGCCCGCCGTGGCGGATGCCGCGGTCCCGCCGGCGAACTGCAGCGGCGCGCCCCCGAGTGCCGCCTGAAACAGCGGGCCATATCCCGGGTTTCCGCCCGTTTTCTGCCAGCTCGTCATGTATGTCTGCAGCTCGAAATTCGTCTGCCGCCGGCCGCCCGGCGCCTGGCCGGGAAACGTCCGGCTGCCCGTCTTGTCCTTCCGCTGCGCCGCCTCGAGTTTCTGCTGGACCGTCAGCTTCAGAGCCGGAATCCGGTTGCCGGATGTGATCGATCCCACCTGGCCGTAGCTCGTTTCCAGCGCCGTGTAGAACCGGTTTGCGTTAGAGGAAATATAAGAGGCCATACTAGCTTTTACTCACTCCAATCTCGAAGGTGACCTTGGCCACCTGAATGAAATTCTTCCCGCCTTGCTTGACGGGTCCGAAGGACGCTTCGTATCCGCCAGCGTAAAACATCCCATTGCCCCAATCGCCGAGGTTCGCGGCCAGCACCTGCGTGGCAGCGTCCGTGTAGAGTTGCAGACTGTCCTGGAGCCCCTCCAGCCGGTCCTGGGAATGTCGAACCTCGATGGTCATCTGAGCCGTGCCGGAGAAGGTCCGAAACTTCTCCGTCAATCGGTTCGTCACCTGCTCGCAGTACACGTTCACAACCGGGTACTTCACCGTGCTGCTGCGTTCGGCCAGGTCCGCCGCCACGTTCTGCGCGCGTACTTGCGCCAGGTCCAGCGGACCGGCCAACGCCCGGTCCGCTTGCGTGAGAGCGGCCAGGCTCGAATTCACGCCGCTCGCGCCCGTGATGCGCTGCATCACTTGGGCCGTTGTTGCGCTTCCGATTTTCGCTGTCATCAGCCCCTCTGGATCACCCGTGGAACAGGCTTCAGATAACTGGGACGTTGTCCAGGTCCCGGTGGCCGCCCCGCCGCCAGGGGCACCGGTTGCAGCCACGTTTGCGCGATGGCAATGGGCGATCCGTTTTGCAGGGCCATCGAATCCGGGCCGACGCCTACATAGACGTTCCATCCCGCCGCGGTTTTTGGCGGAGCGCCTTCCGGCTGGACCAGCAGAGAGCTCCCCGTGGTCGCGATGGTTGCCGGTAGGGCGCTCGCTCCGTCTTCGCCCGCGGCGTTGACCCAGGCCACGGTCACGTAGTAACTGCCGTCCGGCAGTGGGGTGCCCGGCGCCGGGGCCGCCGCTGCCGTCACCGCCGGCATGGCCGCCCGCGGTACCGGGACCGACGCTACGCCGATACCGGCCGCAATCAGCATTTCGTATGCCCACTTCGCGGTCGAGTGGAACTGGTCGCGCTTGCCGGCGTAGCGGTCATTCAACTGGCTGTTGTATGCGTCGCTGTAAACCATTTCCAGACTGCGAAAGGTGTGCCACAATTTCAGCGCCGGCGTTACCACCACGCTGCCGAGGTTCGGCTGGGGCGCAAGCCAGAACAACTGGTTCACGTAGCTCAACCTGGTCAACAGTGCGTCCAGCTCCAGGGCGAGTTCGTCCTGGGCCAGAACCAGTTTCTGGGTCACGTCGATTCCCTCGACGCTGGCCACGTCGAGAAGCTGCGAATCCTGCGCCGTAAGGTCTTCCATCGACGAAGCGGGACCGTCTGTGAAGAGAGCCATGATTGTTCGCCTAGTCTTTCGAGGACTTCAAAGCGCCCCTCAACTTGTTCAGTTCCGTGGTCGACAGCACCGTGAACTGCACCTTGGCCGCCGCCGCCTCCTGGTCGGCCACTCGCTTGGCTTCCGCTTGCACCGCCCGGAAGGCCATCGCTTCCTCGGCGGTGGCCAGGCGAGCCGCCCCTTGCACCAGCATTTTGGCGGCGATTCCGGGCGTCACTTCCGTCAGAACCCCCGGCTTGCCACCGTCCGCCGTCTCATTGCTCACCACGATTGGAAACGCTTCCGTAATCTTCGATTCCATGTCGCGAATCTTCTGGTAATAGAGCCTCAAATCCATCGATATCTCCTGAATGAAACAGGGGCGAGGCGTAGCTCGCCCCGAACGACCACTCCCCGGCTGTCGCGCCTCCGAATCGGAGCCGCGACCGCTGGGCAGTGGTCTGCCGTCCTACGTGTTGACCTGCACGCCCGAGGTGTTGCGCAGCACGCCACAGCCGTACAGCACGTCCACCGTGAACTGCTGCGCCAGCGTGTTGGGCTGGTAGCTCATCACCACGCGCATACCGAAGTTGCCCAACTCCGCATACTCCGCGATGGCGCCGGTTCCGGGCAGCGGCTGCGGCAGCCGCCGGATCACCAGGCCGAGGGCGTCCTTGGTGAACGCCATGTTGTGGGTGGTCACCGTGGTGGTGCCCGTCTTCTGCACGAACTGCGAGCGGAAGACAAAGAAGTCTTTGATCTTCCCGACGGTGCCTTCGATGATCGCACGAAGGCCCGCTTCGCCCGAGTTCTGGAATTCGCTGAAGCGCGGAATTTGCCGCCAGGTCGAATAGGTCGCCGCGTCCACCACAATGAACTTCTGCTCTTGAGGCGGAACCTTCTGCAGGAAAAGCGCTGTTTCCGCCGCGTCGATGACGCCTTCCGTGATCGGCGTCGCCGCCGTTCCCACCGTGGTTGAGAAACCGGCGTAGAGGCTCAGAAGGTCGGTCTCGATTCTCTGGGCGATGGCGGCCACCGACGGCTGCATGTAGATCTTCAGCAGGTC
>QGNH01001489.1_pt1 | contig 21454 bp, 23 predicted proteins | sample 1735481 | NCBI WGS metagenome assembly QGNH01 (sample SAMN09239004, study PRJNA386568) | Viral metagenome, whole genome shotgun sequencing project.
TTCCAAATCAGAATAAGGAGCTAGTCATGAGCGATCCAGTATTCCCGAATACCCGGCTCGGGGTTTATGCTTTTGAAAATCCGAACGTGGGTACCCCGGTTGTAGCCGGACAGCAGACAATGATCGCCTTGATCGGTCAGTCTAACGGGGCGGTTACCACGACCAATAGTGAAGCAGTTACTCGCGCTTCTGTCGGTGAACTTGATCCTCTGGCGAATGCGCCCGCTACCTCTATCGTTGCCGTCGGAGATGCCGCGACCGGATTGGCTAACTATGTTCTTGGTACCGATTATCGTTTATCAAATAACGGAGATGATGTTGAATGGCTGGGAACTTTCGTACAGCCGCCAGTTGGCTTAGTTGGTCTCGCCGGTCAAGTGACTCCGGCCTCTCCTCGTACTGGATTGGCTCCAGCGACTTATAGTTACGAAGTCACGGCGATTCGTCAAATCAATGCACAGACCATGGCTAATGGTGAAACGACCGTCTCTAACGAACCGGCTGTGGTGGTCGGCGGATCGAATAATTCAGTTGCGTTGACCTGGACCCCGTCGGTAAATGCTCAGGGTTACAATATTTATCGTAACGGTGATTTGATTGCTACGGTGCCTGGCGGGGCTTCTAGTAGTTTCTTGGATGACGGCTACGCGAATGGTACCGTTCCTCCCCCGGGCGCGAATACGGCAACGAATGCTCCTGCGCTCCATGCTATTTATTACGTCACCTATATAGCGGTGATCACGTCTTACCAGACTCCAGCTGTGTTTACGTCTCTTTCGCAGCTGATCGCCGCCCATGGCTATGGTTCTGATCTAGCGATTGCCGGTGGATTAATTTTGGGTGGTGCCGGGGTTGGCCAAAGCGCGAGCCAGGTCATGACTATTGCGGTACCAGATGAAACCGAAGCCAGTTACATTGCGGCCTTGGCTGTTTTGCAAACACAAAAGGTGGATATCATTGTTGCCCTGACGGGCAATCCCGCGATTCAACTTGATGTGGCCGAGCATGTCGTTTCGATGAGCGAGCCTATTACCAAGAAAAATCGCTGCGCTATTTTTGGATCACCTATTGGAACTCCTATTGGCGACGTGAACACTGTTAATTCTTTGATCTGGTCGGCTAGTCGTTTGGTCTTGCATGATCAAGAAGGAAATACGCAAGGCAAGAGAATTTGGTATGTTGACACTTCGTTCAAATACAATGTTCAGGCGGCTGTTGGCGTATTTACTGCCACCGATTTGGATGGATGGTTTTATGCGGCTGCTGTTGCCGGTATGATTGCCGCGCTGCCGCAAGTCTGTACCCCTCCGACCAATCATCAAATCATTGGCCCAAATAGCTTGGATAATAATTGGAATCCGGCGCAACGTGATCAGCTGGACGCTGCCGGTATTTTGACCAGTGAAAACACCAATGGAGTCATCAGCATTTATCACGGTCGTACCTGTGATCTGTTTACCGTCGAGCACGCTGAAATTAGTATTGTGAGAACATCTGATTTCATTGCCTTGGATTTGATTCAGGCTCTGGGGCCGTATTGGGGTCAAAACGTTACCGAGGCTTGGGAGGATTCGATCTCTGATGATACCGCCATTCGATTCGGCGTGTATCAATCGAATACTATTATCGCTGGATTTGATGCTGATTCTATCGAGGTCTTGGCCGGTGTATTTGGTGATCCGAGACGCGTTGATATCTCGGTTAGTGCGACGCCGTTGTATCCTGCGAATCAAATCGTGTTGCAATTTAGCTTTGCTTAATTAACTAAAAGGAGCCGGTCATGGGATTGATTTCAGTCGGACAACCTACGGGTGAAGCACCTGATACACAGATGGTCATCAGTACGGCAATCACGATTTTCGATCAAAAAGGATTGGAGATCGGATATATCGAAAGCTTGAACTATTCCACGAATCGCCCAGCTGAATTGAAGTATCATCTCAATGCCGCCGACGCCGGTCGGCCTATTGCCAATATTGGCGGAATTGAAAAAGGAACCTTGAGCGCCACGGGTTTTGCGCTGTATGATGCGACTTCTATTTTGCGCGGTGGCTTGATCAATCGACTGGTGGGTGCCTCCGGGGCCGCTTTTGTTTCTTTGGCGAACCAGACTATTCCATTCACGATTCGTCAGACAGAACAACATCCGGCGAATCCGGCTCTTCTTCGCAAAACAAGATATCTTGGCTGCATGTTGACTCGGTTATCTCGACCGGTTTCTATCGGCACTATGACGATTATGGAATCGGTTGATTTTAATTATATGTATCAGATGTAAAATTTTCTGACTGGAGGTCAAATGGCAACAATTCCTGAATCTATTGAGAAGAAGAAGTTTTTGATGGATATGATTATGAAGGGTAAGAGGGATCATACAGAAGATATTCTTGGCAGTAAAATGGTACTCAGGGTACTGGATGACGCGGAGACTACCGAAGCTCATAAGGAAGCATCCGGGTTTGATATGGTTACTCGCGTTATTGTTTTAAGGAAAGCTCTTTTATCTAGAGCGTTAGTGTCGGTTTCACTTGTTGGTTCTGGCGAGTGGATACCCCAGAGTGTTTCTGAGACAGCCATATTTTTAGGTAAATTAGCACCGTCTTTGGTTGAACATATCTTTAATAAATATGATGCGATGGTTAAATTTAGGGATTCTGAAATTGAGTTGGCATTAAAAGCTGAAAAAGACGACACTCTAAAAAACTAATAGAGGAGTCAGAGTCTAGGCGCTATTGGAGATTTTGTAAGTTATCGCCTCCGGCTTGGCTCCCTGATCTTTACCCGATTAAAAATAATACATCGGCCCTTCGCGCTGCGTGGGTTTATTTGAATCAGTTATCCGACGAGCGTAAACAGCTTGAGTGGACTGATTTATTTGCCGATTATATGATTACATTCATTGGCCAACCGGAAGCTTTTAAGCAGTATATGGACAAGCAAAAAGCTATGGCCGGTAAGGGTCCAATGAATATTAAGGTTATTAATCCTGACGCTGAGTTAAAGACACAGATGATTCGCGAAGGCAAGGAAATTGTACCTGAAGTTGATGAAGAGATTCGAGATAAAACGGAAGAGATTCTTGGTAGAATGGCTACGAAGAAGAATGAAGAGTTCAAGGATTTATAATGGACGGAAATGTTACATCTGAGACGGTGGCTGTTAAGCTTCAGATGGCGATGGATTCCATCGAGAAGGCCAAGCAGCAAATGGTCGAGTTTGGCAAGGGTATCGTTGATACCGATAAAGAGACCCATGAGAAGATCGCGGTTCAACACTCGACGACCTCTGATGTTCTTAAGAAAATTGATGAATCTCGCCTGAATGATATTCAGATGATGGCGTATAAGCATCTTCAGATGGAGAAAGACAAAAATGATGCCATTATCAAAATGGCCAAGGACGCCAGTGATATGTCCGAGAAACAGCGGGCCGATATCATCAATGGCCGAATTAGGGCAAACGAGTTGACGGAAGCAAAAGAACAAGAAATACTCCATCCGGATATGGTGCAAAAGGCTACCGGAAGCGCCTCGGCCATCAATAGTATTCTTGAGAGTATGGGTGTTAACGTTAGCAAGATTGCGTCTGGAGCCGCCGTGGTTCAGGGTATTTTTTTGGCTTTGAATCAAATGGATGCCGAGAAGTTAGCATCGTTGAAGTTTATGGCTATGACCGGGACTTCGTTGAGCGATGTGCAAAATACGCAGTTTAAAAACTGGTTTGAGACCAGTACGTTTAACGGCCCCGGCGGCGCGGCGCTCCCTAAAGAAGAGGCTTTAAAGATTTCGGCGGGGCTCATGTCTATTCCAGGTATGGACCCGAATGAGATATGGGGTGGTCAGAAATTGGCCAGTGTCGCGGCTTTCGAGTCTCGCGGTAGCGGCCTGGATAGCGCGTCAACCATTCAAATGTTTAGAGAAATGATTGTTAATCTTGATGTGCCCGTCAAGAATGTTAAAACAGAATTTGAAAATTTGGTTAAGACCGCAAACGCATTAGGTGATGCCGAGAGAAACAGTATTGATTGGACGTTGAATCTAGCCAAATCGATGCGGGCCTATAATCTGGATGTTGATACGGCATCTCACATTGTTAGAAATTTTTATGGACAATTGGAGTCCGGGGATATTGCATTGTCAGATATTGGGAAATTAATGTCTGTCGGTACAAATGCGTCAGATGGACAACGGGCTTTTATAGGTCAAAGCGTATTGATGAACAATCCTGAATTTTCTCAGTTTTATAAAGGCGAAAATGGATTCGGCGCATCGGAAGTCACTAAACGTATCATGTCGGCTGCTCCGCTTATTGGTTTTGAGGGCGGTGATTTGAATAAGCGCAGGCTGGATGCTTTGGCCTTGATTATGAAGCAGGCGAAGGCGATGGTTCCCGACGGGTCTACCCCGGAAGAAGCTGAAGCTTTAACTCGAATGAATTTGCAGACAATCTCCGGTTTGAATTTTTCTAATTTAAGACCGGATGAAGAAACTAGATTATGGTCTCAAATGAAGGGCGGTACACTGGACGGCCAAGGGCAGGCGCTTTATGGTAAGGCGCTCGAAGACCCAGCGACTCTGGGTAGAGAGATTAGCGAAAAGCAGGTCGATTGGTTGGAAAAAATCACTAATGAACTAATGACGCTTACTAAGATAATGGGACAGGGCGTCCTTATGATCGCGAGTATCATTACTGGTCACGAGGGAGATGCCGCAGATTACATGAGAGCCATCAAGACCGAAGGTACGGCCATGATGGGCGAAGGATGGGATATCAGGGAGGCCCCGGGCGATAAGGTAAATCCGCGCCAGATGACCGCTGCTAAGACCGGAGCTGATTTGATCAATAAATATTTGCTAAGCGATTCATCTGGATTGACAATGAATGCCGAGCATACAGCTATTGCCGAGTATTTGGCAAATCCGTCTCATTCAGTTCAAGAGAAACAAGCTGTCGAATATGCTGTGTCTCACGGTCATTTGGAAAAAAGTTCAATTGATGGCCTGATTCACTTGGTTATTAACGGTGTTCCGGCGGGCGATATGCAGCTTACGAATGGTAAGGGTTCCATGACAAAAACGTATAATAATCCTGTTCTGGCGTATCGCTAATGGCTGATACCTTAAACTACAATCTATCCCTAAGTGACAGTATCGCTCCTCCCGGAGCTGGAAATCCTGTTAACGACGCCATGCGCGCCTTGAATCAGATGGTAATATTTGATCCCTCGGCTGTCAGCTTGACGGCTGGTCCAAATGTGTTGAATCAAATATTTTCCACGGCCATGAATATCCTTTTGAATGGCCAAGTTTATCTGTTTAGATTTTTAATCAATCCAGATCGATTTAAATATACAGAGAAAAAGATTGTCAGACATCAACTAACTAAAAAAGGTTGGGATAATCTTTGGTTTGATCAGACTCCGGATGAAATGTTAATGTTGTCGTTTTCTGGTAGTACGGGTTCTCTCGTGCCGCCGTCGGCATTGTTTCAGGCCGGAATCATGGATTATAAATTCAGCGCCGAATATCAGAGATTTGCCCAAATGAGATCATTGATTAAGAGCGCCAAAAATGATTTAAATCTTATTTATGACGGCATCATGTATACGGGAGCTCTCTCTGATTTTACATTTGACCAGAATGCCGGGAGTCCATACTCCATTCTTTATTCTTTTAATTTTTATGCTTATCCAGATCGGATCGACAATATTGCCTCGATAGATTTTTCAATGGCTCCCGGTACCGATTCTCCTGTTCCTGGAATTAGTAATGTATTTCAATCAGGGGTAGGATTTTAATGGTCCCAGCGGGCGCGAGAGTTTATGTTCAGGTCAGTCAGACGGGGGAAATTATTCAGTTGGATGATTTTGTTTCAATATCTTCTTCGATAAGTACCGAAGGAGATTCGAACGCTACGATCAATATTTTGAATAAAGCGGATAAGTGGTATAACTGCCGACCGGCCTCTACGAAAAAACAAACAGATGTCGCTCAATATTTACTTGAGATTCGTCAGCAATCTTTATCCCAGGAAATCGATAGAGAATTAAGGTACTTGACCGCACAGGCGTTAAAAACCAATAACGTTAAAGGGTTGAATAGTTTGCTGGGTCAGATCGCCACCCTTGAACAGTATATGATTTTTAATCTGTCTCATCGTGTATGGATTGATTATCGGGGACGCGATGATCTATACGGCTTGCAGCCAAGTCCCATGTATGCCGCCTCGAGTTCTGAGGGTCGCTGGTATGCCGGGTTTACGGGTATTATCGGCGGTCTGGAAGAAAGCTATAAGCCTGGAACCGATGCCTCGATTGTGATTACCTGCGATAGCATGAGAAAGTTTTTTGAGAATACTCTCGTTTCAACCGATGCCGGATATGATCCTTCGATTCAACTTGTCAGTACATTGATTCAAACGGCAAGCGCTTATAAGAATAGCTATGCCGCGTTTGTTGATGGGGCCGCGATGGTATTGTTTTTAATCGGAATGGTTCAGAAAGTATTTTTTCCACAAGATGGAAACGGCTTATATCCCGGTGATAAATTTTGGGATACTCCGGGTAATCAAAATGGAATCGGATTTAATGGGTCATTTCAGAGCGCCGCGCAATCTATTGTTTCCAGGACTTATCAGGGATTCAGTCATCGTCGTCTATCGGGTGGAATTTTAGGATTTTATAATGATCCTGATTTTTTGAATGATTCATTTGCGGATGCCAGTATTCAGAAATACGGAATCAAAAAATCTGATGTCATCAAGGTGGTCGAAACCGTTCAGGCCGGAACCAATCTAAATACAACCGATGCCACTATTCTTGGGTACCTGGTTTCGAAGTTTGCGGTAGATACCATGATTGACGCCGGGAATGAGTATGGATTATCGACTAATCCATATCAAAGATTGATTAAGGGAACATTTAGCTGGGAGACGACCAGAACTTCAGCCGACACGATTTTGAAGGCTATTGCCTCGGTCACGAATGCCAATATGTTTTTTGACGCCATGGGGAATCTGATTTATCAGAAAGCAAGATACGATGATTTTCCAAATTATGCCGCCGGTGATTATGATGATCCGTTGGCGGCCAATAGTCGCGGGCTTGCTTTCATTGACGGCGGCGACGGAATCGACGCCTCTAAACCATTAATACAAAGCCTGGGAGATGGTGCCTACGACATCGAGATTCCAGGGGTTTCCAGACAGGGCCTAGTTTGTCATGGCCGAAATTATATAATCGGAGACGAGAGCCTGAAAAGTTGGAAGACGATCAACAATGATACGGGGATTATCACTGCGGCGGTCTTAGCTCCCATTGGAAATTATTTGCCATTGAATGCTCAGCTGGCCGCTAAACAGGCTGGGGTGTTTATAGATTTTGCGAAGCAGGCTCAGTTTGGAACCAGGTTAGCTTCGTTTCCGCAGGTGATGACTGACAACCCGAATCAGCAGGTATTGGAAGTTATGGCGGCGATGAAGGTGCGTCAGTCTAATGCTCATTACGATAGCATTGTGATGAATTTTGATAATCGTTCTGATTTGCAAGTGGGCCGCACGGCTTATTTGTTACCCCGGAGAAAAATGTATTACATTGAAAGAATTCAGACAACCGTGGTCTGGGGGCAGCAAGATGGATTTACAACATCGGTCACTGGTCGTTATGGCCATAATCCGCTGGCTCCCATCGGCGATCCATGGTCATTGCTTTTTAATAATAAGAATGTCTGGGCGACGCTTGAATCGGCCCAGGATTTAAGTATCGATCAGATTTTGCAGGAGATTAACGGCAGAGTGCCGTCATTGAATGCGTTGCAATCATGGCAGAAGCCACCGGCGGTGAGTTAATGAGTGACATAGGGCATTTTGAACCGGATATTTATTCTCAAAGACATTTGGCTGTGATTACAGCTGTTCATTTTTTAGCAGGTCAATCTAATGGCGTTAATATTTTTTCTGGATTTGTGGCCGTTCATATTGTGACCATGAATCTCGATCTTGATTGGGTTCGGTGGTCTAATCCATTGATGGGGCAGACTAAACAATATGGAGTTCTTTCTTGTCCATGCGAGGATGACACGGTATATGTCGAGTTTGACCCGCGTGGGTATGCTCATGTCACGGCTAAGATGACATTTTTACAGGCGATTAAACCGAATGGTGTTCTTCAGGATTATGGGGTTTTGAATAATCAATCTGAAGATATTACGGATTTTACTCCGGAAGCCGATGACTTTAGGCTTCAGATTCAAAAGGGTGAAGTGCTGGTCCGTGGATCGCAACAGCAGAGCGCCCACTTTAGGGCAGATGGCTCTATCGTGTTAAAAATAGATGATACCGAGAAGGACGCGGATACATTTTTTCTGCAAATTGACGCTAATAAAAATGTTACAATAACGGGAGCAGCTAAGGTTTCGGTGACAGCGACAGAAGTTGATATGGTGGCACCGACAGTTGATCTCGGTAATGGGTCTACGAAGGCAGCTCTTATTAGAAGCACTGATCCTGTATTGGTACTTGATTCTTTTGGCGGACCCTGTGTATGGCAACAGTATGAAAAGACTTCTCAAACAACTCAATCTTCTTAAGGATTAATAATGCCATTAGTTTTACAAGAAGTGATCACTGAATGTGAAAATGATGTCGCGGCCATGGCTTTTGAATATCCTGTTTATGATAGTCAGGGAAATCAGATCGGAACTAAAACGAGCAATCCGACACAACAGATGGTCACACAATTGGGCCAAGCCATGGGAAAGGCAATATATAACATTTTGACCCAGCAGGTATTGGTTAATGTTACCGTGGCTGTTACGACTGCTCCCGGGGTTGCTATTGGTACAGGCGAAATCGAATAAGGGAATTCAATGCAAGATTTAAAACTAACAAATGCGAATGGTATACAGGCCTTCATAGGTCCTCTGGATTGGAGCTATTCACTGGATACCGGGTTGTTTGATATTGTAGAAGAGGAATTTATGTTGAATCAGCTTTTGAGCAAAGATGGTTTGACGACATATGCTTCGTCACCCTTGAATCCGCAATATGGAAGCGCTTTGGGCGGCATGTCTAGTTCTAACTTTTCTCCAGTTTTAATGGGCGGTCTGGTGACGAATGAGATCAAGAGGATGATCGGACTGTTTCAGCGGGTGATGGCCACTGTTTCCCAGGCTTCGCCTAATGAGCTAATCGGTTCAATCAAAGGAATTTTGATTCAGAATCCAAGCGGTAATCCGACTCAATTTGTCGTGACGACAACTATTATTACACAGGCTGATGAGCAGATTGTGGTCGCTATTCCCGTTGGACAAAGTTCTTAAAGGAGCATCATTGTGGCGGATACGGTAATACTCAGGACATTTACACAAGTTCAAGAAGCTCTTTATACTTATTTTCAATCGAATAATCAAAAAGTTTTATTGGCCTCCGGGGCCGGTACTGGTCCTGGCGATCTTCTTGACGATGTAGCTACCGAATTTGGAAACGGCATCTATATCATTTTGACATTTTTACAAGAGATCAAATCAATTGCGGGATTACAGAGATTGACTTCCGGAGATAGCGGAGAAGCTGCTTTTTTGGCAGCTCTTCAGGCCGCGCTGGGGTATACGTCTGCTCAGATGACCGCATTGCTTCAGCAGGTTTGTACGGATAAAGGGACTGATTATGATAAGACTATCAATCCGGCCACGCAGGGCACTTTAAATTTAGAATTTTATACGGCGACATTCGGGAGCGGTACCGGCTCTATTCCGCAGGGCACCACGGCTCAGACAGCCGGGCTGACACCGATTCAGTATAAGACCATGATTGCAGTGAATAATGCTCCGCTGTTGGGTCCTGTCACTACGCCGGGTCCTTATTTTGGAATGTATTTTATAGATGTTGCATCACAGGCGGTTAATGCCGGGTCGGCGTCTAACGTGCCCGTCGGTGTTGTGAATCAATTAATCCCGCCTATATCAGGGTTTACATCGGTTACGAATACCACGGCTTCTGCCGGTGGATTGAATCAAGAGACACTGCCAGCATTTTTGGCCAGGGTCCAGGCATCGGAAAAGGGAAGAGATTTAGGAACTCTAGGCGGTCTTGAATCATTTTTCGGTTCCCAGGATGGTGTAGAGGATAATCTGCCGGTAGATGCGACCAGTTCTTTGATGACACGAGGCGATGAAAATCAGGTAGACGTCTGGATTATGGGCGTTAATGATCAGCCCGCGACTGATGTTGTAACATATACGGCGGCTCTGATGGGCGGTTCCGTTATCATGAATAATCAGCCGGTAACATCGGTTACATCCGTGCTGGTCGGGGCGGTCACCCAGGTTCTCGGTGTCGATTATACTTTCGCGAAAGATATTGGTGGCTTTAGCGGGAGTGTTCGCGGTGTAGATTCTATAGTTTGGATTAATCAACCGGCGGATGCGTCGGTAGTTACGATTAACTATTTTTATAATAGCTTGATATCACAACTTCAAAATTTGATCTCGATCACGAATCCGGATAACTATCTTTTGAATAATGATATTCTGGTTCGCCAGGCGGTGCAGGTTTTAATCAATATGGCAATCCATGTGGTACCGCAGGCTAATTATTCGGCTACTCAAATGCAGGCTAATGTGATTGCTTCTGTGGAAGCCTATTTCGCTCAATTCTTATTAGCTCCGCAGTTATTTCAGAATAATGTGATCGATGTGATCGATGCTACTACCGGGGTTGGCCATAGTGAGCCTTTCGTGACATTTGCTCCAGTTGGTCAAACGGGTGCCAGTGACCAGTTATTGGGCGCTAATCAATGGGCGACAGTAAATCAAATTACATTCATTTAAGGAAATAGGATGCCGTTAACTGTAATTCTTAATCCGCCTTCGTTGCCCTATGCCACGAATAGATATTTTCAGAGAGCTTTACAGAATCTCGTGGATAGTCATATTTACGATAAGAGCTCGTCGGCTATCGGGCTCAAGACACAGAAGCCGGGTATTTCTTTTACCTCATCTGTTCCAGAGGATACGGTCGGGGCTTTATTGGCACCCGATAATTACACTTATGCCGTAGCTCCAGTGTATATGAATAGTGAAATCGAGACAGAAGGGTTGATGGCGGAGGTAGCTGTTAGTGTTGTCGGGCCAAATAATTCGGTCAACCTTGTCTGGGCGGCGGCTCCGGGGGCAGTGTCTTACAATGTGTATCGAACTAATACCAACAACTGGATCACATCATTTCTTGAAAATGTTGTAACTACAACATTTCTTGATACCGGCTATGTGGCCCAGATGGGATTCCCGCAGGCGTCGGCTGTTCAATTGAGCGGGGCCGTGACTCCGCCTGGATCATATTTGGTTGAATTGAATGTTCAGAATGCTACAGGTAATATATCTCAAGCGGCATCGTTGACTTCTAATCCTGACGGTACATTTAGTTTTAGCGTATCGGTTCCGAGGGGATCAAATATTTATTTCGTAACTGTCTCCGGTGTTAATAGCGCCATGGTTTATGTGAATGCTTATAACGTTCATTTGTTTTTTGAAACGATATCTCAGGAGCTTTTAAATTTTACGCAGGAAATGATTAATCAAGATCGGGCCAATTCTCATATTGAACCAACGGCAGATTTATTTACAGGCAATATGAGATCGCCGACCGATTTGGCTTTATTGGAAACATGGGCCAGTTTTACTGACTTATTTCAATTTGAAGGATATGCCGAGGCAGATTTTGCCGCCGCGCTCCAGCAGGTATTGACCGCGTACAGAACGTCTACCACTTATGCCGCTATGCTGAATTTGTTTCAGAACTTTCAGAATACTCATGACCAGAATCGTATCGTATTCTTCGGGGCCGCCGGTGGCACCGGTTCACGGTGTTTTCCTCTGGGCACCCAGTTTAAATTTTATGTCGTTCGAAGTGGATCGAATCCGTCGCTGGAGTATTCATTTAATGGCGGAAATATGTGGTACGAGAATCAACGCGGGTATGTCAATAACCAAACTGCTACTCTTCCGTCTCCGGCGGGCTCTGCCGGTACCGCTTATTTTGCTGTCTACATAGATGGGACCAGAGATGTGAATGGATATTTTGAACTCAAGACGGTTCAAGCTACTTTTGGGACACCTCCATTAGATTACGTTGATCCGATTTTTACAGGGTTGCCAATTAATAGTAAAGTGCTGGGTGTCTTTTTGGTGAATATTGCCACGCAAGACATTATTCATATCGCCGGTCAAGGTCGGCTGGCTACCCCGGACGCGCCTTATTCAGGAATCGGCACTGGTCCTTATTGGTGCGGCCCTTGTTTTATTGCCGGAAGTGCTAGAATGCAGAGTCCTCAATATAAGGCCAGTAGGTCTTTGATGTATTGGCAGGATATAATCGGGGCCGGATTTGTGGCTGATTCGCAGTACGATGAGAAAGTTCAGATGATCATTAAATTTTTAAAAACGATTAAATCCCAGGGTACCGTAATTTTCTTTGGTGCCGCCGGGAGACCATTTCAACAATATTTAGATGATGGTGACCCGAATGGTAATTCTAGTTTGGTTTTGAATCCTAGCAACGGTGAGCCTTATTTGCCATATCCGTTTGTGACAAGATATCAAGAAATTTAAAGGAGCTTAAAGATGAAGAACACGATATGGAATAATGGATACGACGTCACTCCCGGGCAGATTGGTCTTGATACCGGGGCTCTTAGGACAGCTGTCCTCGAACGCACTACAGATCAATATGGCACCGGCGGCGGATTTGTCACCGGCGGTACAGTAACACAAAACGTTGGAAATATTAATACGATCAACATGACAGCCGCCGTTGCTTACGATGCGCGTGGCGAACGTATTAATCAAGCGGCTATTACTGCATTGGCCATGGTGTATGCGGGAAATAATTACCTGTGTCTTTCTTATAATTTAACAGCGTCTACACCTGTTGGTCATCCGATTTCTGGCAATTTGAATAATACTCAAAATCTTGAGAGCGTTACCGTCTCAGTTCTTAATACATTTACGCCAGGACAATTAGATGGAAATGGAAATCCATTATTGGTCGTAGCCTTGATCGTGTCAAATGGTGTTTCGATTACAGGTATTACCGATATGAGAGCGTCTCTTTTCGGGGCAACCTTGTTATTTTGGGGTGGTTTGTCTGGCGGAACCGCGAATGCTCAGACACTGACGATAGCTAATTTTGCAACTGCTTATAAAACAGGATTAGAAATAAATTTTGTGGCTACTATTACGAATACAGATGTGCTTACTGTTAATGTTAATGGTTTGGGTGCCGTATCTCTTACGGATCAATTCGGAAATCTTTTTCCAAGCGGGGCCGTCATATCTGGTGGCCAGTATAAGATCGTATTTGATGGTACTAATTTTAGAGTTCAAGAAGGCGGAGGTAATAGTTCTGGATTTTGGGCCGGTCCTATAAGCGGCGTCGCGAATGCTTATACGGTTGCGGTATCGGATTTTGTATTAATTGCTGGGACAAGGATTACGGGAATCATTCAGGCTGCTATCGGTAATACAGGCGCATCTACTCTGGTGGTTAATGGCGGTCCGGCAATCCCGATTATAGATTTTTACGGAAATCCATTATTGTTTTCGGCTATTCAGGCTAATCAGTTTGTGACATTTATTTACGATGGTTCAAATTATAGAATCCAGGCAATTTATAACAATATTAAAGGTTCTAATATGTTTAGAAATGCTGGATTCTTGATTCAATTAAGAGGTGACAGCGGGACGATTGTTGCCGGGACTCCGGCGTATACGGTTGATGGATGGATGGTGAGTAGTACCGGCGGGAATGTAAATTGGAGCACTGGATACGGTGGCGCGACCGGCGTGGGTCAATCGATTGAATTACAGCAAGCAACCGGCTCGGTTTCGGCGTGTTCATTGAAACAAAGAGTCGAATCTATTATTACGGCAGGTCTTCCTCAGAGTGGTTATTTTACCGTTCAATGGTCTATCGATAACGTGGGTCCAGGGACCTTTACGCCGACATTGACGGTCAATTCCCCGAACACCGAAGATAGTTATGGCGGAGGCGTGGCGAACGTTTTGGGACCTGTTAATTTGCAGCCATGTCCTCTTGGAGTAACGACGGTTTCATATACGTTTCAAGCTGGCGACGGATACCTATTGAATGGTTTAGAATTGGTCCTGAATTTTGGAAACAGACTCGAGACCAATCGAGTATATGTGTCATCGCCTGATTTTTCCAATACGCCAAATTTACAAAATGTTGGAATACAAAATATGCCGCCCGCGCCGGAAATCAGATTAGCGCCACAGGAAGCAGCATTTAATTATAGATATCTTCAAGCTTGGACCGCCACTGCCGCAAATGAAGTTATGATACAGGGATTTGCAATTGAAAACTCGGAGGCAACAATAACCATGCCGTTACTTGCGGCAATGAGGTCTATTCCAACAGTTTCGTATTCCGCAGTAAGTGATTGGAGAATTGTTTACTCTTCGGTAGGCGCGATTGTGGCTGCAACAATATTCTTCTACTCCGCGAGTTTAACTCAATTTATATTAGGGGTTGAAGTTGGTTCTGGAGTATTAACTGGATTTGCGCCATGTTTTTTACAGTCGGTAAGTAGTTCTTCGCAAATACTATTATCAGCGGAGCTCTAGGGAATCGATTTTAAAACCTGATATTTAAAACCGAAGACGTAATGATGAATTCGGCTTCGCTTAATAAAACTTCTTTTGATATGACGGCTGGTCCCGCTCCTTGCCAGGAGGAAATGGTCTGAAACTCTACGCCTATTATTCCGATAGATAATAGGTCTTTTGTTCCAAAGTCTTTCATACCGTTTTGATAATCAAACTTTTTTAATTTATCGTATGCAAGGGCGCTTATCCCTATTGCGGCTACTGTATTCAGGCAGTGAAATGGCGTGTCGGCCAGGGGCGCAGCCAATGGGTTACCTTCGCTGTTTTCCACTTCTGCTCCGTTATAGATATAAGGTCCCGGATTTTGTTGTAGATCAATGTATGTAATGTTTGAATCGGCGTTAACCAATCCCATAGCAAAGATAAAAAGGAAACTAGAAAACATATTCAATCCTTTGTTAAAATAATAGTATAGGTATACTACTCTTTTATAAAGAAAAGTCAATCATTTAACATGCTTATTTTACCCAAGTTTTATTGTATAATTTACCAGTTCCCAGCGATGGGTAAATAAATACAGGAGGCCTCAAATGTCGAAAGTTAAGCTATTGATTCAGACGATTGTGAATTACCTGGTTGCCCATCCGGCGGTAAAGAATTTTTTGATGGGTGCCATTCATGTGGTATTAGTGATAGTCGGTGGTTATGTCATGAATTTCTTGCAGCCGGGCAATACTACAGCTATCAGCTTATCTACGCTGGGTCTTTCTCTGGTGGCTGCTCTTCATGCTTATTTGCAAAATCAGCATGATGCGATCTTGGCATTCTTGCAGGATCAATTGCAGGCTTTGGCGGGTTCGGTCCCGGGTAATCCGGCTCCAACCGGTAGTTCTGCGTTGACGCCATTAGTGGTTCCCCCGGTTACCCCGGCGACACCGAAGCAATAAGCCTGTTTTAATCCATTGATTTTTGATATCATGTGTCGGCAATCCCGACACATGATATTTTTATGGAGAGTCAAAATGATCAGAATCATTTCGTTTTTTTGTTTTTTTTGGTTGGTATCGGGAATACTGATGGCTCAATCTGTAGTCCCGACATTCGCGGCGGTTACCACTGCTTATTATGCTGCTAATACGAATTCAGTTGTTTACAATACGGTCCCTCCTCCATTCTCATCTTATACGCCGACTCCGACGGCCACGGCCACCAATACACCAACTAATACCCCGACGAGTACACCGACGTTTACGGCGACTAATACCCCAACGATTACTCCGACACCGACCAATACGCCGATATCTGCCGGTACGGTTGTCTTGGTTGCCCCTAGCACGACGGTGACCCCGGTGATCGTGACTTCTGCGGCATTTACGTCTGCCCTCGGTGTAAACCTGAGCGTGATTGCTGCCCCGGCGGCCAGCGTGAGTATGGCGGTTCCATGTTTTTCTCTAGGATCAGGATCGGCGACATTCTCTGCCTCGAAACCGGAGACTGTTTATTGGCACGTTTCAAACTAATTTAATTATTGGCGTCATGGATTTCCGGCGCTATACTGTAGACCTTACCGATGTTATTGCTAGGGTTATCTCTAATAAACAAAAAGGAGCAGTAAGATGAAAAAGTTTTTGATGGTAGTTGCCTTGACGTTGTCGATAGTGGCTTTCGCGTGGGCGACCACGTTTATCACGGTGAATCCAAATAACCTGTCTTACATCAGCTCGACAGCTTCGGCTATCACGCTGACGACCGGTCAGGGCGCGTCACTGCAACCGGTTTCGACTTTTGGCCCCTATCAATTGAATGCCTGGAACAGCGCGAAGTATGCGAGCTGGTCCTTGGACCCGTTTCGTCAATCGATGACCTTGACCGGTATTTCGACTGATACGATTACGGTGACTCGTCAGGCTCCATCGTATGACATGCCGAATTGCAGTACCTGCCAATATTCGCTCCAGGCAGCTGTTCAAAATACTTATACGCCGGTATTTACGCCCACGGTTACGAATACGCCTACCAATTCGCCGACAGCCACTAATACGCCGACGAATACCAATACGCCAACGAGTACGCCGACCAATACTCCAACCGCCACTCCGACTGCCACAAGCACACCGGGGATCGCTAATATGGCCGCGTATGTGATTAAACAAAATACTTCGATCTCCAATACGCTCAGCGCTTTGAAAGGTGTTATCCCAACCGCAACATGGGGCTCGATTGCGACGCCTCCTACTGGCTTCTAAGGATAACTTAACGGATATTTGACCGCCCGAGCCTCCTCGGGTGAGTCAACAAAAGCGCACCGGAATTCAGGGCCGGTGCGCTTTTTTATTGTCTAAATCTACTTGACACAATAATAGTATAGGTATATATTTCATCATCAGTTTTTATTGGGGAGATTTTATCAATGATTCTACCGGCTACAATTACGGCTTTGGATATGGCGTTTCCGACAAATGTGAATCATTTGCCGCCGATGGATGAGGTACCCGATGATTTTAAGAATGGTATGAATTCTACTGTTTGGCATCAGGCTTTTAACGAATGGTTTTATTACGGTGTAGCCAGAGATCAGTTTAAAATTAAGCCGGGTATCAATGAGGTAGACGCTTTTAAACATTTGTCTAGCGTGATCGGTGCCTATTGGCCAAAACATGAGCACAAAGAAGCTGGTGTGGCTTATTTGATGTCGTTGTGGTTTGATAGTTTTGAGCCGCGTATGAAAAATAAATTATCGGATTTGTTATGATCAAGAAGACACGAAAGACATCAGAAGGAATTCTGAGTTCGGCGACCATTAGTCTAGATCAAAAATATCGTTATATCTTATCCCGTTCGTGGTTTGTATTTAAAGCTGATCCAATGGTTTTTTGCATGTTGAATCCGTCTACGGCGGATGGGACTATCGATGATCCTACAATTAGACGATGTATGGGATTTGCCCGGCGGGAGAATAGAACCGGCATCGTCGTGATCAACCTGTTTGCTTTAAGGTCTTCTAATCCGGGTGTGCTCCGGGTCGCCGATGATCCATTCGGCCCCGATAGAAGACGATATTATGAGGCGGTATTGGAGCCTCTTTCTGGTAAAGAGATCGTGTTGGCCTGGGGTTCTTTTGATGTCGGGAATCGCGGTGCCATATCCAAGAGAATGCTTTTTGAAATGTTGGCGGCGAAGAATATTAAATTGATGTGTCTTGGTGTCACGAAAGACAATTCACCGCGTCATCCGCTTTATATCAAGGCAGATCAGCCGTTAATTCCCTATGATCGATATGCGCTGGAGCAGCCGTGCCCTGAATGCGGGGTCCGGGGATGTTTTAATGATTGCGACGAGGCCGATCATATTCCTAGAAGCTCGGAGGATATGTGAGGCGATTATTCATCAGGACGATGGAGATGGTTTGGAATTTTTGGCACCGGAATACCAAGTGGTATATTTGTGATCGTTGTGATGAGATCGTTAAAATTAAGAAGAATGGCTATGTGCATGTTCATCAATTTGTTCAAATGAGACCTGATGGAGTTTACGTGTTTGTTGTAGAGGGGATTCGCCGTGGATGATTTGGTTTTATCGTCTATATCGGTGACATGCATTCACGGTACGACATTCGGAATCGTAGTTTCGAATAAAATTGGCGATTATTCGTATATGAGTTATGAAGCGTTTGTGAAATTTAGAGAAGATATAATGTCTGGAAAAACGCCGTTTGATTGCGGAGGTTATTGTGAGGATCAATCCAAAGAAAAACATTACAGCGTGGGGCACTCTATCATTGCCGGGGGCAGAGCGATTAAGAGACCTACAAATCGCTCGGATAATGGTGGCACCAATGATGGTTCGACCCGATTACATGGCGATCTTTAAGAGGTTTGCGGGCAAGAGTAGGGACAAGGGCGTATTTAAGAATATTAAGTTTGTAACTGTTTCAAAATAAAAGGAGTCGATCTTGGACATCAAAGATATTGAAGTAACTCAAAACTATAAGGATGTTCTCGGTTTTCTTGATGCCGGTGTACCGGCTATCTTTATCTCGGGTAAGGCGGGTACTGGTAAATCGACATTAATCAAATGGTTACAAAGCGGTATCTTGAAAAAGAATATAGTAACCGTGGCCCCGACCGGGGTGGCCGCTTTGAATATCGGAGATGCAACCACGATCCATTCATTTTTCCGTTTTCCGCCTAGGTTTATTTTGCCCGAGGATATCAAGCAGGTTTATGACAGGGTATATAAAAAAATGGATATTCTCATTATCGATGAGTCTAGTATGCTTAGATCGGACATGTGTGATGGAATCGATCTGTTCTTAAAAAAGAACGGTCCGGACGAATCGAGGCCATTCGGGGGGGTACAGGTTATCTTTGTTGGTGATCTATATCAATTGCCGCCAATCGTGTCGCCTTCAGAAAAAAATCTTTTTCTTAAATATTCAACGCCATTCTTCTTTAGTGCCGATGTTTTCAAAGACATAAAATTGACTCATATAGAATTGGATAAAATTTACCGGCAATCCGATACAGGATTTACGGATATCCTCAATAATCTTCGGGTAGGTGAACATATTGCCGAATCGCTCGGAAAAATAAATCAACTGTGCGTGAAACCGAAACCAGAAAATGAGCTTTGTGTTACTTTGGCCACAACCAACGCTATCGCTGATGAGGTCAATCATTATGAAATGAACCGTTTACCAGGAGAGACTTTCACTTTTATTGGTGAGATCAACGGCAATATAAAAGAAAACAATCTACCGGTACCCATGATCTTAAAACTGAAAGCCGGGGCACGAGTAATGTTCGTAAGGAATGATCCTGAAAAAAGATATTGTAATGGAACCGTCGGTATCGTGGATACCATTGATAAAAAACACATAAAAGTCAAACTGAGTGACGGGGAAATTCTCTCCGTTGAGAAAGCCGAATGGGGAAATTATCGATTTGACACCGGGGACGATGGCCGCGTTATTCCCAAACGTTCTGGCTCATATGTGCAGATACCATTAATTCTGGGCTGGAGTATAACGATCCATCGTAGCCAGTCTAAGACATTGGAGAGTATATTTTTGGATACGGGAACCGGAAGCGGAGCTTTCGCGCCGGGGCAAATTTATGTCGGATTAAGTCGCTGTACCACGATAGAGGGATTGCATTTAAAGCGTCCCATCCGGGTTAGCGAAATCAAGGTAGACGCAAGGATTACGGCATTTTTTAAGTCATTGAATCAAAAAGATTTGAGTCATATATTGTAAGCATGCCAAAGAAATTAACCATTCAAGAGATGTCGGCTTTAGCTATTGCTCGTGGCGGTAGGTGTCTATCTAAAGAATATGTGAACGATCACACTAAATTACAATGGCGATGTCATGTGGGACATTTCTGGATGGCTACTCCGAATAACGTCAAATTCGGAGTTTGGTGTCCGCGTTGCGCGTGTCGGGCCACGGGAGACAGACTTCGCGGATCGATAGGCGAAATGATAAGAATTGCACAAGATAGAGGAGGCAAGTGTGTATCGAAAATATATTTAAATTCTTTTAGTGCCCTTAGATGGACATGTTCCGCAGGGCACATATGGAATATGAATCCCGCGAGCGTAAAGATAGGCCAGTGGTGTCCGCTATGTTCGTCGGGTAAGGCGGAACGTATATGCAGGGTTTATTTGGAATATTTGTTCGGTTCTGGTTTTCCGAAAATCAGACCATCATGGTTGCGAAATAGTCGCGATAACCAGATGGAATTAGATGGGTATAGCGAAAAATTTAAATTGGCCTTTGAGCATCACGGCGAACAGCATTATAGATTGACGATTTTCATTAAAAATAAAAAGGCGTTAAAACAAAGACAGCTTGATGATATTAGAAAAATTAGATTATGTAAATTAAACGGTATCAAACTCATTGTGATTCCATGTATTCCGTCTCGCTTAAAGGTTGAAGACCTAATGGAATTTATTTATAAATGGTGCGCCAATAATAGTGTTCAAATACCAACAATGGATCGTCCCAAAAAGATAAATCTTAAATCAGTTTTTGATCCCGGGGCATTAAACAATTTAAAATTTTTAGCAGCGCAACACGGTGGGCAATGTTTGTCCAAAATATATTTGGGTTCAAAACAAAAACATATATGGAGATGTAAATGCGGGCATATATGGGATGCGCCGCCCGAAGGCATTAAGAGAGGGCAATGGTGTCCTAAATGCGGAAAAGAAAGATGTTTGGCGGCCAGAAGATTGACCATCGAAGAGATGCAAAATATTGCTAAACGTAGGGGCGGTTTGTGTTTGTCCATTAAATATGTCAACTGTAATATTAAGCTGTTGTGGGAATGTTCTATTGGCCATCGATGGAGCGCCAGAGCATATAGCGTTAAGGCTGGACACTGGTGCCCATTTTGTGGTGGCCGTAGAAAATGGTTGCATGGTAGACAGTCAGCAAAGTAATATACCTATACTTTGTAGCAGTAAAAATTAAATCAGGAGGTAGTGATGAAGATTTTTTCAAGTTTTCGAAAGTGGTCGTTGATGATCGTCGCCTTTGTCGCGTTGTTGTCGATGTGTACTGCCGCGTTTGCCGGGGATGGCTGGGACATTTCGCAGGGGGTACCGGGGCGAACGTCGCTTACGCTTGGTGGGACTACCGTTAGCGGTGTGCTTCTGCCTACCGCGAGCCTTGGGTTGGCCACGAATCAAAACATTCCCTCGTATGGACTCGCGGGATCGTATGATTTTGTGATCGGCCAAAAAACCACGACCGGTTCTAGCACCAGTTTGACGCCGTGGTTGGGTGTCGGTGCCGCGTTGTATGTGGATTTCGCACCGTGGATCAA
>QGNH01001129.1_pt1 | contig 21434 bp, 45 predicted proteins | sample 1735481 | NCBI WGS metagenome assembly QGNH01 (sample SAMN09239004, study PRJNA386568) | Viral metagenome, whole genome shotgun sequencing project.
AATTCCCTTAGCTTGTTCGGTAGTAACTAGAATTTGTGCAAACAAGATTTTACTCCGTTAGTCGTTCGTGTTTTGGCTTATATAGTTCTATCGCAGCATCGTAGTTTTTTCGAATAAGCTTCATAAGTTTGGGATCTCTATAGCTATAGCTATCTGGAATGTTCAAACAAATAACCGGAGTATCAATTCCTCCTGAAGCTTTTACTCGTTTTTCTAACTCTGTTTTTTGCTCTGGAGACATACATACAATTTCATCAGCCCATTGTAATAAAACTTCGTCTACTGGAATAAGGGCAAACTCTTCTGTAAGACCAGCAGCCCTGGTATTGTATTCGTAAGGCTTCTGGGAAAGTACGACTGCAGTGGTTGGAGAACGAAGCAGGCCTGCGCTACAAACGCACAAGACTCTCTTATATTTACCCTGAAATTGATTCCCTGAATTTGCTATCCTATTCATCAAATATTTACTCATATTGTCTCCTATTCATCCTTCATCCATTGTGGTTTTGGTATAAATTCATTTGGTTGTAGATCGTCATAACACCAAATTGGCTTGCTAATCACTAAATCGACATATTCCGCAAGTTTAAAAGCTTTAATAACAGCTTCGGCCCAATCATAACCCCCAGCACTCCATACTATGACAGTATGGCCTCTCATTTTATGTTTTTTAAGCTGTTCTATATGCTTTCTATGGGGTAAAATCATCTGTTTCCATGCGGGGGCATAGGATTCATTTCCATCATTGTCAATGTCCACCAAAGAACCCGGACACTCTATCTCTATACCATAGGCCTCTAATTGTTCCGGTGTAGCATCCCACATGGCCAATGTACAATCTACATCGAAGAAAACGGTTTGTTTACAGTTTACAACTAACATACTTAGCCAACCTATTCACCCATTTTTGAAAATCTTCCAAGGGAAGAGAGCCCTTAGCTTTATTGCATATACCGCAACATGGAACAGAATTCTCTAGCGTATATCCCTTTGTGTTGTCCATTCTATCAACGCCGTTATAGTGAAAAGCTTCGCTCTTTTTAGGAGTAGAATACCTGTATACTTGAGAAACTCCTGATCCGCAATAATAACAATTTTTAACTACAATGTGGGCAAACTGTTCTTTGGTTAAACAAAACTCGTAATTTCTTATCTTAGCATTTCTTCTATAGGTCAAAAATATATAATTTCCAGCAGAACCGCCATTAGGTATGATATCGCTTCTAGGCTTAGATTTTTTATGATATCTGCTTTCTACATAATAACATCCGCAGCTAGTAGTCATACCTTTTAATACGCTAAAGGTAGTGGGATTAGATTCTTTTCCACACAAACATGTGCAATTATAATATAGATATCTTCCCTTTTTAAAAAAGGAATTTACCTTTAGTCTACCAAATTGCTTTCCTATAGAATCTTTGTGGTCAACCATATTTCCTATCATTAACGGTTACTTCTTATCTGTAGCTGTAAGTTTCAACGAATCGATCTTGTTGGTAACTGACTTAAGTTCTCGTTCTAAAAATTGCTTATAGGTAGCTGGACTATGGCTATGTTTCTCTGAAACAGGGCTAGATAGCTTATTCTTTAAGTCTTCTGCGTACTTAACTGCTTTTTGTAATTTTTCTTTACTCATATTTACTCTCCTATGAATTCATTTTCCCAAGTTACTCAACCAGTTTACTATTCTTTCTCTTAAATGTCTATCGCTTTCTTTAAAAAACCAAAAATATCTTCTGCGTTTGAAACCCATCTGCTGAGCCAAACGGTCTAGAACTTTACCAGAGGCGTACAGGCTTCTAGGACTATGAAATGCCATAGTTATTCTTTCTTTGATTCTAGGCAGATCTTTTCCCTTGTTCCGGTTAGGGTTAGAGTTTCCCCGCTCCTATATATCTCAACAGTAACATCAGTTCCGGGTTCTCCCTTAAGCTCAGAAAAATTTAGGATCCTATCGCCTACTTTAACACCCATATCATACGCGGGATAGCCCTTGACTACTTCTGCTACAATTGCGGTCATCCTATCTCCAGATCCGGTTTCGTATTCACCCTGTACGCCGATGCCACCGAACCATTCCAACTTGCCACAATCGCGATCTACAAACTTACTAGATGGCTTTGGACTGGGACTTGGTTCTTTTTTGGTAATACCTTCTTTAGGTTCTTCTAACTCTACTTGGATAGTTTGTTTTTCAACGATACTGCCTTCTTGTGATTTAGGAGCATTCAGACCTTCCTGTTTCTTAAAATTTCCAGTACCGCATCCTTTTGGCAACCCAAAGAGTAAAAGGGATAAAAGAACTAAATGTACTGTTAAACTATAACCTAATGATTTCTTCATAACTTATTCCTAGATGCCTCAAAAAATTGATCTTCGTTTATAATCCCATTATCTAACATTTTACCCAAAACCATCACTCTTCTGGCAGTTCCTAGAGAAGATGACGGTCGATATATGTTAGGACCTTTTAACATTGCGACTAGAGCTGCCTGTTCTACTAAAGACGTATCGCCTAAAAGTTTACCGAAATAGTACTTGGATGCTTTTACAAAGCCTTTAATGGGCACACCATTCTTATCTTGCCCCATATAGACTTCTTTCATATATCTTCCCAGAATTCTATTTTTAGAAAATTTTACTTCTAAATAGAGGGCTATTACCATTTCCATCAGTTTTCTAGTAATAGTCTTACGGTTATGTAGGTATAAAGTTCTAGCCAACTGTTGGGTGATGGTTGAGCCGCCTTGAGCACGACGACGTTCTGTAAAATTTATAACCATCGCCCTGAAGATAGCGACTGGGTCTACTCCCCAATGCTTATAGAACCTATGGTCTTCAGTAACCACTAAAGCTTTAACGAGTGTGCTCATTTAGGATGAATCTCACTAGCTCTATTTTCAATGTATTGCAAAATTGGATAAAAAACTTTTCTATAAACGATACTTAAAAAATCCATCGTTAAAAACATTCCTTTGTTTGCAACATCCCCTAATAAAGATATTGGGAGAAGTGCTAGCCATATAAGGCGAAAGGGGATAACGATTACAAGAGACAGGGGAATTATGGATATTGCGGCTAATGTGAGCATTATTTTTTTCATTTTTCTCCTAATGCGATTGGGAAATAGATTTAATCAATTTCATTGCATCATCTGGGTTGTTTTTAGTAGCAAGACAGGCTACATATATTACCAATTCTCCTTCTGCTTTTTGTTTTTCGGAAAAATCTCCCACTCTTTTCTGTACTTCTGCTACACATTCTTCCGGGGTGAAGGATTTGGTACATCCTGAAAAAAATAAAATCATCAATAAAAAAATAATTTTCATATCAATCTTCCTTACTTTCAATATAAACTATGGCTAAATAACCAAATAAAACTACAGATCCAAGAATCCCTAAGGCTAGCAATTGCGTTGTAGGATCCATACTATACCTGAATCCCTTCTTTTTTTAGTTCCAATTCGATTTCTTCGAACTCTTTACCTTGATCCAGCAAGCTTTTTACACGGATGTAAATAGGGGTTTGACGCCATCTTTTCCTAGTTTCGTCTAGGACATTCTCAATCATATCGGAATCGGGAGTTGCGCCGGAATCAAGATAGGATTTGGCAACTTCGGATTGAATCTGTTGGCGAAGGCATTGCCCACACTTATCGGTATCGCAGGTAATGTATGGTTCATTTGCCCAAAGTTCAATCGCCTGCTTACTCTTATTTACATCAGTCATATATACTCCACTTTATACCCTATAGGGTATAATTTACCTTTTATACCCTATAGGGTATATTAGATGGGCCGGTCCTACCTGTTTACTTTGGGCTCACGATGATTTCTCAAAGTCCCAAATACCCATCAATAGGAAGTATCACATAAACTATGGGATTAGTCAAGGGCCTTGTAATCCAAAAACGACAGGGCGGCTAAACATATGGTATAGGAAGGGGTATCGCCAGATTGATCGATGACATGGATCCACCCACCGCAAGAGGCGTCATATTCAGATATCCTACATTGATAAAATATGTTCGTTCTTTTTAGGACCCATTCTTTAGATTTAGCACCTTCATAGGGCGGTTCTAGCCACTCTCTATCTATTGGATATGCTGACAAATCCACCGTAAATCCCTTATTCTTAAGAACTTCAACTACTTCCCATGATGCGTCCATGTCAGTGGAATACTTTGGAACCTCTAGAAAATATCCGGGAATATCGTCACACGGCTGATAAACTAAGGCGCTTATGTACATGCCGCCAATAAACTCGGTTCCGGGTTCGTCTATATATGAATCATTTTCATGAACGTTTTTAAAGCCCATCACTGATTCTGCAATTGATCTGTCTAGTTCTCGTCCAGGTTTCATATTAACTCCAAAAAGGGTTGATCTAATTTCAAATAAAGAGGATGTCTAGGGCTACCATTTTTAGATGTTCCTAGACACAAAAAAGGACCGAATTTCTTTTTTACCTCTTCTGCCCTTTTTTTGGCAAAAGGGTGCGCTCCCCATGCAGCCACTACTGCTCCATTTTTATGTTCGTCAATCATTTCTTTAATTCTTTGATCATTTAGAGGGCCAACGGGGTCTGGGTGAGATAGAAGCTCTTTAGGATTGGTGGCTCTTAAAGCAAATAGATTGACTACCGTCATATAGGTATATCCTTCACGTTTAGCAAAAGAAATGCATCTGCGAATAGTCGGATCGTCTTGTACTTCATCCGCTGTACTGGGATTTAGCATAATGAACAAAATAGGGCGATGCCACCGTAAAATAGAGTTTAGGTTTCTTCTAAGGATGTATCTATATTGTCCGCATTCACTAAATTCGGCGTTCACATTTCATCCTCTGTAGCTTCTCGGAAGTCCTGAGGGTGGACTAGCCATACTACTTCTCCAGAAAACTTAGCTACGATGCAGTGACCAGGAGCATTAGGGATATCTCCTAGATAGACAACTTGTTCGCCCAATTTAATTGGATGGTTTTCATAGGCTTCTGGATGCTTTTTGGCATAGTCTGGTTCAAATACTACAATGGATAGCTTTTTAAGTTTTTTCATGTTGCTCCTCTGAACCAGATAAACAATTCTTATGGAGACCAGGAAGTCCCAAATCTTCTCTGATTTCATTTAAAAGATAGAAACCCAAATCGGCCATATTATAGCCTGTGGGATTTTGAATCACCGTTTCCAATGACACGTCAACCCGTCCGATCTTGTCTGTATCGGAATGCCAATATTTAAAACTAACAATCTTGCTTAAATTCATATTTACTTCCTTAATTTTCATTTTTAACAATCCGAGAATAGACTTCGTAAATAAAATTGTCTGCCCATTCTTTGTCAGGTTCATCTCTTAATTTTGAATTAATCTGAGCAATTTTAAGTAGTTCCAATCCATTTTCGATCATGTTTGCCACTTCTTTATAGGGAATTTCTCCTAATTTAATCTTTAATAAGAGATCTTTATCGGGTCTAGGAAAAGTAATAGATCCGGTTTCTAAAAGCTCTACGGCCTCATTATTTACCCTTACCGCATGACTCAAACTCTTGAAATCTAGTCCCTCATTCTTTTCAGCCATTAAGGCCCTTTTGCCATATTCATCAAATCTGCGTTGAATCTGAGATTTAATATATTTTATATCGGCTCTAAACGGATACTTCTTATTGCAAACTTCCAAATGGGATTCCAATTTATTACTGGGTCCTTTGCATTCTGTATGTTTTATGTGTTCGTTTTCGCAATTCTTAATAAAATTAAGAACATCCCACTCATCTAATCTGGAATGTTCGGGAAGAGTCATAAGCCACTCGAGAGTAATTCTTAAGGCGTGCACCCTAAATCCCTTAAGACCATATTTTGCCGCTTGCTGTTTCGCATAACCAATAAAACTGCAAACATTACGAGTCAATAGCCTATGTCGATTCCAATAAATGACATCAAAGGGATTTGGGTATAGACCGGAATAAGATTTGTTGATTACCATGTCATCTGTAGAAAAGAGTATATCTAAAGCAACGGTCTGACCTTCCATAAGAAGCTCTAAATAGCGGTCTAAGCTAAAAATCTCTAAATCTATATCGTCTTTATTATTGCGTTCCGCTTCAGCTTTTGGGCGAGATTTGGAAATAGTTTTCTTATAACTTCCTAGAACAATTTCTCTGGCTGAAGGCAGATATATGGCTTTCAAATCCAAATCAGAGGTTGGGGTTGAAGTTCCGTATAGGTGCGAGCCAAATTTAATTCTTAGGATTTCATTCATGGCTTCTTCACATCGCATTTTTCACAATAATGGTAACTTTTTGTGAATCCTTCATATAACTTCCAAGAATGACTGCATCCTTTTCTAGGTTCAATACCGCCAAAATAACCCGATAGCTTATCTAAATCTTCTTGGGAAGCCGTTTTAACTGTATATATATCCACAAAATCCTGAATGATCTCTTTAATTGGTTTTAAAACTTTTTCCAAATCTTCGGCCTTAAACGTCGATATCGCTGGAACTTGTACAGATTCATCAGCACACGAGTCCCATAAGTAATGAGAGACGAGTCCATTGCAAAGATGTCTAACGCTATAGGTGACATTAAGCCCATCTTTATTGTAAGTATGGGATGTTCCGACAACAATTCCCTTCTTTGTCCATCTCTTAATGAAAACCTCATCTCCTAAATTAAATTTATAAACAAATTTACTCATATCTACCAACCTCTTATCTTAAGAATCTTTAAGCAGCGCTTACAGGTAACATTTCGTTTATTGGGACCGTCGTTCGTGGGGTCTATAAGACCAGTTTTGGTACCACAAGTAATAAGATAGCTTGGAGATCGCCATCTCCAGTGATGTAAAACTTTAGTCATTCTTTTACACTCCCCTCAATAGAGAATTGGGTGAGTTTAGGACTAACCATTTCATAGCATTTTTCACAACAGGCCATAGTAACCGGACCATGAAACTCGGTTTCGCCTCTAATCATTTTACAAGAGGCTTTAATCTGCTCATCGGTCATAGTTTTAAAATCAAAGTGGCCGCATTGGGAGTAAGTCATATTATTCCACAATTAGGCTAATAGGATGTTCAAATTTATGATATGGCTGTAAACAAGTAGCTCTCATGCCTGAAAGACGCTTTACTCCACCAAAATGACGGTCCAAGGCTTTCTTGAATGCCTCATGTATAAGTTCTTCATCGTACAGACCAAAAAAGTCTACTGATTCGGTAACATACCATTTTCCACTTGGTTTCCAAAAATCAACTCTGCACATGTGTGCTTGATCGCTATAATGGCTCATTTGGTAAGTTCCTGTTCAGACGCTACAATTGTATCGCCATTATCAAGTTTTATATTGTAACATATGCTACCTACAAGGTCACCATTTGCTAGCGCAACATGACAGTTACTATAGCCTACGATTGTTCCTATAGTGCCTTTGTAAAATCCATCATAAACTCTTACCAACTCTTGATAGTGATGTTTGGGAATAATAGAATGGTAGCGTTGTCCAATAGCACAGCCGGTGCTAAGAATTAGTGGTATTAAGACATAAGATTTATTCATTAATCCCTTAATCAATGCCTTAAATCGAATCTTACACATTTCACAAAAAGCTCTCATGTTATTTATCCTCTTCAATCATAATAATAACCTTAACAAGCTTATTCTCATGAGGGGTAAAATCATATCCATCTTGGATTAGGACTTCGGCTGCTAAGCTCTCAATGTAAAACTGATACCCGTAGCTAGTTCTATCTCTTTTTAGAGTGCCCATTGTTTCGACTATTTGATATGATCTATTTTTCATTTTTATTCAATTCTTTAATAAGTTCATCTGTGATATATAAAGCTCTACAAATAGAAAAGTCTATTTGGGTGGTGTCTTTCGAAACTGCCTCAGCCAACAGGGGCTGCAAAAGAAGAACGGCAATATACTCTCTTTTAGTAAGGCCAGAGTAGTGACCACCAAACGCGGAATCTTGTGGGTTCATATTTTCTCCTTTAAAAATGGTCAGGTGCGAGGGAATCGAACCCTTACTCTTCCACTTCCACAGAGTGACGTGCAGCCCTTACACTAGCACCTGAGCTATAGGATAGCAAAGGACGGGATGGAAGTCAACTATAATTTGGGGGAAGCGAAGCGACCAGGGAGATACACTCGTTTATATTCGATATGGCACAATAAGTTATAAACTCTGTGCTTTAACTGTGCTTTAAAGGGTAGATATAGCACTAGAACTATAACTATCTAAAAACTTTAGGGGGAAGGTTGATCTTGAACTCGATTGGTTCAGCAACGTAGACTGAATGGGGAGTTATGCCGTAGTCTACCAGGCCAAGTCTTTCAAATAGGGTGCATCTAGAGAATACACTTACGGCTTTGGTAAGCTTCATTGGAGGGTGTTCGATGTCATAGGTGCCGATTTCACCATCCATACGATTATAAAACCCAACAATGGGATTAGACAGAAGCTCAAAATCCGAGGGAGATAGATCTGAAGGCTCATCGCTTAAAATGAAATTGAATACGGAACTACTAAGTTTGGACTTGCTTAGAATCAAGTATAGGGCGTCCGTCATACGAGTTTGGTACTCGGCTTTAAACCAAGGTAGGCTCCAAGCGATCCTTGGAATCCAGGCCAAAGGGGATCCTAGGTCTGTACCGAAGAACCAAACACCCCTTATGCCTGTACCACGCTCTACAACATAGGTTCTATAGTTTGTTTGCCAAAATCTAAAGCCAATCCAAGGAAACCACGGGAAGCGGAAATTAGTGTCTTGAAAGGGTACTGCCGAAACTAGGGTATCTCCACCTTCGGTCCTATTTAGATCAAACTCATGGGGTATGAGGGATCTAAGCCTGACAGGGTCGGCCTTAAAGTTAACTAGAGCGAAGTGTCGGAGGGTGGTGGTTGCTTTCATTCAGTCATATCTTTAGGTTTCATTGGAGACTCCAGACCATTCAGGAGAGCTGGTATTGGTCCACTTAGGTTTTCTTTTATCCGAAGCCCATTTCTTGCGCAACTGTAGGGTATAAGCTTCCAAAACGGGTAGATCTTTGAAATCGGTGCAATTGGCAAATTCGGTCAATTCACCTTTAGGAAGTAAAAAGGTGCCATTAGACCAATCAGACATGTGGTCCATGGTTTTATGGCGTTTGCCAAATCGATCGTAATAAGCTTGGCATAAACCTTGATAATGTTGAAAAAGCCACCAATAGTTTGAGCGATTTTGGCGAGCCCATACAGAACAAGGATGATTTTTATGGGTAGTTTTATAGGGAGCCTGACCACCAAATAGATTAATGGTTGTGGCCATGATTTGAGCAGATTCTAAAGCCATCTTGATAACTCTTTTATCGTCCAAGGCGAAGGCGGATTCTATGGGATCGGGATTGGTGACGAAGATGTTCATAAATTTCCTTAAAAAGTGTAGTGGGTCAGACGCTACTCTGACTTCGGGCCTTATTCATCCTCTCAGGTGCCGAACCAATTACGGAGGATTCTTGATATGTGTCTCCAGTGGCACGACCAGCTATCTGGCGATTTACATCGGGTAGAGCATACTCCGATTACCACAGCTACCACACTGCTCACTACAAGGGCAGGATAGCATGGGGAGGGATGGGAGTCAAGGGGTTATTTCAAACATTTCCCTATAAGACCACTTTGTAGGGAACTATTTGGACCAAAAGTTACTAGGTATCTTCTAAAGATTTATAGATCTCAATTTCCTCATCCCAAAACTTATCGGCCCTTTTTTGCAAATCAAAGCAGTGGCCGCAGCAATCGACGTCTGGATTTTCTATTTGAAGTTTTTTACACATCAAACAATTCCCAATATACGTTTGCTGCCAAACGTGCAGCTCTGGGTCTTCATTTTTAATTCTTTCATGAATTCGTTTTTCCATTTGAACCCAATTAGAATTTTCAGGCTGACCAAACCTCTGGCAGAGACGACAAAATAAGGTACTGCATATTTGGACGGATTTGGTGATTTTAGCGATTTTTAAGTGATCTTTACAAATACTTCTACTTGATTTGGTTTTTAATACTAATGATAACATAGCATAGAAGTATCTCATGTATTGATATGGAAGTCAATAGAAATTTTGGAAAAAATTTCCAATAGTTTCAACTAGTTAATGGGAGATCATATATGGCTGTAAAAATTTTTGGAAATTATTTTTTGGTCTTCTGAATAAATGTACCTATATGGGGACTAGAATATAGCTGGGAGAGGGATACCCGGTTTTCGTTTAATATGTATACAAATCAATAGGTTATCCCTGTGTCAAGGGGTTATTTGGGCCAAAAATCAGAGGGGGATTTATCCATGGCGTAGCCCTTGGGTAGGGACCTTTCATACTCAGCTTCATCTCTGAGGGCTACCATCTCTTTAGCAAAATCATCTACTTGATTAAAATAAATATATTCTCTAGGCGTATTATTTATTTTTGAAGAGGATTCCAAAAGAGAATTGATGATGTTCAAAAATCCTGTTAAGGTTAGAGCTACCACAAAATCGGGATAGTCAACCATGACGGTAGTTAGGATGGGGGAGCTTGAGTATGTGGGATTTTTTCTAAGAGAATGAATTTCTTCTACAACATCTTGCCATTTAACGCCATTAGAGGCATGAAGTCTTTTACAGTGACGAGTGAAGTTTGGCTCTTTAATCCCTTCGTAGGGATATTCTATAACATTGTAGGTGTAGATGAGGGAATCGGATTTGTGGAATCGTTTAGTATTCATTTGAATCTCCTGTGACTCATTCGAGTCGGTTTATTAGCCCATTCGGACTAAGGATAAGATTGTGTTATTATAGGAATTAAAATTTTGTAAAAAAAATTTTGTTAGTAAATTCAAGTAGTTAATGGATAATAATATGGGATAAAAATTTTGGAAATTTTTTTGATGACACTATTTCTACCTATATGGGGGTGAAGATGGGCCTAATAGTCCCCTACCCGGTTTTCGGTTAATATGTAATGGTTTCAATATGTTATCCCTGTGTCATAGGGCTATAGAGTGTACACAAGGCTAACATGTGTCTGTCAATACATTGGACACCTATACAGTCATCAAGGACTATGCCACATCAACAAGCATGCCACGCACTAGGATGCCATTAGAGCGCATCGGATGCATGGTTGATAGTCATGGTACAACTTTCGTATGGAATGCGATCTAATGGCAACGCAACTATTTTACTATATACTGTGATAGGTAGGGCCTAACCCCACGGCATGCTGAGGCATCGCTATACTTGACTTGAGTCATAGTGCGCCATATACTAGGTATGTGACACAATATAGTGCAATGATTATAGGGCGTCTACGTGAGAGGCGAAATCAAATGTATATGCCGCTAGCTCATAACGTATAAAAGGCAGTTTGAGGCTATTGAGGGAGCTAAGGGAATTAGATAGTAAACGTGCAAATGCCCTGCAACGAAAAATCGAGCAAGGCAACGAAAGGATCGAAATTTGCAATGCTAAAAAAATGGCATCGCGAAATGTGAATTGAGGGGTTACCTATACGTTTTAGGCATACCCCTCAAGTTAAAGATTGTATATCTATTAGGCATTGTATGTGACTTAGACAGGTCATTTGAGACACACTCTCAATAGTTTCAACTAGTTACTATGTGATTAGTATGGCATTAGCATTGCAACTACTATCTATAAGAGGTATTTATGAAAAACAAGTATAGATTGAAAGTATATCAATGGAATCCTAACGGAACTAACGATATCGAAATTATAGACTGCAAAAACGAAAAAGTTGTTATCACCTATATTGAAGCCTTGTTTGGGTTAAATATTGATCACAACGAAACACTATTCGTTAACCCGAAGTTTGCAGCTAAGTTCATTGCAGTTAGTCCTGTTAATGACGGATACGAAGTGGCAGAAGCGTTTAAACATTTTTTCAAGGTGGCATAATATGAGAACTAAATCAAATAAAGTATGACGTACGTTATGAATTCTAGTTTAGGTCTAAGTTATCTGCAAACTGTTGCTTTTACTAGACAAATATCTAAGGCTAAACTATTCGCAACTAAAGAACAAGCTAACTTAGCGTTAGCTCATGCCCTTAAGTGGGCACCTATGAATTTAACGTACGATATTCAAAAGGTCGGTGTCTAATGACTAAACAAAAACTAGTATTAAATCCTGGCATGCTATTTGTCAGGCGTAAAGATATGCGAGTATGGAAGGTTACCGAAAGGTCTGAGGAACGGAGTTTAGTTCTTGCAGTTAACCCAGACAATTCTAACGAGACTTTAACCCTAGACTTAACCGTGCCCAACGAAGTGCTAACGTTAGCTCAAGTTGAGAGTTTTTATAAATGATTATTGACTAAATACCCCATACGCTGCGCGTTATTTAGCTGTATTCTAATTATTGTCAATAAATGTATAATAATGACATTCCTTAGAATTGACGCCCATGTCGATTGTTAGCAGTATGATCTATTAGCATTGCGACGACAACTATATGAAACTATTAAGCTTAGTATCATTTTTACATGCTAACTATAGGCGACGACTAGGCGACGACACGAAATTAAGTATTATGCATGACACTATACGAGACTTAAGAACTAATATATAAAACTATATAAATAGTGTCAATCCCTAGCATTATGAAACTGTATTTATTTAGTCATTTTTGATTTAACTACTAAATAGACTAAATATATACACTTGACCACTATAATGGTCATAAGACACCTTTGGGACCATTATAGTATTCCATATAGTTAGGTGTCCTATTCTTGTATTTTACTGTTAGTTAGGTGCCTTATTCTTATATATGACCTATAGTTGTCTAATAACTAGCAATGTGTCAACGGCATAGACACTATAAACTATGACTAAAATCCAATAGTTTCATATAAATAGGTTTGGCACGAGACTAGCAATACCTATATACGTGCGGTAACTCTCTCATAATAACTCTCCCGCACCATGCTATTAAACCTACCAGTTACTAGGTTAGCGTCTTATTCGGACACAATCGGTGCAAACCGGGCTAACCTAGTAACTTTCCTTCCAAGGGGTTATAGCGAAAGGGAACTATGAAAAAACGTAAAGTTAAAGTAAAATCATTAGTCTGGGATTTAGGCGGTATAGTTGCGCTTATCATTGGGCAAGTCATCGGCTCTATTCTAGGATTAGGTATAGTTATGGGATTGGTTGCACTATTTCGAATGTTAAGAGGTAACTAATATGAGTAAAGTAAAACATAAAGTTAAACAACCAAGTCATGAGGCAAGTTTAGAGCGTCTTAAGGCTAGTCATGGTAAAACCGCCTTATTTAGTCTAACGCTTTTAACTGAGAGGTATCCCGGACTATTAGACGGCGACACTGAAGTTAACGGATCGGATCTAATCGAAACTATAACGGGCATGCTAGACGCCGCACCTTATCTTAAAACGTATCTAACTAATGAAGTAAAAAAATTGAAAGGTTATTCAAAATGAAAGTCTTAACGCGTAAACTATTGATATCTCTTATTATTTTTTTAGCTAGTTGTGGTGGCGCTTATACCCTAAGCGTGGCACCTATTCAAGTTGATATGACTCAACACATTAGCTTTGACACAATCCTAGCGGTCTTTACATCGCAATGCAAAAAACAAATGCCCGGAGCGTCTAATCAAGATATCACAGACTGCGCTAATGGCAAGTTAGCAGATTTTTTAAATAACTTAGCTAGCTTGCCTAACCCCAATCCCTCACCTAGTCCCTAATTGGTTAACTTTTATACAATTGACTATTTGTTATCCAAACATATCTAATTTTGACTAATAGTTATCACTTATCATAATGGCATACACTATGCAACTACCCTACTAACAGGGAGCTAACGTATGAATAAAATATTGGTCTTTATATCGATTTTAATTTTATTAGTCCTAATGCCTGTCAAGGCACATTCAAGTGAATTAGTAGATAGAGCATTTATAGGTGCCGCTAAGGCTAATGATATGTCCTTAGCCTTGCTTAGGGCTGTGTGTTGGGTTGAGTCTAGCCACAAAGCTAACACTGTTAGAATTCTAGACGGCAAAAATCCTAGCTATGGCATGTGTCAAGTTAAACTTGCCACGGCACGCAAAAACAAGTATCAAGGCGACACGCGCGGTCTAGTATATCCTATAACCAACGCATTCATTGCAGCTAAAGAATTGAGTCACTGGCTTAAGGTATGCCGTGGCGATTGGCGTAGGGCCGTTGCATCGTATAACAAAGGACACTATTCACGTAGTAGACTGACTTCGTATACTGTGTTAGTAACGTTCGCATTAAGGGAAGGGAAGTAGTATGACTGAAACTCAATTGGAACTAATGAAGGAATTCGAAATATTCATTGAAAATCAAGGTGATACATGCAATACCTCAAATTAGTTGTATACCTCAGTCTGATAGTGACTATTGGATGCACGTCTAAGCCCACTAACAATAACTTAGAATTCTCACCTATTGTTAATAGGTTTTTACTTGAAGGGGCTAGTCGACGAGTTACAATTGATCCGGACAATTTAACAATCGAATTGGTTGATAAGTTTAGTCCCGAGTTAACTGGCTTATCGCCTGGCACTATTGCAGTATGCAACTATGCTAATAACCACGTCGAGGTATTGAGTGGGGCATGGAATTCTATAAATGAAGTTACTAAAGAATTGACCATATTCCACGAATTAGGGCATTGTCTTTTAGGTCTCAGGCACGCTGAATGCCCTAGTGTTATGTGTTGGCATATGGACACGGTTAGCATAGTTGACTACGAAATTAACAGGACTATGTATTTAGATGGATTGTTTAAGCATTAGACAATTGTATAAAAGTTAACCAATTGTCAATTTTGACACGGGTAGTAAAGACTTAGGATTTTTGGCATAATGAATGCAATAGATAGTATCAGAGGAATAGGGATATGACTATACAGTCAAATAATGTGCTAGCGGTATTCATTGACGGCAATTTAAAATGTGAGATATTTTACCTGCAATTAGGTAACACTGAAGTTACTAAGGTCTGTTAGAAAGGGAAAAATGAATAAGACTATTAAGGCATTAAATAAACAGTTAACCGGCTTGCAAGGCGATAGGGATAAGATTGAGACTAAATTGCAATTGGCATGGAATAAAGTATTTGACAAGTCTAAAACACTCAAAGCCGGTATTAGCGCGGTCGAAAGTTCTAATGAATACTTTGGAGATGAATGCGGCGAAATTGTCTCTTGGGTTAGATTCGATCTATCCAATTTCCAGGAATGCAAACAATACCTTGAATGCTATTTAGGCGATTATTGTGTTGATATTGACTGGGATAACGATTGTCTAAAGTATCGGCAAGGCGAAAGTCTAATTATTCAAGACGATACACGGCGTGACAATGGCGTATGGCTTAACCATAAATGCATTATTGACGAAAGTGAATACCGGGACATTAATTCAGAAAATGAGCACTATGAGCGCGGTGAAGTAAATGAAGTTAAACGAAATGAATTGATTGAAAAATACATGGAAAAATCGGGATACTATCCGGGAGTATTTCGAGTAGACTACCATGGCAATGTATCCGCAGTAAAGACTAACTAAGGAAATATATGCAAGTTACCGTAAAAGATATTCGAAAGGCATTGCGCAAGGCTAAAAGTGAATTCGCTAAGGGAGTTAGATACTATGACACCAAACATAATTCATATAACCCAGCATGGTATTCTGATAACATTTTAGAGCATGTTTCAGACCTAATTGACTATTATGGCATTGAATCATATGAGCCGGGAGATAACAATCCAAGCCATCCTAAGTATAGCTATATCAATTCGGGCGATAGTTATCGATTGACTCTTGTTTATAATCATAGGTCTGGCAGATTTAGCATAACAGATATTGGCACGATTATTGAAAGGGAAGAATATGCTTAATGATACATTAGTAACTAGTTCTGGCATTATTAAAAATCGATCCAAGGCAAGGGTAGGAGTAGTAAACGCTAGCAGTCTATACGGTGATTTATTCCAAGATTGTCTAAATGACGGCATTGACTTATCTTGGGAGTCATTAATAAAAGAGACTACAGATAGATTAGCGCTAAATTTCCTTGGATTAGATGAATTCGAGTTAAGCGATATGGTTGATAGCGAATTGCAGGATTATGACCTTGACTCTCACGTATTTTTGTTAGGCGCATGGGTTAAAGACTATCATGGTGGATATATGATAGATGAATCGGGTAAAAACGGTAGTTATGCATTGGAATACAATACTGAAACGGGTATTGTATGTGTCAATTGGTCACTAAAAACAACTAAATGTAACAATACTAGTCCCTGCTATGTTATGGCCGATGGATCGGGACCATGCGCCGATTTAGATAGCAAGGGAGATACTGTTATAGGTTATACTTTACCTAGCGATATGTTTAACGAAAGGGATTAAGGAATAATTTTATTATGATGATAGTAACCAGAGGGATAAGGATATGACTATACAGGAATTGCTAAAAGAAGTACACGAAACCAAAATGAAGCTTGCTGAGCTATGCAAGTCAGATAAGGCTTGTAGTGTCGAATATACAGATACTTTAGTCGCGCTAATGGCATTGCAGGACAGTCTAGTTTATGCCTTGCTTAAGGCGACTAACATTGTCTCGCTGAAACGAGTTGCATGATAGTTGTAGGGCTTGTTTTTATAGTAGTTTGTTTAATTGTTTTTAACTAAGGGGATTTATATGTTTAAAATTATAAGTGTTACTAAGTCTAGCTATGATCAGGACCATGTTAGGGTATACGTGTCTATGGACGTAAAAGACTGGAATAAGGCACGTAAACAGAGTTTAGGTCAACTTTATGGTATCGATATCTCTAATGAAGTGTATAGGGAGCATGGTGTTGCAGCGTCTAACCCTACCGTGGATGACAGACGCAAGGCACGAAACGGTATTAAGTATCTAACTTTGACCTATAACGATTCGGCATGGGAGATGCCATGCGACCAATGCAGTAGGGATAAGACTTGCCCTAACTGCGATCCAAACTGTGAATTGATCGACAACGTTATTAAAGTTGACTTTCAGGCACGCCGAAGGGTTGCATAGTATGTTTAAATCATTAAGGGATTTTACACTTGATAAGCCAGTAGATCGTAAACGCCTAAAGATTAGGCATACACGCGAAGGATTAGGATTAGCTTGCACTATAGTTCAACTATGGCAAACTAACGTAGTTCATAGGGTTAATATTAACAATATCGTAACTTTAAATAGTGGTGGATGGCGTACGCAGTCAACTAAAATAACAATGAATACCGCTCTAAAAGCGATTTATGGCAATGATGCGCCATACCTATATCAAAGCAAAGGCGATTGGTATTTAGAATTTAAGCATGGCGTAAAGAAAAAATATTTTGACGGCATGGTCATCGATGGCGATAGTGGAATTCCAATGGTAGTGCTTAACTAAGGGGATTTATATGAACAAGTTGACAGCCAAGGTTTTAGAAGTTATTGAGCGCTCTAAACATATATCTGAAACGTTTCATCTTAGATGCGGCAATTATGTTAGTTCTTATGTTTATGTTTTAGGTGATTTGACGCTCGATCGATACAACGGGATATTAAAAGTCATGTATGGCGCTAGCGAAATTGGTTTTATTCGTAACGCGGACTATGAAATAGTTTGCGCCGCGTTACATGATAAGCAAAAACTTATTAAAAACAATGCGCTAAATCAATTTTTAGATAGGGGATAACTATGTTTAAACAATACGATAAGGCAGTTTATAACAGTTATGGCATTGTTACCGTTAAAAGAATTGAAACTAAAACCGTTGCGTCTAAATCAAAAAAGTTTTACGTGTTAAGCGTAGACAATAATCAAATGACTATTCTGTGTCCGGTAGATGACAGTAGTGCTATGAGACCTATAGCTAATGAATTGGAAGTTAAACAAGTATTAGCCTATATCGCTAATACTCAAGTAAAAATAGACGCTTTGACTTGGAATAGACGCTATAGGGAATATATGGAATTATTAAAGACTGGCGAATTTATTAAAATTGCAGAAGTTTATAAAAAACTAGTTACATATAAGGGATCTAATGAGCTATCATTCGGCGAAAGAAAAATGCTAGATATGGCTAAGGGTTTGTTAACAAGTGAGATTAGCCTAGTCCTAGGGTTAGACGAGAATGACACCGATGCCCTATTAGAGTTAGCACGTAGTGGGGATACACAATTTTGACACATGACTAACAATTAGTCAGAAGTGTTTTTTGAGTAATGAATAGTTTCAAATAGTTATAATGGCATAATGAATGCAATAGATAGTGCTAGGTAACTTAACAAAGGGGAATATATGACACAAGTTTTAAATCCAGTAGAAGCAACTAAGGCATACATTGAACGAGACACATATGGGTTTGTTAATACTAAAGACGTATTGCAAGCCTTTGGGCAAGCTGGATGGACGCCAGTTAGTCAAAATTTTGGCCGAGTTAACAACTTAGAGCGTCAAGGGTTTCAAAAACACTTGATTAGGCTTGAAAATCCAAAATTCCCGGCTATTGAGGGACTAACAAATGCTAATCATTCTAAGCCTCAATTAGTTTTATTGAATAGTCATGATGGAACTACTTCACTTCAAATTTTGTGGGGTTTGATTAGGGTTGCATGCCTTAACGGTATTATTGCAGGTACGGGAGTCAACGGAGTCCGTCTAATTCATTCTAAATCGGTAGTAGATAAGCTTCCCGATGCCATTCAATACATGCTTGACAATTTCGAAAAATTCAGGGATCAAATAACCGCATTGCAAGGTAAAACTCTAAGCGAAGCGGCAACTATAGAACTAATCAAAGGGGTATATAATGCTAGACTTGCTAATGTACGGGGAGTTACTCATATTGACTATACAGTGCCTAGGGCCTTACGGTTTGAGGATAAGGAAACGGATGCATACACTATCTTTAACAGAATTCAGGAAAAACTAATGCGCGGGGGCATTCGGTATGAATATGTTAAAGAAGTTAAAGACGTTAACGGAGTAGTTACTAATAGCTATCCAGTAGTAACCAAGACTAGGCGCATCGCATCGGTATCTAGTCAAGTAAAGTTAAATCAATTAGCTTATGACACTGCAATTAAACTTGCGGCATAAACAATTTCGGGTTGCAACGGTGGCATTTAATGGCTATGGATGGCCTAACCGAATTCTAAGGGGAATATATGAAAGACACAATTGAATTTTTGAATGAAGTTGACGCTAAGGGTATCTTTAGCTTTGTTGCAGTTACTAAACAAGACGCGCTTAAAAAATCTCGTTTGACGAAGTTAGCGACGCCATGGCATCTCGAAACGATAACTAAGTATACCGCTTGCACTATCTCTATGGGGAATGACTATCAGGATTTAGTAAACAAGCGTCTTGAATCTGAGGATAAGAGCGCAGACTTTAGTGCCGGCACTACTTATTGTTATCCGATCGCTGCTAACAAGCTTGTATATAAACACGCTGCTAAAGACCAATATTATCTAAGGGTATATCGCAATCTATGCGCGTCTTTTAGAACGGTAGTAAAGTACATAGACGCTAACGGTATCGATATCACTGCGCAATGGCATGAGATTCAAAAGGAATATTTTAAGTTGCCTAGCGATAACTCTAACCAAGGTATCGACAACGTAGTTATTGTTAACAACTATAAACTTGAAAATGTTAAATTTTTGAAACGAGGGGATATTCTTTTAGACAACTTAGATAGCGAAACCTTAAAAGTGATTTCTGGCAAGGTCGCATAGCATGGATACCCAATTAAGAGAGTTTACTCTAAAAACTGCTAACGATAACCTAAGCATGCTATTCCCTGATAAGTCATCGCCTATAACCTTAGATTGCATTGAGAAGGTCTATGGTCGAAACGTGCTAGGCATACAGGCCGATGCCAAGACTAAGAAGGGTATGGGCAAGGGATATTTAACAGGTATCATCTATTTTGCACCTAGCAAGCTTAGCGGTATAAATATGTGTCCCATGGCATCTAAGGGTTGTATTGCATCGTGTCTATTCAGCGCTGGCCGTGGGCGTTTTTACAGCATAACTAGGGCTAGAATTATTAAGACACTTGCTTATCATTTTGACAAACCACGCTTTGTTGAGACAATTAAAAAATCAATTAAATCACTTTTAGTCAAGGCTAAAAATAAAGACTTAATTCCGGTAGTTAGATTGAATGGCACTAGTGATATTCTATTTGAACGCAATACCGATATTATTCAATCATTCCCAGACGTTCAATTCTATGACTACTCTAAAGTAGTTAAGCGCATTTTGTTTAATATTCCGTCTAACTATCATTTAACGTTCAGCTTAAGCGAATCTAACGAGACTGATGCGAAGCTAGCTCTATCAAAGGGTTATAACGTTGCTGCGGTATTCCGTAAAGACCTACCTAGCGAATTGTGGGGATATCCAGTCATTAACGGAGACACTACGGATCTACGGTTTTTAGACCAACGTGGCGCTATCGTGGGACTAAAAGCTAAGGGTAAGGCTAAGAAGGACACTTCAGGTTTCGTCAGGGATTGTGTTAATAGTGAAGGGGTATTAGATGCAAGCTAAAAGTGAATTTCGGCAACCCATTTTGCATAGTGCACGAAATACGTTAGTGCTTCATAGATGGAATTGCAGTGCATGCCGATATGGCGATTGTAAAAAATATTCTTTACTTGAAAGAAAATATCTTAAACTCATAGAAGAACGAAAAAACTTTTATAGGGGAATAGGTAGTAATGGTCAAAAACTTAAATAGGGGAATCATATGATGCGAGATACTATACAAAAACATTTAGTGATAGTTTTGGATGCAGCTAGAAATAGGGCAGACTATCTAGAAGAACTTTCGGTACTGCATACTGGATATGGTGATGATGATGCGGCTAAAGAATGTCTATTAGAGGCAAGTGAAATTAGGCTTGCTTGCGCTGAATTGGATCAAGGATAGTTATGCAGTGTCTAGAATGCGGCGTTAAAATGGTAGAAAGGCCTTTGTTTAGAACGGTTTATTATGAATGTGAGGCATGCGAATTAAGAGAAAAGCTTGCCAAAACTACGGGCCTAGAAGAAGTTAAATCTAAAAGCGATAAGCCTGATTTTGACTTTGATTTTGACTTAGAGAAAGAATTCGAACGTATTAAAGACTATAATAGCAAGGGTACCCCATAGTATAAAACTGACAGCTGTATAGAAAATTGTCAGAAGTGTTTTTTGAGTAGTGAATAGTTTCAAGTAGTTAGTTTGGCATAGCAAATGCAATGAATAGTAATAGGAGAATTTTAATGACTTACACAAAAGAACAACTATTAGAAGTCTTAAGACTTCATGCTCTATGGAAGCAAGGCGACATAAAAGGGTCTAGGGCTAACCTGTCT
>QGNH01001149.1_pt1 | contig 21425 bp, 12 predicted proteins | sample 1735481 | NCBI WGS metagenome assembly QGNH01 (sample SAMN09239004, study PRJNA386568) | Viral metagenome, whole genome shotgun sequencing project.
GATTCCCCCGCCCGCTTCGATTCCCCAGCCCGCTTTGATTCCCCCGCCCGCTTGAACTCTTCCAATAAGTGAGATAGCGCACTTCAGTACAAGAGTTCCCGTAGCAAAGATGTGTTTTGTTCCCTCTGCAACATTTATAACGGTTTTAATTTCAGTGGTCGCGCCAAAAGAGGCTAGCAGCCACGATGCCCAATCCGCTCGATCTTCCTTCGCAAGCCTGTCGAGAAATTCTTGGTACTCCGCACCTTCAGGAAGATTAGCACGCACCCATGCCATGCCTTCAGTACACGCGCCTTTGGATTGAAGCATCTCGATTGTGATTTTCACGGCGTAACTCCTTTCAGGGTTACTGCAAATGTTTGCAGTGAACTACGGCTTCAAATGTGTTTCAGTTACTACGCTCGTATACCGTCGCAAGGCAATCCGCACGATCTGTGCGAACGTGCGTTCTTCTCTCTTGGCAATTATATCCAATTCTTTTTTGAGAGGTTTTTCGATGCGGACGTTTACGGTTACTACTTTTTTTGTGTGTGCCATACGCACAATATGGCATTTGCGGTCAAACGTGTCAAGTAAATAATCTAGGAAGTTTCGTAAGCCTCTTTCCACACAGAAACCATCCCACCGCCCGTAAATAGTTGCCTAACCTCATCAGTCGGTTCGGCGGGAAACCTACCGGTATCCTGAAAATGGTCATCATCTCCTTTTGGATTAGTCCAGTCTGCTCCACAGTTAAAACCAACGGAGCGCCCTACAGCGATCATCCTCTGGAAATGGGCGTCTTTCGTATTCCAGATTGGTTCACCGTTTAGAAACACATCTCCATCAAGTGCCATAAAAAATTGATGATACGAATATCCCGGTGGCGCATCAGTCACGGTCTTTTGATTTTCTTGGTCAGTAATCGGAGCGAGCTGAACCGCTGCACGTTTGGCGTTTACTTGGTCGAGCGGTTCACGTCCCTGCGAATAATAAGCCGCCTGCATGTTGTACGACCGTCCGCCCTGAATGACCTCGAAGGTGTATCCGGTTCCTTCCCACTCTGCGGAGAGTTGCGTGTCCATCGCGTTCGCTTTGTCTTGGCACGGCTGAGAGAGTTGCGCGACACGCGCTTTAGAATTATTGTTCACGGCATCCTCACAAAGTCGGCATCAGCCACAAGTACGGATTCTTATTGTTCGGGTTCATTATCGGGCTTGTTGAGCCACCACCGCCTATGCCAGCACCTGTGCCACTGCCCACGCCACCACCGACGCCACCATTCGGATTTATCTCCGGTGGCGCGTCTCCGCCACCTGGCGCACCCGCATCAGTCAACGGAGGCACTCCACTCGCGTACACGCTCGCTGGCGCAAAGTCCCCGCTGGAACCTGCGGTGAGCGGTGGTGCGAAGCTCTTTGGGGCTGTCTGACTAAAGCACAATTTATCTCTCCTGCGGTTGCAACGGCAATCCGCCTCCGGCTTTCTGTGGCTGCGGAGTTCCGAGTCTGCGTTGCATCACCCGCGAAATCATTTCATCGTGCGCGGTATCCTCTGCCTCACGAATCGCGGCCTCGGCTTCCTTGAGCTTATCCTGATCGCTCATCTTCTGATAGTCAGGGTCTGAAAAAGTGTTCTCAAGAACCTGGCGAATAAACGCACCGTGAATCTTTTGGAATTCCGCCTGCTCTTTTCTCCCGAGTGGAATGCGCGTGTTATCAATCGTCACAGACCTGCTCACGAATCCGGGGTTGCGTAGTCCCATCTCGTGCAACCGTGCTAACTCCGCATCTACAGAAGTCTGCGGCTTGTCCTCTGGAATTGGTGCAGGCAGGAATGCGGCCGCTCCGGTTCCGCCCGTGCGCTCTGTCTCCCGGCCCATCGCATCCACGCGCGCGGGAACCGACTTGCTCACAACTGGTAGTCCCGCCTTCACGCGTTCGTAGATTCCTTCCGGTTGTCGAATCTTCGGGTCAAGCGCCTCGGCCCACGTCCGCAGGAATCCTGAGAACGGCACAAATCCACCAGCGAGTTCCGCGGCGAAGTCTGCGCCCTTCTTCTCCGGATCGGTAATCGCTTCGTTCAAGTTTTCCAGTCCACGGAAAAACGTCTGGTCTGTGATAGCGTTTCCCAGTGCCGCAGCCGCTTGGCCCACCTGGTCTGCGTTCGGCTTCTTTCCATCCTTAAACGAATCGTGCCAGCCCGACACTGCGCCTGCCATCAGCGCCAGCGGGCCCCAACCGGCTGTGTACCGCACCCAGTGACCGCCAATCTTGATACTGAATGGCTGTTTCCCTGAGCGATAGAAAGCGTCCTTGTCCGGTCCCGCCTTCGGTGCCGCACCCGTCATATTCCCCTGTGAGGCCCACTGTGCGAGCAACGCCATCACCAGCGAGCCTATGAGCGCCTGGGCGAGCACGTTGGAGGCTTCCGGCCCTTCCCTCACGGAACGCTTGGCAAACCGCGCTACGCCTGCCGGTGAGTACCTGAATGCGTTCTTGGCGATGTTCCAGCCGATATTCGCAAACGGCACCACAAACCGCATGGGTGAGAGTCCACCGACGACCGGCACATCCTCTGGAATCTTTAGGAACCGCTCTCGGAAGTTCAAAAGCGAGCGCAGCGTGGCATCGGGATCTTCCACCAGTGCCAGCATCCCCGCTTCCTTCTGTGCCTTATTCACCATCGCGTCAGTGGGTTCCGCCACCAGCTCGGCCGCTCGATCACCAGCCGCACGTCCACGCAATCCTTCCTTCAGCGCCAAGCGCATCGCCTCACCGTGAATCGCACCCACGTAGTGCGCCGTCTTGAACATCGCCGTCGCGCCGGCGAGAATCCTGGTCGGCCAGTTCATCGCAAGGCCACCTGGTAGCTCGTAACGAATCGGCAAGTCTAATGCTTCGGCGTCCTTCAGGTCGAAACCGTTCCAAAGCATAAATGAACCAACCTTCATGCCCTGCCAGAAACCTACAAGCGATGCCGCCGTTTGTGATACCGCATCGCGCATGTAGAATTCGCGGTGACGTCCCTGTAACTTCGCCATCAGTGGGTCAATGCCAGCTCGAGCGAATCTCTCTGGAACACTCAACCCCATCATCGCAGCGTCACCCAAAGACTTCCGAATGAAAGTCCGCGGTGACGAGAGAATGTTATTCATCCAATACGCAACAACCTTTTGAGGTAGGCTAAATCGCGTGTGATCGCGCAGAAACTTGTGGTATCCCGCGCGGTCGCCTTCGGGAATCTGTAGTAGTTTCTCCGCTTCCTTGTCGGCCAACTTCCGGCCACCCAGCGCGTCAATCAACTTCTCGTAGTCACTCTTGCTCTTGGACTGGAAAGACTCGGAAATCATCCGTTGGATGCGTAACGCACGGCCAGATTCTGCCTTCGCTCCGGAGACTGCCGCCTGGATAGCGACGTACTCGTTGTGGAGCATTTGCGCGCGCAGCAAATTCTCGGTGCTATTGTTTTCCTGTGCGGCCTTTGACGCTGCACGCACGGCTTCGCCCTTCTCGATCATGATGCCAATGGCTACCTGCATCTCCGCTTCGTTGAGTGCCGTGCCTTTCTTCAAGTTCATCAGCTTGTCGGCGTCGAGCCCCACTTCCTCCATGCGGTCGCGCAGGTCTTTGTCGGATAGCTTCCCGCGGCGCTGCGCGTTGATTCGCGCTGCGTTGACCTTCGCCGTCTCACGAATCAGGTTCAGAACATCCTCGGACGTGTTCAGCTTGTCGAGGCGGATATTCGCAGCGTACTCAACCGCGCTCTTCGGCGGTCCAGGCTCTTCACTCCCCGATGGCCCCGTTGGAATTCCCTCTGGCGGCTTGTACGGCGCTTCATCCTCGGTCACTTCATCAGCCGCACCTCGAGCGGCGGCATGGCGCGCGCGCATCCGACTGATTGCGTTCCTAATTTTCTCCGCGTACTTCGCCAATCCGAAGGTGAGGAAATCAGGTGTGGCGAATCCGGCTTCGTCGTCGTCCTCATCCTCTTTTTCTGGTTCAGGTTCCGGTGCTGCTTCCTGAATATCATTCTCAGGACTGTTCAAGCCCATCTCGTCGTCTAGTTTCTTCACTTCCGCGATGGAGTCGGTCAATTCCTTTTCACGATCAAATTTGTCGTCTACCTTCGCCTTACGATCCTTCAATTCCTTTTCCAGTTTAGGCAGTTCGGTTTCGTGGTACTTCAGGTTGTTATCCATCCCGCGCATGGACGCTTCGATGCTCTGTACGGTTCCCAGCGCGCTCGGCTCAACTTCCCCCTTTTCGTTGGGTGTGCCCTTGCCCATCGAGAAGTCCCAAGAGTTCTTGCCGTGCAGATAGCCTTTGTTGTTTTCGCTAGCATAGATGGAGAATCCGCCCAAGTCTCCAACCTTCACAGGTTTCCCGCTGTGCCCCTGAATTGCTTCGTTGAGTGCGGCGCCGGCCTCTTTCCGCTCATCGTAGTGCTTCTTTCCAACCGTCATAGAGAACTGCTCAGGCCGTGAATCTCGGAGTTCAATGTCACTTTTCACATCAGCGAGTTTCTGTTTGTGGCTTGCGATGCGCTCCGGCAGTCGAGCCATCCTTGCCTTGTTGTCAAATTGCTGGTCGTTGAAGGAACGCTTCAAACTCTCCAACCGATTAATGCTGGACTCCAGTTCCATCTTCTTGAATAGCCGTGGATCGTCCGCTGCGGCGGCTTCCATCTCATCCGGATTCATCGCGCGGCCCGAAACGTCCTCGATGGTGCGCACGTTCGGATCGCCCTTCATAAACTGTGTGAGGAAGTTATTTTTTACCTTCAGGATGTGCCACATATAGGCGTCGAAGCTCTTCTTCGTCACCCAGTTGCGCACCAGGACTTCCGGGTTGTCATTTCCAAAACGAATTCCCCTACCATTTACCTGCTCAACCATGTCTGGACGCCACGGCGGGTCAACGCGCTCGATACGCGCCAGTCTCTTTTGGACGTTGACACCGACGCCAAGCGTGTCACTGGAACCCATAACCACTGCGATGTCTCCAGAATTAATGCGGTTGAAGAGTCCTTGCTTGGCGGCTCCGGTCTTGTAGTCCTGAATGAATGCAATCTCATTCTTCGGAATACCCAAGCTCACCATCTTGCTACGGAGTTCGTTGTAAGAATCGAAACCCCCGGCGCCCTGCCGCAAATCTAAAGCGATAAGCTGCGTTGATTTCTGGTCACGGCTTCCGTGGTAGAACTGCGCGGCTTCACGGGCAACATTGTTCAGCTTGCTGGCCGGGTCGTCCTCGGCGTTCGCGTCTACCATGCGCATGTCGATGGCGGCTTTGCGCCCGTCACCCGTAATCACCAGCATGTTGTCCGCGCCCTTTTCAGGCTTCTTGCCGCGGGCATTCTTCGCGCGCTCGATGAGTTCCTGGGTGTAAGCGAGCTGCGCGGCGGACGGTGGAACCTCTCCGGCCTGCATCTTCCCGCCAACCATCTTCGGACGCTTCAGCCCTTCATCGTCGGCAAAACGAATATCGGCCACTCGGCGGAAGAGTGATGATGCTTCAGGGATATTGTTGAACTTATTGAACCGCGTCACCATGCGCAGCTTCGTGGGATTCTCTGGATGGCCTTCGGCTTGGCTCACTGCCTGCCCGAAGTTTGCAGCCCACCCGTCGAAGTGATTCATTCCTGAATCCTTCAGGTTTTGCTCGTCGAGAAACTTGGACATAATCCAAGCCTCTGCAATCGTGTTCGTGATCGGAGTTCCTGTCGAGAACACCACGCCGTTTCCGTTATTAAGTTTCGTGATGTACTTCGTTTTGATGTAGGTGTCCATCGATCGCTGCGACTTCGTGCGCGGAACGCCGCGGAGTCTTCCCATCTTCGTCGGGAAGTAAAGACTCTTCATCCGGTGCGCTTCATCGAGCAACAAACCGTCAACTCCCAACTCATTGAACGGCGTCACGTCGTCTTTCTTTTCATCAGCGCGAAGACGGTCAATCTGCGCCTCGATGTTCGCAATCTGAGTTTCGATTTCCTTTACGGTTCGGCGGTCTTTTCCTGCCTCCGCCTCCTGAAGTTGCTCGCGCGCTTCTGCTAGCGTCTCGTCCATCGCCTCTTGTGAGATAGAACTACCCGATGGCATCCGTCCGAATTGGCTGTCTCCCACGATCACCGCATCCCATTCTCCGGTCGTGATGCGCGAGAGGAATTCTTTCCGATTCAACGTCTCGAAGGAACTCTTGTCAGCCGCAAGTACGTTCGCCATCGGGTACATGCGCATGAAGTCTTGGCGGAACTGCTCAACCAAGTGCGTCGGCACAACCAGCATCGGCTTCTTCTTCAGCCCGAGACGGCGCCACTCCATCGCAGTTCCAGCCAGCGTGTAAGACTTTCCGAGTCCAACTTCCCATGCCAACAGCGTGTTCGTCTTTCCGGCCACTGCCCGCCACACGCCATGCTTCTGATAATTGCGGAGTTGTACTTCAGGACTTGAACCCGGCATTGTCAGGTGGTCGCCATTCGGTTTCCACTCCACAGTCGCGTTGAACAGCTCGTTGTACCGCTGTGCCATCTCTTCGCTATGCGGAGAATCTTGGAAGATCCAGCGGTGCAATTCTTTGTTCAAAGACTCCAACTTGTCCTGCGCGGCCGTCGTCTCCTTCTGGTTTACCACCTTCGTATCGTTCGGCCCGTTGTCGTAAATGACTGGCGTGCGCTGGTTGAGTCCTTGACTAATGAGCCACGTCGCCGACGCGCGAGAAGTTCCCCATGTATCACTGTTCTTAACTGAATCAACGTGGTAGTCGCTCAAAGCAAGATCCCACGTCGCTTGTCGGACGTTATGCTCGAGCGTAATATTTCGCTGGCTACCAACTCCAAGAGTTTCTGTGATGAAGTCTTTCACCACCTGTTTCGGCAACCAGGTCGCGCCTAGCCGCAAATAAATCCGGCTCGGTGGAACGTCTGCAGGGATTACCGCGCGCAACGCTTCCGCGTTCGCTTTGAATTCCTCGTTCTGTACTGCCGCAGTCTGCGCCTCCACCAACTTCCTTCGCACGTTTCCGGAGAGGTACATATCCGAAGTTTCCCAATGTCCGTCTGGTGTGTGAAATACAAGTCCCGCTTCCTTCAACTCCGATTGCAGTTCCTCGGCAGGCTTTCCGGTCAACTGCGCCATGTGGTCAAAATCCAGCCGGCCCTTATCGGCCAGCGAAACCAGCATCGCGTCTTTCGCGTTCGTGGCACTCGTCACGACGCGCACAGGATTGACCACGCGCTTCGTGAAGATTGTGGCCTTCTCTGCCTGCTTCTTCGACTTGTCGTAGTTCTCCAGTGACAGGAGCAACGGCAGGTCGGGATCAGCGCTCATCGCCTTTTCATTTCGTGGATTGTGGACAATTCCGTGCTTCTCCACAAAGCGGTCGTAGGAATTGTTCAACCGTTTGCGCAGGTCGGATAGTTGGCCTACCGGACGATCTTTGACTTCAGCCTGAAGCAGTTCGCGCGCGGCATCGCGCAGCGTCAGCATATCCTTGAGCGTGTTGACGTACTTCTTCGGGAAGTCCAACTCCTGCTGTGTGGCGTCCCCGATACGACGGAACACCTTCCCGTTCTTAATCGCCAAACCGTACTGCTTCAATTCTCGAAATTCAGGAATAGAATCCGCGCTGGCTTCTATCGTGGTTGACTCTGGCGGTCGCCACGTCAGCACATTCGCAGGCAGTTTTTCGATTGCCTTTGCCAACTCCGTATTGATGTCCTGGCCTGGTCGGGCAATCAGCGCAGGTTCACCGGCACGCCGCATCGTTCCCGCCAACTCCATCTGCCCCATCATCATTTCCGGATGGTCGGAAAAATATTCGTTGATGTGCAACTTCTCGCCTTTGTCGTTGGTAATTTCCTTTTGCTTCTGGAATTCCTTACCCGCAACGTCTTCACCTTCGAGACGCTTCCTGAAAAAAATAATGTCGGTGGTGACTTCGGTTCCGGCGTTGCCTTTAAACGCATTATTGGGCAGGCGGATTGCTCCCACCAAGTCTGCGCGGGACTGGAACAGCTTTAGGTGCTTCGAGTCCGCGGCATCGAGCGTATGCGCAGAGGTAATCAGCGCAGCTACGCCACCCGGACGCAGCTTATCGAGCGTCTTCAAGATGAAATAGTTGTGGATGCTCAGTTTGTGTTTGTTGTACGCCGAGTCGTTGACAATGATTTTACCGAACGGCACGTTCCCCACGGCGATGTCGTAGGTATCATTTGGAGCGTTGAAGTCTCCGAAGTTCTGAATGCGCACGTCTGCGCTCTGGTAGAGCTGGCGCATGATGCGGCCTGAGAGGGGATCTAGTTCGACGGCGGTACGACGAGTATTAACAGATAGCTCGGAAGGCTCAAGTCCCAAGAAATGTCCAATTCCAGCGGACGGCTCAAGCATTGAACCATCCTTGAATCCGAGACGCTGTAGAGCGTCCCACATGGCCCGTACCACAGGCAGACTGGTGTAGTGGGCGTTTGTCGTAGACGCTCGCGCTCGAGTGTACTCTTCGGGAGTGAGAAGAGCTTTGAGGTCTTTATATTCATCGGCCCAGTGCTTTCCGCCTTCGGTGTCGCTGTTGAATAGTTGATTCGAGGCGATTCCGCCCCAGCCGACGTACTTGACGAGAATCTGTTGCTCTTCAGGTGTGGCTATTCGCCCGTCGCGCTCGATCTGCTTCAGGGTTCTAATGGCAGCGACGTTGGCTCGGTACTTGGTTCGCTCTCCACCGATTCCGAGGTTGTCTCGCTCGGTGATTCGGTAGTCGTTTCCGGCTCTTGCTCCTGCTGTAAGTTGTCCGGGTTCGGTTCCTGGTCCTCCGCGTCCTGTTCGCTCGGTAGAAAGAGGTATCTCTCCCTCACCGCTTCCCACGCGCTTTGGTAATCCAGTCCCTCGTCGTTCACCATCTTCAAGAGGTCGTTCTGTGTCTGTTCCGCCGCCTCTATCGCTCTCTCCCGAAGCAAGCCCTCGCTCTTCAGTTCCGCGTACATCTTCGGGCAGAACTTCTCCCAGTGGTTCTCCGCTTCCTTCACCCACGGGCTTCCGCTCATCTCGCTCTTCTGCTGGCTGTTCGGCTCCGCTGGATTCATCGGTGGCCTCCTTCCTTTCAACTGGGAGTGTATCACTTTCGGATTCAGGTGCAAGGGATTCTTCTACGGGTGCGCCTCTCTCGCTAACGAGAAACTTTGCGTATGCAATCGCGTGGCGTTTATCGGGGTATTTGCGAGCGGTTTCCAGTACTTCTCCTGAATCGGTGTCGTGGAGCGTAACGTGGTATTTGCTATCAGTTCCCGTCGTCACGCGAGACTCAGTACCATCTTTCTCGTTCTTGAACACATCCTGCGCTTCCTGTTTCTCTACCTCTGATGAGGTCGCAATATCGGAAGTGCCGTGTGGTTCGGTCGGGAGTCCTGCTTTCGGCGCGGTCTTTTGCGCGGGTACTTTTAGGGTTTCTCCCGGCACGTCGGCGCTGCGTGCCAGTTCCTTGATTCGACCGCGAACTTCTTTTCCGTATTCACGTACTTGCTGCTCGTTCAATCCTGTCGCGTTCATCGCAAACTTCAGGTAGTCGGCATCTCGCTTCGATGGAGTGGACTGCGCCGTGATGTACGCAGCCTTATCAACGTCACTTTCAAATTCAACTGGGAACTGATTCGCTCCTAGTGCGTAGCGCGGCTTTGCCCCGGCCAGTTCATTCGGCAACTTCACTGCAAACTTTGCAGTGGATGGTTTTTCCGGCGTCTCGCCCCTATCCAGAGCACGCGCCTCTTCCTGTGCTCCGAGAGATTCCTGTGTTTTCTTTTCCGCTGGCGTGACTTCGGTTGAGAGCGGTACGGGCTCTTCCTGCTTCGCCGCGACCGTCTTGATCTCCCGCAACGATTCCTGCATCTCCTGATTCTCGGTGATGCGCTGCTCGAGCACGCGCTTCTCTTCAGGGTTGGGATTCTGGCGCAGCAAACCCTTATCCCGCGTGATCTCGGAATCGAGCGTGTCAATCTTCTGCTCTGCGGTCTGCTTTCTCTCGCCTCCCATCTCCGCGACCTTGCGCGACTGTGGGCGTTGTTCCGCAGGAGCCTCGGTTGCATCGGCGGCTTGAGCAAGCGGCGCTGAAGTCTGAGGCTCCTGTGGAATTCCTTCTTTCGATGTGGCGGGTGAAACCGACGCAGGTTCCACGGCCTCCTTCTCCGTGCCTGCGTTCTCCCGCAACTTCTTCGCTGTGTCCTCCAAGCCCTGCGCGAGCACTTCATGGACGGGCCGTGGCTCGGCCGACGCGGGCTCTGGCGACTCGACGGGCGATTCTGGTGCCTTCGGTTGTCCTTGTTTCTCCTGTGCCTCTGGCGCTCCCTGTGGCGCTGTGGGGAGTTCTGGCTGTGGTTGCTGCGGTTGTGCGGCTCCGGCTTGCTGTGGTGGCCCCTGTGGGAGCGCCCCTTGCGGCTTCGACCCTGCGTTCGCTTCCAAGTCCTGTAAATACTTGGGAGGGTCCATACCCATCAACTTCTGAAAATTCACTTTCGCTTGCTCGTTGGAGGAAGCAATATCCTGCGCCACGCTCCGTGCCGCGTCCATGATGACGCGCCCTTGCGCATCCTGCGTCATGTTTGGAAGATTTGGCGAAAATTCAAGTGATCGCACAGCAACGCTCTGCATCACGTTTACCGCAGAGCGGCGCGCGACTTCTGCGTTCGCGCGTCCAGAAATGTCGGAGAGATGGTAGAGGGCTGGCCCAAACATTAAAGCGGTATTCGTGATTAGTTCCGCTGTGTCGGGCTTCACTCCAATTCCGGTTAGCGCCTTGTTGCTGGCCTGCGCTCCACCACTGTACGCAGTCATAAACGGAATTGCTTCAGGCTGTGTTACCAGTGCCGGGAGTGACGCCGTTTCAAACAATCCACTGAAGATGTCATTTGTCCCGCGAATGGCTTGCTCATTTTGTTCTTTCTCTGGTGTTCCTTCGGGCGATCCGCCGTAAAGGTCAATGAATCCCTTTGCTGCTTTGAGGGGTCCAGTCACCGGCCCTGCCATAACCTCACCCACATCTGGAAGTTTATTTCCCTTCGCGTCGAATCGTGCTGGGGCCGCGCGCTTCAGGATCGAGCCACGCAAATTATCCAGCCAGTTCGCAACCGTGTGAGGTTGCGGTGCCATCGTGTTTCCTTTTTGCGCATCCGTAGCAGTAGCTTCGGTTTGCTCACGTTGTTTCTGGTCTGACAATTCAGGCTCGCCAAATTTACCGGCCACCGCTCCTGTGTACGGACTGGTAGGCAATCCTGCATTGGGTTGCGGCGCTGTTGGACGTGGAACTACTGGAGGCGTAAACGGCGTCTGTCGGCCAACTTGAGCGGGTGGATTGACTGCCCCGCCCGTCAACGGCATCATCTTCGCCGCGCCGGACGTGTCGATCAAATCTCCTGCGTCGTTACGAAGGCCCGGAGCAATTCCTAGTTTCTGTTTGGATTCAGGTGTGAGGTCGGCTCCGTGGTACTGGAGTCCGTCACCGCGATTTTCTTTCGAGGAAGTACCAGCCCTCTTGCGAATCTCCGCAAGGATGGGATCATCTTCCGGCTCGGCTACGGCGACTCCACCGCCGCCCTTTGCCTTCCGAATCTCTGCCAATATCGGGTCATCTTGCTGTTGATCAGCCATCGTTTCACTATTCTTGTGGAACGCCTTGCGAGAGTCTCTGTCTGTCCGCGTCACTCAACCGGCGCTTTTGCTGTGGAGCCTTCCGGCCAATCTCTCGAATCCGCGCGCGTACCGCGGACTTCATCTCCGGTGGCATGGATTGTAAACCGTTCACAATCGTATTCGCCTTGTCCACGTCGTTACCAGCTTCCGTCAGAATCGCTTGTGCGTAAGTCTCCGTCTTGGCCGGGTCTGCCTTCGTGGATGCTTTCGTAGGTTTCTGTGGGCGCGGTGCTCGAGAGCCCACCACATCTCCCGGCTTCACCGTGGATGGGTCCACCGCAACATCCGTCTCCTTACCGCTTGCGTCCCTGTTGTGCTCGATCATCGGACGTCCTGGCTTCTGCGGCTTCTCGTAGGGATGGAGTGGAAGTCCACCAGAATCCTGCGTGGAAACCGACTTCTCATCCTGCTCTTCACCGAGATCCTTCGCGGCTTCGCTCTGTAGATCATCTACAGCCTGATTGCCAGTCGGGATATTTTGCGTGAGTGGTGCGCCCTGCTTCTCCGGTGTGGGCGGCGTCGTGAGCGGTGCGCTTGCTGTTCCCGTCTTCGTGTTGAACGGTACGATGCCTTGATCGGTGTTGTCCGGCTTGAATGTTCCCGTCTGCGCGGACTTCTTGCCAACAATCTCAGGATTACCAGTCGTCGGACTGGTGCGCATGATTACATCTTCACCGTCTACATTCGCAGACCACGTTCGCGCTGCGGCGGCGGCGTAGGGATTGTTCGCCATCTCGTCTTGCCGTCGCGCTTGAGAATCTTCGAGCGCGTTACGGTGTGACTGGTTCGTGGCGTTCTGCTGCATCTGCATCTTCCGGAGAGCCATTTCCTTTTGCCTGTTAAAGAAGTTTGAGGATGCCGCGAATCCGGAACCAGGCTGTTTCCAATTCCCACCGAAGCCACCGACAAGCCCCCCCTGAACCATCGGCATAACGACCTTCAGCAACTTCGCAAACTTCGTCGGCTGCATCGTAGTTGTGCTTCGAGATGCGCTATTGGGATCAGGCGTACCAGTCGCCTCACTGACTCCCTGCATTGAGCCAGAATCAGGAGCGTCGTCGGACATCCCCGGAATCGTTCCTCCGGGTGCGCCTGACGTTACGGGGTGATGTAAATAACACATTTAGGGTCCACCCAACATACCGCCAATTAGGTTTGACCAAAAGTTGTTTTGCAAAGGCGCATTCATAATGCTTTGATTCCCACCCTGCGCCGCGCTCGCCGGGGCCAACGGATTCAATCCCTGTGCTCCTTGTAGTTTCGCTTGCTGCTGCGCCTGAAGCAGCTGCATCTGATTCTGGTCGAAGTTTTCCGCCGTCTTTCCTTGCAGATCGGTTTTCGCTGCTGTAGCAAATCCCGATGGAAGCGTGCTGCCTTCTCCCGCGAGCGACCGCGATTGTGCGGCTTCGGCTTGGCCTTCACCTTGCGCTAATGCGCTGGTGGAGTATTGCGACTGGGCATTGAAGTACGGTAATCCATTTGCGAGAAGATTTTCGTAGAACGGTTGGGTCTGTGTCGCGTCTGTCTGAAACATTCCAGCGAGCGTGGAATCAATGTTGGCTGTGGAGGTCGCTGCTGCGGTTTGCTGGGATGTGGGACCGCCACAAGCAAGTTCCCATTTTCCCCAATAGCGATGGAACTTCTTGCTCAGAACCTTTCCGGTTCCGATGTCCAAAACAACTTCAGTATTTACGCGCGTCGTCGAAACATACATGAAGCTCCCTTGCTAGATGCCTATGATATAGCGATTCGCCGGTCTTGCGCCGATTCTTTTCAGAAACCTTCTCCAGAATCGTTCGTGCTTTTCTTCGACATAAAGCAATGCCGTCCCCGTCATTCCCAAGTCTTGGCAGTACGCACGCGCTCGATAGATCATGGCGTCACGCACCAGCTCACAAAACTTCAATCCTTCCCTGTCCGCTGTTATTGGCGTGATGTGACAGAGGGGAACGTCAATCGTGTTCTGGATTCCAAACAAGCCCATGACTACTGATTCCTCTGGCCTTTCAGGATCAACCGCTTCCATCGCCCATGCACGGGTGTAGGCCATGAAGTTCACATCTTCCTTCGTTTCAAACTTCTCTCGGCAATACACTTGTATCGCAGCGTAGAGGCGTGCATCCCGAGGCGTTCCGTCCCGGTTGAAATGAATCGGTGTGATTCGGATGTTCATGTAAATTTAACGGTTCCCTGTCAACCACTTCCAAAAGCCGCGCTTGCGAACTGGCGGCGTGAATGGTTCAACGTATGGTTCAAGCGTAGAAACGGGCGGCACTTCCTCTACCGGAGTGTGTTCGACTTCGATAGGCGAAAGCTCCACTGCCACCGGATGATAGATTACTTTCGCGCGGTGGTGCGGAATTGCTACGGCTTTCTTACCGATTGTGATTCGTACTTTTGCCTTTTTCTTCATTGGTGATTTCCCTTTCTGTATCAGATCCTTCTTTCATCCCCTTGAAGTGAGCCAAATCCACTGATGTGTCGCTAAGTGCTTGCTTGGCGGTGTTGACCTCTCCACGTAATGCTGTGTTCATCCCGTCCACACTGTGCTTAATTTCCATCGTGTTTGCGTGAATGAGCTTATTATCTCTCCGAGTCAGAACTGCCATGACAAAAGTTCCAGTTCCCAAGAGTCCGGTAAAAACAACTCCAATCAGAACGGAGTACGCGGTCAACCTAGCCGGATCAATCGCATACAGCGCAACAGCAGCGGCGGTAAGCACGCCCTCTATTCCGATCATTAGTTTCAGGGCAACGTAGTGATGAATTATCATCGCCCCACTTCCGTCTCAACCGGCGTCACGTTGACAGAACCAGCTCCAGGTATCGGATGTACCGCGCCACCAGGCACCGGAGGAATAACCGATTGCAGTTTCGCCACGATGCCCTGAAGTGCCTGAAGGCCACCGAGGGCTGTATATCCTGTCTCCTGGAAAATAAATTGACTGGCCCAGCGAAACGCGCCCTGCAAAAGCACCCACACACTCGGAATGGTTCCGGCAAACGACCACCCACTATTCGCCGATCCAGTAAACGTCAAGTGGATTCCCACCGAGATGAGGAACGCGACAACCAGGCTCACGACGCGGTTCATTGTCGTGGCGCCTTCCTTCAGAAGCGGAAACCAACTCGCATTCTTTAGATACTGCATCCCGCCGACCGCAAGAAGGGTTGATCCGATTTGTGTCCCGACTAAGGATGTACTAGCGTCCATGAGTCTCCCGTCCTATTTTCTCGCATTTGCAGCAGACCGGGCATTTTCGGCACGTTCTGCACCAGCGTTCAAAGCTAGAAAAATCACATCGGCACTTCAGCCCTACGTCCTTCCGTCCTAGCCTACAGCACGGACAAAGATCGTTTCCCGTTAGCTCCATTTCCTTGCTCATTGCTTCACGCACGAAAATGTCTGCGGCCCGTTCGTCGCGTTCCCTTTCACGTCAATCGAAATGATATACCACGTTCCGCACTTGTACGAAGCTGGCAATGGAGGAACCGGAGCCGCATTGATCGTGAGAGAATAGATTTTTGTGAGCGATGCGCCATTTGCGTCGGTGACTTGAACTTTTGGGCTGCTACCACTCGCAATCGTCGGCGTTCCGTTCAACATCCCAGCAGAACTTAATAGCAAGCCCGCTGGCAGGGCCGTACCCATAAACGAGTACGGAGGCACGCCACCGCTCACACTAAGTTGTGCCGAAGGATATGATGTACCTGCCTGACCATTGGCGAGCGTGAGTGGGAGTATCGAAGTCGGGACAGTCGGTGTTGGCGCTCCGCCGCTAAACGGATAACTTCCCATATCCCATGGCCCGGTTGCAGGCCGTGGAAGGCATCCTGTACCGCAGTTTCCGGTCACGCCGAAGGTTTGCGGCGCGCCGATGTCAAGGGCCGCGATACCAAGTGACGTGAGATTGGTTCCCGTCTGATACGCCCCCCCAGCAGCAGTGCTCGTAATAACGAACGGGGCGGATCCCGCCAAATTAGGATTTCCTATAGTAGAATGCGCGTCCCAAGCTGCACCGGGAGAGGCGGCTGTCCATGCTGCGACTGTCGCATAGAATGTTCCTATCTTATCCATGATGCCGCCGAAACAACAATTCCCGTATAAATTGTAAAAATTATTGTAGTCGGAGACAAACGTCCCAAAACTTCCGCCATTCGTTTCACCTAGGCCCATTGCTTGAACGATGTTGTTCTTCGCGGTGAAAGACGTACTACCGTTACCAGTCCCGCCGACGCCGGAAGAAGAAACCGTAGACGTTGCGCCGGGGCCGATGACGGTATTGTTGGCAAGGATTCCGTCTAGCACGCCGAAGTCACCGTTGGTTCCACCTTGCTGGCCTGCGGTAGTAAACCCAACGTTGTTTACCAGAATCAGGTTGACGTACATGCAGCCGCCGCAAGGCCCAATGTATCCCGACGACGGATTAACGTCGTGAACGTAATTGGCGTTGAAGGTCATATTCGTATGTACGCCAACAGCGGATTCTAGAAAGAATCCGTTGTGGTGATAGGCCGAACCGCAGGCATTCGACCCATTCGTACACCAGTTGCAGGCAGCTCCGATAACACAGGATACGTCATTGAAAGCGAACAGTGCCGCAGTCGAGTAGCCATTCCCTATGTCAAATCCCCAATTGATGCGGCTTAGCGTGTTCCAAGTGAATGACGTTCCGGTATCAGGAGTACTTATGCTACCGCCTGAATAAACGATTCCTTCATCTACGTCAGTTATCGAGTTTCGAGTTATCGAGCAGCTTATGCACCCGCTGTTTATATGAATCCCATCTGTGCCGGGACGGGTAGCATCGGAATCTGACGTATGCGTTTGAATGTTTTTGATTGTCCAGTTCTTGATGACGACTCCGGTAACTCCTGACGAGCTATTTACGTTGATGCCGGTGGAAGTCTGCTCATACGTCAGGCCAGTTCCGTTCTGTGTGTTCTCGATGGTTCCTACCCCTACGCCGTCAAGCGTGACGTAGGACGAACCGTACATATTTATTGCGTTTGCCCAGTAAGGAGCCGTCAAATCGAACCCAGTATCGGCCCGCACAATTATGGGATTAGCAAGCGTGCCACTCACGCTGTTGGGAAAATTGATGCCCGTAGCCCCAGCCGCTCCTGTGATGGTTCCGCACAGATAAATTAATGTCCCCGGGGATGGAGTTGAGGCATTGAAGGTCGCTACCGTAACGGCTGTTTGGCCATTGCAATGACTCCCACCGCTAAAGGTTCCTGCGGTTTGTGCGACGTAGACACCTGCAAGTCCTGTCCCACTAACAGCGAGATCGTATTCCGTAGTCGAACTGTCTGCACCGTTGAAGATAAAAATTGCAAAGGTGTCCGACTTTGCGCCCGCTGACGTTGGCGAAAGGGTGACTGAGAAATTGTTTGCCCCCACACTTAACCCGACATTGGCGAGCGTAGAGGTAAATTCAGCCGTATCGGTATTTGAGAACGAAGTGATTGAGTATGGCCCAAAACCGGCGATGGTGACACTGAACGATAGAGTTGAGCCTGCCCCCACGTTAACATTTCCAAACGACAGGCTCGAAGGGACAAGCGTTACCGATGCACATGCCGGAAGCGCGAATAGTAAGAGTAAGTGTAGGAATAGGATTAGTCTTTTCATGGCCCCGGCCTCACTGCGATCATGCTTTGATTCCATGCCCCTGTCGCTCCCGTCCAAGCCATCGTCACCGAACCGGGGGATACCTTTGGGCCGCTTGTAGAGCCTGCCGTGGCTCGGGCATCATCAGCGAACGCCCAACGTGCAACAGATGGAGCCGTAGCTGAGAGCGTATCCGCATTGTTATCCGCAAGAGCGTCCAACACCCAAGCGTTTGCGGTGATCGTCATGATCGTTCCGTTAGGTTGCCCTGATGCGGCGGAAGTCTGGTTCGTGGCGTCAACGGTGAGCGATTGATGAACGCCTGTCAAAGAAGTCGCACCGGCAAGCAGGTCAATGTTTACTTGGGCTGTGAGCGTAACTAGAATCGCGTGTGTCCCTGTTGCGGGGGCAAGCATGCACCACTGTTCAACGCGATTACTGCTCGCTGTATACCCGGTTCCCGTTGGGGAGGAGTTGATGAAGGATAAATTTCCAGTGGTATTCCACGTCACACTGAGAACCGTCGGAGGAGCTGAGTTAGCGATCATGGCTACGCCAACGCAGAGTATTCCGTCTGCATTGCTGGTGACGGTATGATTCCATGTGAGAGTAGACTGGTTCACGTTGTTGCCTGGGCCTACGCTAGCACCGTCAGGAGCGATGGTGTCTCCGCCGCTCGGCGGCCCTCCGCCCATCACACTAACCCCGCCCCCTTTACCCGTCCCGCCAGCGATAGACTGCGGGAATGGCCGGTAGGCGACGATAAGCGCGAGCGCGAGTTGTAGGGAAAATAGTTTCCTCATTGGATTGTGCATGATCCGACCATCGTGCCAGTCGCGCCCGTTCCAGTCAGGCTTGCGGTTGGGTGAAACTGTCCGCTGGTTGCGCTGCTGGTGAACGTCCCTGAGAATGTCGTCTGAAATATCGTAGCCGCATTGACTATCGTGCCCGTTGCCAAGATATTCGCATTGCTCGTGCTAGCGGTCGATCCTTGTGTGCCGACCTCCGCGTTGGTCGTATATATATTGGCCATCTGAAAAGCCGCAGACGGGGCTTGCGCCCAGTTCACGCCGACGGCGAACGTAGGCGTTGTTCCTGCGGGGTTTGACCATCCAGCCGAACAAGACCAGGCCCACGTCGTTGCGGCGTTCGGCAATGTGAACGTGCAAAGGTTCAGCGGAGACAGAGCAAGCGTAAAAGTCGAGACGGTGAAGGCGAAGGTACATTTATTCTGTGCGTTGTTCACCAGCGTATTCATGTTGAGGTACGGCGTGGTTCCTGGTGTTACGACTGCTGGCGCTGATCCAGCAAGTGAGACGCCGCCCGTTCCTGCATAAGTCAAGGTTGTACCCGCATCCGTAAGGAGCGATGCAAGCGGGGCTGCGCCTGCACCGCCAGATTTCGGTAACACGTTCGCTGTTATCAGAGCCGAGCTAGCAAATGCCGTCGTGCTGGATGCATACAAAAATCCACCAGAAGTCAGTGATGTCGGGTAAGCGATGGTTGAGAATATTGGGTTCGCTGCGCCCTGCCCGATGAGCGGCATATTCAACGCGCCCTGCGCGGAAACCGTAGGCGCGCCACCTGAACCGCCGCCGAACAGCACTCCGTACTGCGTCAGCAACGGCGTTGATGCCCACGTGGTCGACCCGGAGAAGTACGGTATGCCGCCGCTTGTGCCTGCTACCGTACTCGCCACCGTTGTTGAACCTGAACAGGAAATCAATCCTCCGGTGAAAGAGCATCCGGTGACGCTTCCAACTGCGGGCGCGTTTCCTAACTGCCCCTGCATCTGCCAGTTCACACCGTCAAACTCCATTAGAGTGTCTTGACCAATTATAAAATCGTTCGCTACCAGTGCCGTGGTGCCACCCTGCTTCTTTACACCGGCCGCAGAGGTTGAGTTCACGTTCAACGTGACCGCCCCAGTGCTCGCCACATCCGCCTGAAATTGGATCACATCTCCATCGGCGGGGGTAAATGACGGAGAGGTTGTGCAGGTGTATGCTGTGCCAGAACCAGACGCTGCCGCGCACATCAATGGGGCCGATAGATTATGCGCTGTAGGGTTGTTCGAAATCGCACCTGCTGCGGAGATACTAATGGGAAGCGTGCCGGAAAGTCCTGAGCTACCTACCGCCCCGATAGGAAGTTGACCAGAAACGTCCGACGCAAGCGCGATCAGTGAGATCGTCTGTGTAATCGTCGGCGATGAATAGGAATAATGAGGGATGCCCGTCGAGGGCGTCACCGCAAACAATCCGTGGTAACTTGTCACTCCCGACGCCGGAGCTTCCCAGCAGACACTTCCTGCCGGCTGATTCGCGACGCAGTTATCCGCCCCTTGAGCGGGTGCCCAAAAACCAGCACCAGCGCCGTTCGAGGTAAATAGCGGGCCAACAAAGCCGCCAGTGTCCGTACTCGTAACTGTTGTGGCGTTGTCAGTGATGCTGCTTACGGCTTCGGCTCCCGTCCCGTTACCTTTGTAAATCACGTTCGAGGTTTGGGTGGCCACACCGCTGCCCCCCTGATTCACAGGAAGCGCCGATGCGAGGTGTGTTGCTGTCACCTGATTGGATGTGTTGATGTCTGTCCCGGTAAGCGCGATGCTGTTATCAACTTTTACGCTGGTGATTGTGCCGTTCGTAATATCCGCTGCGACGATAGGACTACTTGTGACAACCTTCGTTGCTCCTGAAAAGTGTCCAACACCAGTAGCCCCAACGGCCATAGTCACGAGATTCCCGGCTAAGACCCCCGTATCATTGGGAATGTTCGCCGCTCCGAAGGAAACGAGGTCATTGGTCGTTCCGGCGAAAGCCGTTCCATTGAGTGCCGTTGCATTGTTTGTGCCCGTTCCCGAAACGCTGAGTGATGCGCCACTGCCGACGATCATAGCCGCAGTGGTATTTGTTGAGCCCGTTATAGCCGAGAACGCGCTGCTACCCCCGCCTCCCCCACCTACCGAAGCCCACGAAGATCCACCGTATCCGCACAGCACCAGCGTAGTTCCACTACCTGTCGTGCAATCCGATGAGCTTGCGCCATCCTTGACGGATACCAAAGTTCCAGTTGGTTGTCCGCTCGGAAGTGTCGCCACCGTATAGATTGGAATGGCACCGTTTATGACTGGAGGCGGACCCAAAGTAATAATGAATCGTCTCTTGACCGTTCCACTGATGTCCACAACGTAGGTTCCGGCCGCTGCGTAGAACGTGAGCGTACCGGCCGAACTGAGCGTATCGGGCAGAGTGATCGGCGTGCTGAGAGCCGCCGTCGTGTAGATCGCAGCGAGCGATGTGCAGGGGATGTTGTTATTCGGGTAGGTGCAGACGTTCACCGTGGCACTGGGAGCCACCGGAGACAGCGTATACCCGTAGCCCTGCCCGCGCGCCGTAGCCGCAAACCCCAAGACCATTGCAAGAATAATTATCGCTCGTCTCATGGTTCTCCTTATGGCGTCAAAATCATAGCAGTATAGCCAGATGAATTAGAATAGAAAAACGCATATTGCCCTGTTGTGATCGTGAGCGATGATCCTGTGGTACACGTTCCGCTGTGACAGCTCGTGATCGAACTCGTGGTGACGTTTAGCGTGATTGTGCCTGCTCCGACGTTGATAAGTCCTGCCCGCCATCCAGTAGAAAGGCTTGAGACGATTGGTAACACAAAGGTCGAAACCGTGGCGCTGTTTTGTTGGTAGACGGTGTTGTTGTCCGTCTGCGCGTAAGTCAGGCCAGCGCCAGTTACTACTGTGAGTTTCGTTCCCGGTGTTGCCCATGCTGGTACTCCACCGACAACTGCCAAAATATCGCCGTTTGTCGTGACGGCGGGTACACCGCATAAATCTGCAACAAAGCACACCGTTCCGCTGTGGTCGAGGAAGTTGTAGAGACGTGGAGCCGTTAGTGTTCCGGTTAAAATGCCTGGGTTTGTGATTCCGCCGAATATCAAACGCCCCGGTGCATTAAAATCTCCCGCCAAGAAAGTCCCTGACGATGCACCCCACAAATTTGCTTGTTGCCCAGATATACTTAAACGCAACAGGTTTCCACTTGATCCGTGCGCGACAAGGAGTGACCCATCAGATGCAGCGCCAGGAGTGTGAAATAAAAATTGTGCAATTCCGTTGTTGCTGGATTCATACGGAATCACGGAAGC
>QGNH01000177.1_pt1 | contig 21423 bp, 30 predicted proteins | sample 1735481 | NCBI WGS metagenome assembly QGNH01 (sample SAMN09239004, study PRJNA386568) | Viral metagenome, whole genome shotgun sequencing project.
TCACCTTTTTCTCCAGGTATTCCTTGCTCGCCCGTATCACCTCTGTCACCTCTGTCACCTTTTAATCCCTGGTCTCCCTGTAAACCCTGCGCCCCTTGATCTCCAGTATCGCCCTTGTCACCTTTTTCTCCAGGTATTCCTTGCTCGCCCGTATCACCTCTGTCACCTCTGTCACCTTTTAATCCCTGGTCTCCCTGTAAACCCTGCGCCCCTTGATCTCCAGTATCGCCCTTGTCACCTTTTTCTCCAGGTATTCCTTGAATACCTTGTAAACCCTGTTCTCCGACATCGCCCTTGTCGCCTTTTGTTCCGATCTCGCCCTGTATCCCTGGAATACCTTGCGGTCCACGTCTTGATGATTCAACAACTTCCGCAAATAATGGATATAAATCTTCGCTTTCCTCGGACATTTATATTACCTCCACAAGATATGCTAGCCGTACAACATCATCTACGTTTAATATTTGCTCAAGTTCCATGTCTGCCCAATCAATAAAATTAGCTCCAACCGTATAATCTATTCCTTCTTGTTGAGTTGGGCCACTAACAATATCAAATAAAATATCACCAATTCTTTCTGATGCCTGATCAACTCGTTTTGCATCAATATGTTCTTGTGTTAGTTGTATGAATTCTATTTTTAAAGAGAGATTATTTGATGCGGCAAGCGAAACGAATGATCTTTTAGAAACAGAAATTTTGTATATTTTTTTGTCAATTTTTATTTCTTTAGTCATGCGTTACGCCCGCTACAATTTGAAATTTTCCCTCCACAATGCGCTCAATTTCTGACCCCATTGATATCAATAGATCGTAGATATAAGCGCCGGGAGTCAGTAATTTTGTTTCATTCGCAGTCAAGATTAACTCAATGGTTCCTGTTGCGCCGCCCAGTACGATGCGATGATTTGCCGTGCTTAATTCAAGGATAACTGATGTTGTTAATTTTTTTCTGATCTGCATTTTAGCGGTTGCGCCAGTAAGATTTACGGGAACGCAATCAATTTTCCAAGTCAAAATTCTACTGAAAGTCGCGCCGATTTCGCAAGCCCCGACACCGACTTGGCATTCGTTTGTAAAGTCAAGTTGTCCTGCCATGGTTTAATTCTCCCGTTCTTACGATCAGATTAACACATCAAGCAGGAGAGGCGAACAAGGTTAGTTGATTGCCAGCTTTTGACCCGCTTCTGATTCGAGCTTTTTCAAAATTGTTGCGTGGCGTTCTTTGGAAAAAATTATTTCTGATGTGAGCGCTGGTATTTCAATTCTGGTCTCATCTTCGAGAATAAAAACTCGCACCGCCAGGCCTTCTTTTGCAAGTGTCAGATCGCCTTTTACATTTCTCAATTTATGCCAGAAAATAGCGCCATGTTTTCGATATTTTACCGAATACATTTAAAACTCCTCGTTATTATTTAACACGCATAACGTAAACGCATGAAAAATACAAAGGTCGGCTTTCGAATGAGTCAGGAGTTGTATTACCGACCGTAATTGTTGCCTCGGTGCCGAAAAAATCTGGGGAAGCTGCGCTGCCCGCTATAGCTGCAGATGTCGCGCCGAGAGTTTGCCCGTTAGCAATACCGGAAGTCAGAGATTTGCTTGTTATGCCAAGAGTTTGCCCTTCCGCTGAAGCAGATAATGTGTGCGTATGCTGGCCCACAGGTGCGCCAGTTGAAATAGCTGATCCCGATGTGCCAATTGATTTTCCTGCACCGCCCGTTGTTGGCGCAGTATTATTGAGTACAAATATCTCAGGCGATACGCCGTCGAATACGAAATGAGTGTGCGATCCATTGACTTCTGCGATGCCAGAAATAGTTGACGATGAGTGAGTATGAGCAATATCGATACTTCCACTTACTGCACTTGTTCCGTGAGTGTGGGCAATGTTTACCGTTCCGCTAATTGCGCTCCCGGTATTTACGCCCTTGGGAGTATAAGTGCCGCTCGAAAGAGGGAGGTTATTTGATGCGAGAGTAATGCTATTTGAGCCATTAATTGCGCCAATTGCAGTAGCACCCATTAAAAATCTATCATCGCTTAAATCAGGCAAATAAGCGGTAAAACTTGGATGATAGGCACCAACGCCAAGGCCAATAAAAGATTGCCCGTTGCAAAGCGCATAACCGTCTTTAATTTCTCCGGGCACGGGTAATGCCCACGCTTGCTGATTCACAATTGGAATTGCAGACCCAAGCGGAACGTTTCCAATCGCGCCGCCCGATGTGTTCGGAGTCAAAACTGGCAACCAAAAAGAAATATCAGTTGCAGGATGAGTGTGATTAGAATTTGCTTTTGATATATATATCACGCCATCAAGCTGACAATAACTGTTAATATAGTATGTTGTTTGCGCGTTCCACTCAGGTATTCCGAGTTGCAAAACATATGCGATTTGTCTCGAAAAGAGGTAGTCTAAAGCATTTCTGTCTTGCATCGCCGGAGAATTGTTATTTACAACAGCTGCAGCCCAACCGTGCATGAACGCCGCCAAGCTTTGTATATCGCCAGGATCTTTAGAAAATGCAGGAGTGCCTGATTCTAACGAACCAAAAACCGCGATGTTGTTCGGCTCAGCTACATTGTCAGCGAACACTTTTTGATTCGAGCGTATTATTCTTGTCATATCAATTCCTTTAAACAATCAGATCGCTATATTGCATCCAATGTTGGCCATTAAATCCCGTCGAATAGTCTGAAAATTCGTTATTTATCCCTGGTTGATTTATGTCTGTACAAAGATCAAATGTATCTGCATAATAAAGAAACACCCCGATAATCCCGACGCCTTGTGGTTTTGGCAATAAGTTCAATCGATGAGCAAGTGTTACTTCAAATTGTTTTGCAGGCTTGACGACATAACTGATCGCCATGTTTTGCATATCGTAAATAAAAATATCTGTCCCGAAAAATGTATTTAAAACTTCGCTTATTGCTTTGAGAGTATTATCTGACATATTGTTTATGATTTTGAATCGCAACATTTCACGATATAAATTATCATCGCTTAATTCTTCTGCAGCATTGCGCAACAAGCCAATATATTGCCCAAATATATCCAATTGCACGCCAACCGCAATGTCAAAATCATAAGCATTTAACCAGTCAAGCGGTATCAAATCACTGACTATTGTTCTAATCAAAAGGTCAATTGTGGCAACAGCTTTTGGTTGATTTTGATATTGATACAACAGCAATTCATCATAGTATTTTATTGCTGTACTAATCGAATCCATATTAAACCACCGTTATATTTATATTTGACAATGATAAAATGAATCTATTTTGTTTTGTACTTGGATAAACAAAGCCAGCAAACCCGCTATTTGTTATAGATACGCCGCCATTTGTCACCACGGCATAAGGATCAAGTGTTTTAATTAGCGATGTAATTGCCGTGAAATCTGCAGGCTGGAAAATCTTGTAGATCATTTGATCGTAAATAGCATTTTTTAATGCATCAGAATCTATGGTATGATTGATATTTAATGAGGTTACTTCGATTGAAATATATAGATTTTGATAAATTGGCCGATCATAATGTACCATAAATATAAGGCCGTTTAGTTGTACAATTGGTTCATTAATTTCGCCGCGCATACCGCATCCAGCATTGCGTTTTGCATAAATTGCATTTGCAATATCTGCCGAATCGCCGCCATCAACTACTGCCCAAATTGAATGAGGATTAGTTCCGTAAACATCAACATCGCTCGTTGTATTCTCGTAAACAATCGCATCAGTCACTCCTGCAAGATTACTGATTGCAGCTTGAGTTGCGTCAACCGCTCCTACTGCCGAAAGCGAAACGCTGATTTGTCTACGAGCGCGAAGCTGCACATCTGTTTCCTCATTAACGCCTTTTGCGAATGGAGAAGCAGAATTATTAACAGTTATTACTCCCAATGTGATTGTTTCAATTGTGGTCAATGCTCCGATAATTGTTTGCACAATGCCGGTTTCAACCGCAGAAAAGATCAAGCTGTTGAGACCGGATATTGTTGTTGTGGTTGCTTCTAGTGAGAATTTCGTGCCACTGCCATCTGAAATTGTGAACGGATTATTGCTTGTATCTTTTCCGGGAAGGGTAATAATTCGATCTGTAGTCACATCTACATAAGTTCTAGTTGTCGTTGCGCCAAGCCTCTTAATCCCGTTAATTGTGACCCGCTGATCTAGTACAACGCCGTTTGCTTGGTTCGGGTCAAAAGATGCATAAACATTTGCAACAATTTCGAGCAAATCCATTTTGGCTTGTGCAAACAGATTTATCATTTGCGCGTCAGGCGAATTGCCGTCAAGATTGATATTTGCGCCGTAAATCGCTTTGAATCCATCCTCGAGATAAGTCACAATGTCGGTTATAGAGTCAAGGTGTATTCCAGTTTCATCAATGTAAGAAGTCATAAAATAGTCTCTCCTGAAATGCCCTGGCTGTTGATTGTACTCACCCACCACTGTACCAGAAAATTTCGCGTCACATTATCGAGGTTAAAAACTATGTTGGTTACATTCATAACGCCATCGACGCTGAGAATCACGCTTTTGATATTGAGTAAAAGCAGGTTTTGATCCTTTTGCCCTAAGAGATCAAACCATGCGACGCCAAGTTGTTGATCAAAAAAACACTCAGTTTTGAACGTGCGAAGTTTTGTTTGTATATCAAACGCAATTGCATCGTCACCTGTTAAATAGTCGCTTTTGCCTTTACCGAAAACCCAATCATCGTTTAAGCGAGTACCGCGTATTATTTTTGTCATAATATCCTCAATCTTCCATTAAAATTGCGAGTTGAGTTTTTGCGTTATTCAGAGCCATACCAATGTTTGGTAAAAATAAATGTGTACCCGGATCGACTCCGGCAGTTGGCGATGCAAGCGCAGTCAAAATCGAGTCAAGAATTGTTTTCAAGCTCTGCGTGTCGTTTTTGATCTTCGCTTTTCCTTCTGAAGACAATGACATTTCGGAATGATCGTTTCTAATCGCCGTAGCTTTATCTGCGCCATTCAATGCGCAAACACTAGCTGATAACTCGAAACAATCAGTAGCGGGCTTTATTCCAACGAGTGCAATACCATCGCTCAAAGAATGATAACGTGGTGAGTTTGGCTCACGAATTTCTGCAGAGTACCACCAGCTATCAATGTCGCGATCACAAAACAAGAGTAAGCACCAATCGCCTTTTTGGATTGGCATATTTAAAAAGCTTTTGCCGCCACACATCGTCACGGCTGGTACATCGGTAAAGCACCCGCTTGGAAAATCAACAATGCTGCCATCGGAGTATTTGCGCTTAAAAGCGCATGATGCTGTGATCGTATTTTTTGCACGATCAAATGACTCAACCCTTGCAATCAAGTGACAGTTCAAATTTTGAGCAACTTGTGCGCCATGCCTGTCGAGTAAATCTCTGACCTGCGGATCTGCCTTTGGAAATTGATATTCTGGTTTTGCAGCGGTCATTTTGGCACCTCAATAAATGACCCGTTCGGATCTTTGTACAATTTTAATTGTGTCGTAACTGAGCTTGAAACAGTTGGACTAATCATGCCTGAATGATTGCACTCCAATACTTTATAAATACCATTTAATCGCTTGTTGGTTGTCGATATGAGCTCCAATGTTTGTGCAATTTGGATGCGAGGTTCGAATATTGTTTCGACTTCGACAAGTGTATTGCTTTTTTTTGGAGCGCCAATCAAACCTGTACTAGCATCGATTGTTTCAATATCTCCTTTTATTGTTTCGTTATCTGCAAGCACATATGCATGGTTTTGATCGATAAAAAATCTATTTTGGGATAGCAATTTGAGATATTCAACCGGGTTTCCAAACATGATATTGCCGCGTTTATTTTCAGTTTCATATCCGCCCCCCACGGTCGACCCAGTGACACCAGGGAGATTGCTCATCAAATCTTTGAGTGTGTCTTTCATAGCCTGGCCGGCTGCAGCAACGATTGCAGTTTTGCCGCTAGTCATTGCAAATGCGCCATCGAAACATTCGATCTCAGTGATAAAATCAATGCCATTTCTTGCGCTTTGAGATACGCGCACAGTGCCGTTGAAAATCATTGGTAACAACGTTTTTGCGCCGTCTTCATAGCCGGCAAACATTTGCGCTACCCGATACTCCATTGAATATTGATCTTTGTACAGCACATTTCTTGTTGTCTCTGCAAGATTAAATAAAGTAAAATGTGCAGAATTTGCCCCGCCGGTGATCGATCTTTGCACTGAGAATTGAACAGAGAATGGCATAGTTATCTCAACCATGTCACCGTTGCTATTTTCGACTTTCAAAAAATATGACAGGCCAAACTTTTTAGCCATAAATTGCCTCGTATTTTGCAATGTCTGCAGCGTCCAAGAAAATAAAAAGCCAACTACCCGATGCAAATGAGTCGATGATTAGCGGATCTTGTAGCTCGTTTGGCGTGATTGAAATCCCAAAATCTATTTTGCGCGAGAATTGAGACAATATATTTGCTGCAGCAATAACTTTCATGCCATAAATTGATAGCTTTGTTCCGCAAATCATATCCATAAACCATGCATTTTGTGTGTCTCGCCAAGTCAAATAAATATCAACCTCATCATTTAGGGTCGCTTGAAATTTAAAATGCTGTTTAGATTCGCTTGTTATTGCGTCTATTAATTGCATGTATTCCTCATTTCAAAAATGAAGTCACTATCGGCTTGAGCCAATCGTAACCTTGCGCAGCTAAGGATTTGCCAGACACCTTACCCTTTTCAGCAATCGACTCAGCTTGCTTTTCGAGTCTCCCAGTTGGGATTTTTCCGGTAGTAGTTTTCGTTTTAGCAACCTGAATTTCTTTGAGGGTAACACTTACGCTTGTCCAATCTTTTGTTGACTCATCTTGCTCAAAATCTACACTTTCAATTGCCATTGATTCAAGCGTACACCAAGGAGTTTCGACGGTATAAAGACCACGTGAGTAAAAGAACCATGAAATCTGATCATAGTATTTTTGTTGTTTGTTCAGCGTTGCGCCACCAGCAAACAGTGTTGCAACGTCACTGACTTGTGCAAGTGTCTGAATAACTTGTTGCTCAATAGCAATATAATTAGCCAAAAGCTTTTGCGCTGATTGACTCATGCCAGGATTTAAAACTCCAAGTGCCGATAATTTGGCAATCACTTGCTCTGCATATTTTTGAAGTTCGCTTTTAATCAATGCAAGCTCTGCGACCTTTCCGGTGAGCGTGATTGTCTTTGGCGCTATCGCAATATGATCTTGCAGCGCGGTATTATCTTCGACATAGTGTTCAGTTATTTGCGCTTTCAATGATAGCGATTCTGTTTCCGGTAAATCAAATATCAAACCGCCAATGCCTTGCTTTCCAGTCAAGCTGACAAGTGCCTTGGCTCCGGTTATGAGAGATAATGCACTGCCAGCAATAACAACTTCATTTGTCACGCCTGCAATAGTTGATACAGCTCCCATTTATTCTCCCCTCGGAAATTGCATCAGAGCATGATTAGTTTGTTTTTGTAAATGATTTGAAACTTCTTTTCCTACTGATGTCGCATCTCTCGCGCCATTTACATTGATCGTAACATTTTGGTTGACAGAATTTGCGCCACCGCCCGCGCCGACAGGAATAGCAAATGTCGGTTTTATTGGCTCTATTGCAGGGTTTGTACCCTTGTCTCCCATACCTAATTTATCTTTTGCCCAATCCCAAAAATTGCCCAATTCTTCGCCCAAATATCCGATAACATATTTCCAGTTATCACTTATCCAATTGAATATGTCTGCAAATAAATTGTAGAACCATTTACCCAAATCAACAGCGTATTTACCCATCCAATCCATTAAAGCAGGCCATTCTGTTTTAATCCAATCCCAAAAATCAGATAAACCCTGTCGCCAGCCTTTAATAACTCGCCCAGTAAGTGAATCACCGCCGCGCATAAACGTGGCAACATCATCAATTGCAAGCAACACGCCAGCGATTAAAATGCCGATCATTGCAACTGTACCAATGACTGGGAAAAAGAACGCAGTAACCGCAATTGCTATCGAAGCGGCGATGCCAAGAATCACACCCTTCCATTTTCCCATGCCTGCAAGCCATTTTGTGAAATCACTTGTTGCCAACATTATTCGATTAAACATCATAAAAACCGGCTTCATAACCGATGCAATAACAACTCCGAGTTTAATCATCGCCATTTTCATTGTTAATATTGAGGATGTAAAATCGATATTAAAATCTTTTAGTTCAGCTATTTCGTTTTTTGAGAGAATCAAATTTTTATCAGGTGGTTTTAATGTGTCTCGCAAGCGCAAGAATGTAACCATTTCCTCACTCAAACCCATATCCATAGCGAGTTTGGTGCCAATTGCTGCAGGTCTGTTTTTGAGCATTATTTGTGCTTGGCGCATCATTGTTTCCGCGTCTTTAGTCCAATCAACTCCTGATAATCTAAACGATTGAGCTGCTTGCTCGTTTTGGCCTAAACGAATTTCAATTGATTTACGTTGCAGATCCTTAAATGAATTTGCCACTTCCTCTGCTTGTACGCCCGCTTGTCCAGCTTGTTGCTCCCAAAGCTGTAGCGCTGTTGTATCCATGCCCGTGTTCAATGCAAATTTAAAAAGGTGTTCAGATGCATCGGCTGCGTTCATAACCAATTTAATTAGCGCAGCGCCCATACTGATTATTGCAACACGCGCAAGGTTTGCGCCGGTCACGAATCGAGCAAAGAACCCGGTGAGCCCTTGCGATTCTCTCGACGCTTTTTGGAAATCACGCGCCAACCCAGTAAAGCCTGATTTTTCCAAAACTGCATTTCTAAGGTCAAGCAATTTTATTTTCAGCTTTTTTATATCATCGCCAACTGTCCAAAACTTTTTGTGCGTTTTTGTGGACAAAATTTCTGGTGTTCCAAGTTCCGGCGTTTCGGGTTGAGCGCCCTGATTTAAGTGTTTTGACATTGCAGCTTGAAAATTCTCGTCGGTGTCCATTTTTGCTTTTTGATCTGCCCAACTGTAAATGTCACCAGTTGCGCCGCCAAGCTTGCCAAGCGCGTTGACGCTTCCTTCAATTGCGATTCGCACGTGATTTATTGCAATAACCAAATTTTGAAAAAGCTCGTTTAAATTGACCGTTTCTTTTGAAAGGCCGGACAACACAGGGCTGTCAGAAGTCTTTTGCAGCGCTGCAAGCTTGTCTTTCGTTTTAGTTATTTTATTGATGAAATCGTTGCTCTGTTGATTGAACTTATCATCCATTTTTGCGCCGAGGGTAACAAATAATTCTCCGATATTCATTTGCCCGTCTCCTTTGGCTCATTTAACTGATGAAAACGTTCTTCGTATTCTCGCATCGAGTTCATGTGATCGTGTGCTGATAAAACTATATCACAGCGGGTTTGGAGTAACACCGCTGGCGTTCCGTATCCTGCCGCCGCTAATTCGCAGACTACAAATTGATCGAATGGCATATCGATTTTAACTTTCGGGAGTTCCCACTTGCTCTTGGTTTTTAGACCTTCGAACTTGAAAAAACTCCCTCGAAAAAAGGAAAGATATTATCTTTAAGTGCATAAAACATTGCATGATAATAGTCCTTGCGCGCTGATGGTTCATTCCATGTTTTGTCAGATATCCGGATATTATTGTATAAGCATTTGACAAGGCATTTATTCGCGGCTTTTACCAAATCTGAGTTTGACAGAATTTGTGACAACGGCCGCTTGATTGCATTTACGTCGACATCTGAAATGCTAGTCCATTTTTCCACTTCCAAACTTTTCAAATCAATATCAAGCAAGCCTACAAATTTTGTTACGATCTGCGAAATTTCAAACGCTGGCTCAAAATCAAGCAATGTCACTTCGAGTTCGGCACCGGAAGGCAATGTATATTTCATGTTTACTCCAAAAAAAAGAGGGTAATAATTACCCTCTGAATATAGCCTGAATGTTGGAAAACTATCAAGCAATCGTGCGCGGCGCAAATGCAAACTGCATGGTGTACAGTGCAACCGCTTGCTCAACATCGCCTTCGACGTTGCTAATGGCTTCAACATTTTTAGTGCAAACACCGCCAGTTAAAATGTAATTATCAGAAATAACATTGCCAGCGCCATCGCCTAAAACTTTGACAAGTTCCGCAGCCATCAAAACATAATGCGTTGGGTCAGTATTATAGGATGACATTTGAGTGTTGAGAAATTTATCATCGCCCGATCCGCGCAGCACGTGCAGCTCGAGAGTAGCCTGGTTACCGGTTTCATTTTTTGCATAAATCACATTTCCGTTCTTGCCTGTTTTCACGGTGACAAGATCTGTTGAGTATGAAAGCTTGGCAATTTCGCCATGAGGGAAATCGCTTAACAATCGTTGATTGATTTTGATAGTATCAGAGCCTACTAATCTTACTGTCGTCATGATAACTCTCCCTTATTTGTTGATATTTACAATCACGTCAGAATGATGAATTGCCCCGGCAAATTTCGCTGCAATCTGAACAAGCGGCGCTTTTCGTGCTGCACGATCGACAGATGATTGCTGAGAGATTGGCTGCGAGTAAATGCGATAACCTCGCTCTAAAACGCAACGTGCGAAATCTTGCGGGTCACCAAAAGTGTCAGTGCCAGTCCATTTGCCAGCGCCGATCATTCCGTTTGAAAGTCCCATTTCGCAAACGCCACGATATGCAGATTTAAGCATATCCATGCCTGATTCGGTTTGAGGGAGTTTTGTCGACGTCTCTGCAAGCGCGTTAAATCCTGCAACTTCGAGTGCCATCTTGAACCATGCCAGGTTGTAAACTTCATCGAAAACCCAATTTGCGCCGTAGCTCAAAACAGTTGCCCGACCCGCGATCGAAACATAAACATCAGCGCCCACAGTTTCGCAATGCCCCCGCTGTGTCTCGGTTATCGCAACGTCGGCAGTGACGCCTGCGATTTGTTTCAAATGCATCGATGATGCGGTATTTGTGCCGCTAAAATTGGTACTCATCCCACGCGATAAATATCCCCACTTCATTGCAACAAGCTGGTCTGAGTCGTTGTGAAAAAAGCATCGTGTGCGCGTAAGTGTTTGCGCTTGAACTTCGAAGAATAATCCGGGAGTGACAAGGTCATCATCGTCTGCGCTTGCAATGCCAAATATTTTTCCTGCAGCTTGAGCATCAGCAGATGTGTGCAGAATTTCAGTATTTGTTTCGGAAAAAGTCGTCGCAAAACCGCCGAAAAATACTTGAGGGACAATGCGAGCAAGTGCGGTTTGGGAAGTTTCGCTTGACCCAACTGGCACTACGATGAATTTACCGCCGCCCGTTATGATGTTGGGAGACTGCGAAAAGACAGCGACAGCGGCTTTGTAAACATTGGAAGTTGTGCCCCAATCCGTAGCAACATCAATTGAACTCATGTAAACGCGAAATGCTGCGCTACTCGAAACAACAGGAGTGTCTTTTGTGAAGCAGGCTAGGTTGCTTACATTTTGTTCGGCAATCCCGGCTGGCGGGGTCGATATGGTTACGTTAATAACCTCAGAAATGTCAATCATAAATTTGTCTCCTTTTCATTTGAAATTTCAAAGCTAAAATCATCATAGCACGGCACTGTTTTTTCTTGCACATAAGCGCGCGACACTTTGACCTCGATAATTGTTCGGAACAGTTGCCTGGTCACTTCTGCGGCGCTCGCATCGAGAACACTTGTCGGCACTGGCGCGATTGCCAGCCCTTGAGTTGCCTGAATGTTTTGAGAGTAATCTGATGACAAAGCGCCAATGCATTCGCCAACCCGGTTGAGCGCCTCGGGGTCTGCAGAGATTAAATTGATTCTAATTGTCTCTTGCATTTTTTGGCTGTTAATTGTCTTTAAACCGTCGATTGTTTCCTCATGATTTTTGCTTGAGGAATAACAAACGCCGCCTGCATATTCGACAATCACATAAAGTCTAAAATCAGTTGGGATGTTGCGCTTTTGGTTGTAAATCCAAATCTGACTGCAATGCAATGCCATATATTCTTTAATTATGTCGCACATAATAGAAAGGGTTGAAACGCTCATGACTGAAACCCTTCTGCTATCTCATAACGAAAATAGCCATAATCAGACCAGTCATGTACTGCCATGACTCGATAACGCACGCATTTATAGATAATTTCGTCGTCGATCTTTAAAGCCAAACACGTTTTTGCATGAACCTCAAGCCAGCGCCAAGCACGTTGTCCTTCGGGCTTGATTTCTAATTGCCGAACTTTCAATGGCGCAATTACGCCTCGAAAATTGATTGCCCTTTTGCGTTCGACTGTTTGAAAATTTTCGAGCTGTTTGGTTATGCACTCAAATGTAAAATTTTGAGACCATGCGCCAAAGGCCGCTGTCATTTTTGGGAGCATTTGACTACCTCAAAATTTATTGAGCGTTCCATTGCGCCTGTGTCTTGTAAGATCATGGTTCCGCCTTGCGATTTATCTTTGCGTTTTTTCTCACGCGCAGCAAGTGTTGCTGGCTTGAGCGGCAACCAAGTTCCCCAGCCTTCAGTTTCAAAGCACTCATGAATATAGGAAAGCCATTTGATGCAAAGCTTTTCCATAACATTTTTGCTATCGCCTGATCCTATTTTGCGCATGATATTATCGCGCTGTGACACAATAAAACTGTTCATTTCTTTTGCGCGCTTATATTCAGTCAAACGAAAAAATGATCTTGCAGGAATATTGCCCGCTAAAGTGCCAAACTCATGCACCATTGCAAGCTCTGCATTATTGAGTGGGTCGCCTTTTTTGCGATCTTTATTTGTGGTGCCAGACAAAACCCCGACATGGCCTTCATAGCCTTGCAGCTTTTTTAATATATTTTCTGCAGCTTTATTCAGATTGACTTTGAAAGAAACAGAAGGATTTGCCATGTCTCACCTCATTGAGTTGTGAGACCAGAATACACCGCGACGTTGCCAATGATTCGAGGCCGTAGCAACGAGCAATATTTGAGGCCGTAGCGAGTCGATGCAAAATACGACATGTAAGGGCTTTTTAAAATCCAATCAGGCACGGTGTAGCTTTCGCTAACCGAACCAATATTGCGGCTATTGACCGAAAATGTTGAGCTTGAATCGACGCCCTCTTTCGACATTTGAATATCACAAACAAGGTAATGGGCAACGCAATAAAGCAATGCTATTTTGAGAGTTTCTTGAGTTCCCCAAAGTCCAGGGTTGAAATTCATTTTTGCTTCGACAAAGGATTTGTCCAAGTCGGCGTCAGAAATAACGTCACATCCTTCGCTTATGTCTCCGTATTTAAAGTCACGGAAAAAGTGCGCTTTGAAGTCTTCTTTTGTTATCAGATTAACGTCCATTGGCGCACCTTTGTGGTAGGATTAAACAGCGTGAGAGAAATACAGAGTTTCTTTTTCACGCAGCGCGAGAACGCCGGTAAACTGTCCGTATCCGGTATTTGTCCAACAAAAGCCATCTTCGCTGCCCGGTTGAGTAGTAGAATAATCGATTGGAATTTGCATCTTTATCGACTCTGGATCATCAACAGTCAGCACATAGCGATTAACTGCCATTGGGTTGTTTGCCTTGTTGGCGTAAGCCAAAGGCATGATCTTAAACTCTGCATTTTGCGACAGAGTTTTGAAGGTTTCTTCAATGATTTGCAGGCGGGTCTTGATCGGAAACGTAATGTCGGGGAAGCTACTTAGCCCGTTGAAGTCTGATTCTGGAAGAATAAACTTAGTGGCATGTGCAGTTCTATTACAATTTGCGCGGTATGTTTCATAAATTGCAGCGATGAAGCTTTGTAATTCAGTGGCAGTCATTGCGCTCAGTGGCTTAACGATTGTCGTAGTATTGTTATGCACGTTAGACAAGTTGAGTAAGCCTTGAATTTCAGAATCGCCATTGATCCCAAGAAAAGCGACTTCTTGCAAGCCCAAATCCCAAGCCTTTTTACGAGCGCGTTCACGGGCTTCAATGAGTGAGAATAGATTATTTGCCTTAGCTGCCTGCTCAAGCTCAATCATACTGAATTCTATATTCTTAGCCCAAAAACGAGTCTGTTGCATTACCGCATCAAACACAGCGTCACTATTGTTTCTCTGCGCCTTATTTGCATTATTGCCAATCAAGCCAGTTTTGAACCCATCGTCTTTTGAAAAAGATCTCCAGTTCAAAATGTTGATGTCAAATGCATTGTCTCCAGGTATAACTGGAACAAATTCAGCGAAAGGTATGGTGTAAAATTTCTGCTCAGACACGCGCTTGCTGATACCAGTAATGGTAGTAATCGTTTGCTTTACACCTTGAGCATTATTTAATATCTGCGACTTGTAAGCCATTTCAATTCCCCTTTTTGGTATTAGCTACGCACGAAAATTTTGATTAAATCACTGTCAGCCCCGGCTTTACCCAAAGCAACTCCAACCTTTGTAGGTGTCGGGTCGCCAATTCCAGGCGCAGCATAAGCAAGCACTTTTCCAGTTGCAGGATCAAATGAAACATCCTCGCCAACATCGATCGCACCGCCAGCTTCACAAAGCACGCCGCAAGACAAAATGCCGATTTGACACATATCGCCAACCGCAAAAGTCTCACTTAAAACATTTGTCAAAATTACGCCAAAGAATTTAGCGTCAACATCTGCTCCTTTAATTACTCGTGGCTGCGAAGACGCAGGAGTATCAGGATCGAGCGCGACAAATTCGCCCGGCGAAAAAACTGTGAGCGGATCAGCGTTATAACATTTTACTTCTAAAACATTATCTTCGTGACCGAAAAGCTTAGAGCCTTTCACACTCGACATTGCAAATTGGTTCTGATTGAGTACCATAGTTATCTCTCCCTTAAATCCGTTTGTTATTTCTTGCCATAACGTTGACGACCAAGATCAGCGCGTTCTGCCAAAGTTTTAAAGCCAGCGATTTCGTTATCAAGAACAGCTTTATCCTTGGCATTTTTCAAGGCATCGAAACGAGCATTTTTCTTTTCCTCTTTTTCCTTCTTTTCCTCATCTTCGCCTTCATTTGCTTTTTCGTCTTTGTCTTCAGTTTCGTTGTCTTTGTCTTCAGTTTCGTTGTCTTTGTCTTCAGTTTCGAGCGAGTTCAAAAGTGCATCAACTTCAGCGTTGAGCTTTTCTTCGGCTTCCTTAGCATTGTCTTTGGGCTCATCTTCTGGCTTTTTGTCTTCGCCCTCGCCCTCTTTTTTTTCTTTGTCATCTTCGTTTTTCTTGCCCTTGTTGTTCTTCACTTCTTTATAAGCAGACACAAGCGCATCAAAAGAAACTTTCTGACCGTCAATTTCAATTTCAAGATCAGACGCATTCTCTTTGACTTCCTCACGTTTGGTTTTCCAAAACTTCATATTCAAAACTCCCTTGTTTTCGGTGACTGTTTCAAGACTACTCGAATCATTTTTCTGGGTCAAATCGGCTGAGTTCATAAAGACCGGGTCTTTTGCCATTTCGTACCGCGGATTTTCAACGATTGCCAAATGCAAATATTTTCCTGCCAAAATTTCTGCATTGTATTCGACTCCGTTCAGAGTGCCGCCAGTTCCTTTTTGTTCAACTTGGTACGAGGTTGAAACACCATATTTTTTGGCAAATAAATCGACTCCCTCTTGCGTGTCAACCACGCAATGCGCCATCCAAAGGTCAGTTGCCGTGTCGTAAGTCATTTCAGCTACGCGCCCACAACCATATTTTTCAATTGCTGCGTCAATATCTTTTTCAATTTCTGCTTGTTCAATGTGATCGGATAATAGCGGTATCCCAAACGATGATTTTGCCATTTCAGCGAGCGTTTCGTTTGATACCAATACGCGCTCGTTTTCATACTGCACAAGTCCCGCTCGCATCGCAGGAATGATGAATGTTTTTGCTTGCAGAAGTTTTTTCATTTTGACCTCAATGCGCAGCTGGGTTTTGTTTTTTCAAATATGCCTCGATTGATCTTTTAATCTGTGTCTCTGCATCAGATGCGGTATTACAACCAGCTGTCGTTAACTGTGCAGTTTTTCCTTCGTACAAAATATAAGCCTGCCCCGTAAAAGTCATATTGCTATTCACAACTACTTCCCATGAAATCCCTCTGTGGTCGCCATGCGATATTATTGTGGAGCTATTTTTTTTTTGTTCCAAGCGTTTAAGTGCGGCTTCTTTCACTTCATCGCTTGCATTTGATGCAACGACTTTGGCTTTTAATGCATCATTCTTTTTGGTTGCATAACAGTTATCAAGTTTTTTCACTGCCGCAAGCTTCACTGCCGCACTGGCGTTTGATTTAAGCACTGCTATTTTCTTGTTTTTCAAATCCATATTATTCTCCAATTTGTTATTGCGAGTTTTAATCACATCGTTAATTTCGCGCAGCATTTTACTGATGCCTGGACACTCTTTTTCTTTTGCCAGTTTTTCAAGTTCGCTTTTTTCTTTGAGCAAGTCTTTAATATCCATTTCATCGAGTTTCATTAAATACTCTCCACAATTGGCACCGCTTGGCACCGACAACCAAAATCGATTCCTGGGTCTGTTGCTTGCCCTCTGGCATTGACCGGCTTCGATATCCCATCATCATTTCTGTCACGCCCAAAGTAAAAAATCAGCCCATTTGCTCGCATATGACTTTCCCTTGTTCTGCCGTCGCCCCGCGAGCCGCCAATTGCCTTCCAGCGATATTTTTCAATACCCGCTGACTTGTATTGTACCTCTTTTAATTTCGATGTGAACAGACTCGTTTCCTCACGTGCGATGAATTTCGCTCGTTCCCTGGCAACTCCAAGCCTAGCATCAACATATTGTTGCATTTCTTTTCTGCTTAATCCCTTGCGAATTTGCGGCAAAATCTTGTCTCGAAAACGCAAAACTTCATCATCCAAAAATCCAACAATACTTAAACGGACATTGTCAGTGTAGTCTTGGTTGAGCTTTTTTTGTGCGTGCAGATCAATTTTCGGCAGCAACGCGACTTCGGCTGGTATTGTTGCTCGCACTTTATCAGCCATCTTTAAAAGCGTTTCCCGAGAATAGCCTTGAAAACTGAATTTTGGCATTATCTCTTTTACGGTCTGGTGTATCTCATGCAGCGCCGATGCAACTGACCGCTCACGTGCAGCCGATCGTTGATTTGCTTTACCGATTGCGTTTCTAATATCGACAGGCAATTTTTCAGTCGGTATCATCCAGGCTTTTCGAGTTCGATTAAAGATTGCGCCCATATTTTTTAATAAGCGCGAAATTGTCGAATTACGCTCACCCTCAAATGCGCCGTCTCGATACACTAACGTGTCGTTGTCGATTGCTCGTATTAACGCCGATTTGCTTGGCGCTGCATTGTCTTTTACATCATCTAAGTGTTTCATCATCGGAACAAAAAACAGCGCATAAAACAAACGTTCAATTTCGCTTTGCAGCGGGTTTGCCCATGAGTGCGGAGCTTGAGCTGGCTGCAGTTCTTTCTTTTTCATCTGCAAAATCTTCCTCGATTGGATTCAAAATTTTCATTACCAATTTATCATCAAAGGTTGGAAATGCTGTTCTAATTATCAAACGCGCTGACTCTTTTGGCAAATTGCCATTTCTAACTTCCGCAATCAAACTAACAAGACTGGTTATTTGTGCGCCATTCAATGAAACATCAGAAATTTCCTCGCTCGATTGTGAACCGTCAGATTTTACCCCCCCTCATCAGGATTTATTGAATCGGCAGTTTTGCCGTCTTGTGACAACTGATCCTCAACCTCGTTTGGATCCAAATCCAATGTAAAAATCTTTTCACTATTTAAAAGCTCAACAACTTTTTCCGAGGTTACGATGCCTTGCTCTTTTAATTTCAAAACTCTGTCACATTTCTTGTCTTTAATTGCTTCTTCTTGTTCTGCACTCAAGACACGCAATGGCTTGTATTCAATCGATATGGTGTCGGGTATATATCCAAACAATTGTTGGCAGCGCGCTTGAATCATAAACACCAAAATGTGCTTGTCTTTTGTGCGGTAATCAGATTCTACTTTGGCATTGTAAGTTTCAAGGTCATCCTCCCCGGAAGAAAAGCCCGCTGCGCTCAATCCAAACAGTTTTGTGCAGGGCATACCAAAATCCGCCGCAATGCCCTTCCTGTTCTCATTTATGATCTCAGAAATTCCCGTAAAGTTGACGCTTTTCGACTCGTATTCATCTTCTTTGTCGATAACCAATGCAGATTTGTAATTCTTTAATTCTGCAGATAATTGCACGCGCTCGGCAACTTTTTGGGCTCCGCCTTCAGACAAGAGGCTTTCAGCAAAGCCGTTCAAACGAAATACATCCACTTTTGCTTCATCGGTCAACTCATAAACGACCTCTTGTTGCTTGAGATATTGATTCCAGCTTCGGACAACGCCTTCAAGTTTCGACACGCCCCAACCCGAAAACTGCCCGCGAATCAGCGAAGGAGCAGGGTCGCCGATCATTTTTAACACCGCAGTCTTGTGCAAGCGGTGATTATAATAGTTGTATGGTATTTCAGGATCATGATCTTCGGTTTGATCAAGAATATTGCCTTTTTGTTGCATCGATAATTCCCAGCGATCGACAGCGTAGAACTCAATTTTGTCGCCTTTGGAAATTTGCTCAAGCGAAAATTCCTCGCTGTATTCCTGGCCTGCATTTATAACAATACCGCCGCCGCCAAAGCCGTCAGCCCAAAACCGTCCGTCTTTTAGTCTTTCCAGGTCTTCCTCTTTTTCCATTTTTTGTTCAAGTACAGCCATCTCATCTGCGGATAATTCATCGCATTTGATCTTTACTCCGCCGCGATATGCATCATCGATTGGCTGGCGCAAAAAGCGTCTAATCAAGCCATGTTCTTGAATCATTTCGGTCAGCAACATGCGGTTCAAAGTCAAATTGTTGTAACGCAGATTGTTTGCAATGCCATCAGTTTTTGAAACTTCGGAAGGTCGCGCAGCCATTCTTGTGAAGTTGAAAAGCGCGCCGTTATTTTTGATCTCTTTTATCGCATTGGTTTTGATAAAGCCTCGAACTGATTTTTGAGTTTGTTTCTTCACAATCGTTTCCCTCTTACGTTGCATCAAATAGCGTGACTTTTCGTTTTATGAAGCGACCACAAGCATACCTAATCGCGTCTGCGCAATGGTTTTGTGCATCTAGCGGAATTGGTAATAAGTCTCCTGTCAATTTGTCTACTTTCCAACTATACCTCGAAAGTTCGAAACTTGTCGCCTTACAATCTGGGTGAATGATAATTGCATCAAGCGATCGAAGCCACAAAATCCCATCGTCGACGCTGCCTGCCCATTTTGCAGCGGCTTTGACTCGCAAAGGTTTTTTATCTTCAAAATTTTGTGGGTTGTTTAAATAAGAAATCGATTCAGGTCGAGAATTATCTGCCCAAAGCTCGTTTTTATTGGCTCCCGGTACAGTTTGGAAACATTTCGGATAGTCGTTGATTTCTATTCCGTGAGCGTGAAATTCGTTTCGAATATACAATTTTCTGTCTTGCACAAAACAACGAAGGCAAACTGTTGGATCTGCGCTAAAGCCCCAGTCTATTCCGTAATACGGAATCCAGCTTGCCGCTGGCTCAAACGCTTGTTCTTTTATCAAGTGACCCAATATCGATGCCTTTGTAAATGAGCGTGTCTTGCCTTCCCAAATATGTAAATAGTCATCATTGCTACGCCGTCTGCAAGCTTCCATTTCAGTCTTTAAAACATCAGGGAACCAGGGATTGTCAGCGTAATTCATTTCGATAACTATCGCGTCGTCTTGCGAATCAGGCTCGCCAACAAAGCGTTTGTAAACCGGGTCACTTTCAAGTTCAGGATTGAATGTGAAGTAAAACTCCGATCCTGCAGCTCTAATAGTCGGCAAGAGTAAATCCATTGAACGGCGGGAAAGCCGCTGCGCTTCCTCGATCCACACGTCCGTAAAACCATAAAGCGATTTGATCGAATCGACCGTGTGTTCAGCGAGGCCAGCAAAAATAAATTCAGAGCCAGTTTTTTTACAGCGAATACAATTGAAATTAATATCGAAAAGATACAGGAGGTCGTGACTTACAATCACGCTTTTGAGTAGTGCATGAACTGAATCTCTGATCGAGTTTTGATATTCCCGGCAACACAAAATTTTGCGTTGACTTTGCATGGATTTGATAATCAGTATTCGGGCAACGCTTTCCGATTTCGCGCTACCTCGCCCGCCGTATGAGACTTTGTACCTGGTGGGTTTGAAAAAGGGTTTTAGTTTTGACGGGAGTTCAATTTGGCGTGCCATCGATAGTTTCCGATGCGGGCAGTTGTGGCAGTGGCGCATCGACAAAGCAGACATTGATTGTATTACCGTCATTACCGCTATTTATCTGCACTGCAGTCATTGCTGTTTTTAATTCTTTTTCGAAGATGCCATATTTCTCTGCGAACTTTATTGCAAGAGTAGTATTGACTCCGCCTTCATTCGGCAGTGCGGCTTTTTCCAATTTCTGAGCAAACGATAGCTTTCTGTTAAAAAAAGCCACCTCACATTCAGCATCAAATTCTGGGTTTTGGCGTCGAAAATCATCAATATACTTTGCATTAAAGTGGTATCCTAGTGAGGTATTAATGTCGTCCCATTTCATGCCAAAACTTCGTGCAACGATAATCATTTTTTTTACGCCATCAGTGATGGGTGTTATTCGTTTCCTGCCTGATCCGCTGCCGCCCATGATGCCGCCTAAAAAAAGTTGTTGTCCGTCAAGTCAATGGTATTCTATTTCTGGCGTGCTTGTCAAAAACTTCTTGCAATCGCTCGCATAATGCAATAAAAATGAATTGCCTCAATTGTGAGATTATTTATATCAGGAGTTATCATGACAACACAAGAACAAGTTTGGTTGAGTTCTTATAACGCTGCCATCGCTGCGGGTGAAAGCTGCCAAGACGCAATCTTTATCGCCGATACTGCTATAAAGGCATTTGAAGCGAGATTTCCACAATGATTTTTCTTTTTGCAAAACCGAGCGAGCTTGAAAACGAAATCTTGCGGCTCAAAATTCTTGGCTGTGATATTTTCAGTGTCAGCGATTTGCGAAAAGACGGCACGCACTTGATTAGCGCGGTCAAAAGGTCTCTGGTTTAATTCTATTCCAATACAATTTTTCTACCGCCTGCTTATTTTTATCGCCAGTCATCGTTAGCAAAACTCTTTTATCAATAGAATAAACAAGCTCAAATCTTGGGTCAGGTACATTGTATTCGGAAATATACACAGGAAATTCTCTTGTTGCTGCCCAATTAAAAAATTCTTTGTGCGAAAAGCTGCCATAATCAGCGGTGCCTGCGTACGGAATATCGCAATAAACAACGGAATTAGGTAGGATTTCAACCTGTCGATAATCTACAGCGGTGATAGTTAGTCGCTGCAGTCGCTGCAGTCGCTGCAGT
>QGNH01001492.1_pt1 | contig 21423 bp, 29 predicted proteins | sample 1735481 | NCBI WGS metagenome assembly QGNH01 (sample SAMN09239004, study PRJNA386568) | Viral metagenome, whole genome shotgun sequencing project.
ACTTCATAAAGAGCGCGGGCTTCGCCCGTGTCTCTTTTTGGTTTGCTTGTGGAAAGATGGTCGCCGCGCAGCTTTGCGGTTAGTCGTTCCTCCATCGGACCGTCAACTGTGACCGGCCAGGACCGAATGCAGAAGGCAACAGGATGGAGGAACCCTGTATGCACCGAACCTTTCGGCCTGTACTTCAGAGGATCGAAACGCGGTTTGTATGCCACAGCAGTTATCTCTTGGTTAGAAATTTCGAAATGCTGTTATCCTTCGCAGGCGGCATCGGCGCGTCCGGCATAGGGACACTATTCACGCTTTTCTCCTTCAGCATGTGCGCCGATAAGTTAGCGGTGGCGTGCTGCTGGTTTAGCTTGCGAAGCGTCTGCGGCTCCGCGCCGTTATCCTTGGCGATCACACGTTCAATCGTTTTTGAACTTTTAATCGCTTTCTTGCGCATCGATCGGAAGTTGCTGGTAATCATGTCCGGGACCGTACGGGTTTCCCGTCGCATCCAACCCACCCCACGTACGCGAGAAAACACTGCGCCGTGTTCTTTTTCCATGCGCAAGATGGCGCGGCGGATGTTATATCCGATCGGGTCAAAGTCTTCTCGAATGACTTCTTTGAAGTATTGATCGGAAATCGTGTTGCCGATCGAGCATGTTTCCAAAATCGCGAATGCTTTTGCGATTTCAGCGGCGTTATGGTCGCGGGGTACAAAAGGGTTTCTCATGATACTTTCCTTCAGTTAGATAGACGTTGCGTTGAGAGGTGTTGTGTTGCGTAGTGAAGTGAGGTGCAGTGGTGCGATGTAAGATTAACTGAAACAAATACTTGCGTTGCGTTGTGGAGCGGCGTGTGGTGAAGCGACGTGTTGCGCTGCGGCGGGAGATTATGCGTCTAACAGTTCGCGGCGTTTTGACTTTGCCGCAGTGATGGCTTCGTTTTCGCGCCATTCCAAAGACTTCACAGAGAACCGGCCAAGATGTCCGGTATTTTCTGGCCGGAACCGCCCGATGCCCACAAACATTCCAGAGAGACTCACGATCTCCTCAAAAATATCCTTAGTGATGCGCGGCTCCAGTACCAAAACTGGAAATTTTGCAGCCCAGTTGTAGAAAACCGGGAACCGCCGCAGCACCCGCGTTCCGATGCCTCGCTGGCCTTTCGCGTTTGCGTAAATGGTTTCCATCTTGGCGTCATCAGGGTGTTGATTTGTGATGATCTCCTCGGGGAATGAAATGCCCGCCGCAAACTTCGCAGTCCATGTGCCGCGCGGCTCGCCGGGAATTTTGATCTTGCTGTATTTCGCACCAGAGATTAGACATTGATGAAAACCATGCACCGGAATAGTGATACGCGCGTCTGGGCCTGTACCGAGAACGTGCATGTGCTCTTTCCATAGCCGGATATCACGGTCCCCAGGCGCTTCGCCTTTAACGACTGGCAAAGACTCGGTTTCTTTTGATTGAGAGTAAGCGCTGATGCCTTCGATCTCGACAATAGCGGTAGTTGCAGTTAGTTGGAAAGCCATTTTTTGTATCCTTGGTTAGAAGTTGCGTTGTGTTGTGCAGTGAAGTGAAGTGCGGTGCAGTGGTGCGGCGGAAGATTAACTGAAACAAATACTTGTGTTGTGTCGCGCTGTGATGTGCCGCAGGGTGGAGCAGAGCGACGTACATTGTATATACGCTATGCGTGTGAAGGATTGCGTAGTATATCCATAAACGACGCGGCATCCGATGCTTCCATGAGATCATCCAACATGCAGACGAAATACTTGTTTCGGTGTAGCAGATGGTAATTGAAACTGCGACTTGCTATGCTATCCAAAAATGCGGCTCCAGTATGCTTGTCCACAATCACTAGCGCGCCGGTACGATTGCCTTTTGCAATCAGCATGGGCCGTAGTTTGTCTTTCTCGCCTTGTTGCCGCGTCTTCTCATACACCCGGCCTAAGAAGCTTTTAGCACCGGCCATCATGAAATGATCGAAGTTTATGTCTTTATGGTGCTTGCACTCCACCGATAAGAGAGATAGCAGCGGAAACCCTCGTGGGTCAGAGGCCATGAGATCGCCCGGCATACCCACGTCTTTAACTGTGAACCTACCACCGCTTAGAATGTTTCGGTAAAAAACGTCCTTACTGGCACCATCAGTAATCCAAAGCGATAGTTTTGCGGCGACGACACGTTCAAACGCCGAACCCTTAGCTTTAGACCTGCCGCCAGACATTAGTGTAGCCGAGAACCCGACCTCGTAAGATCACCACCCATCTTCTGCACATGCGTCGTGACGGCATCATCCGAGATACCATGCTCTTTTTTGAGGTCGTTAATTACCCCTTGCATGGTCGCCACCACTGTCATGCGACACTCATCGCACGGGCAGCTAAACGTCAGCTGCGCCTTAGCATTCATCGCATACAAGCCTTCCCCGATATACTGCGCCTCTGAAACTTTGGACACAGAGAACCGGAAAATTTCATTATCGTCTAGTATTTTTTTCATTAGTCGTACTTTCGCATAGGGAGTGAAACCGCTTCTTCGATTTCATACCAGATTTTAGTACATTTTGCCTTGAGATCAGACCGAATGGCAAGAAGTCCTTTTCGATCCTGTTTCTCACGCAAGTCCTTCACCAGTTCTTTCTGCGCCGACCACTCTTTCGCATCAATTTCCTTAACATCTTTTAGCCAGTTAAGCATCGTGATTTCATCATCCACACCGTACCCAAACCGCATGATGAAATCACACTCGCGCTGTGCCGTGCCAACTTTGTTTTTTCGACACTTCGCGCGTACTTCAACACCGATAATCCGATCTATGGTACGCACTGCAACTTTGATTTTGCCCAACTCCACCAGCCAGACGATTTGCGAGGCGTAGAAATCCAATGCCCGGCCCCCTGACCTGGTTTTCGTCTCCCCAAACATGACATTCATCTTATCGCGTATCTGCGATATGATGATTAAAGTACAGTTCTTCTCAGCCAGTTTACGAACCAGGCGGCGGAAAAACTGACTTAGTTTTTTCGCCTTCTCGCCGCCGTAAGAACCTTTTTCCATGTCCCGCTCCATCTCGGCGGCGTCTGACAAAGCATCCAGTGAGTCCAGGATATACATGCACGGCTCGTTTTTGGTATTCTTGTCTAACCACTTGTCGATATCCTCATACCAGGCTTCCACCGTATCGATCTCGCGATTGTAATCAACACCGGCGGGCATCCCCATGCTTTCCGCGTACTCTTCATCAAACGCGCTTTCAGCCTCCACATAACGAATACGTTTCACGTCATGTTTTTTGGCAAACTGCGCGCAGGCTTCGATACCCCCGATCAAAGTTTTCCCGACTGACTTGTCGCCTACAATGTTGATAATCCGGCCTTCCGCCCATCCACCGCCGATGCAAAGGTCAAGCATTGAGCACCCCGTAGGGAGGAAGTGTACCTCCTCCCTAAATACCTCCCTTGGCATGGTTATTTATCCTTATTCGAGAACCGTTCCCGCAGTTCATCCGCACGGGACCGGCCTGATGTTGACGGGGCATCATCCAACTGCTCCCTAGAACGCCGTGGGGCGTCCTCTGTAGGGCGTTCCCGTTCGCGGGCAGGCGGTTCATCATCCCGCGCCCGTTCGCGCCGTGGCGGCTCCTCAGCTTCATCCCGTGAACGGCGTGGCGGCTCTTCCTCGCGTTCCCGCGCACGGCCACGCGGCTCCTCGTCACGTACCCGGCCACGGCCCCCGCGATCGTCATCATCCCCCCTGGCGGCCCTACCACGCGGCTCAGGCCGATCATCCTCGTAACGCGCCCGTTCATCCCGATCATCGCGGCCACTTCGGCCACGCGGCTCTTCACGATCCCGCTTGCGCTCGTCTTCATTCTTACGCGAAGTAGTACCTTCGAATAATGCCTGAACTTCTTCGTAACTACGCCAAAGCAAAGTATCCGGCAGCGGATGATCTGCAATAAAATCCAACCACTTGTCCTTCACGGATGACATACGCCGCGCCAGCGTGAAGCCGCTGTACTGCGTCTTCAACCCCTCGCCGGTTCGGGTAAAGTACACGTCATACCCATCATAGGGATGCCGAAAATCAACCAACTCACCGCTTTCGCGATCAATCGCCAGTTTCGTGATCGGCTCATCGCACTTGCCCACCGACATAGCCCAAAGTTTCGGCCCCTCGTTTTCGTTGTCCCGGTCCAAAATCCAGGCTAATGACTGCGCACGCCACTTGAGTTCCTTCAACTCGTCATCATCGATTTTCCCGACCATCTTTTTGCGATACTCGCAAACCGGGCATGGGCCTTTGCCCATTTTTTCGAGACACAACGCGCTACCGCGATCCGGCCCAAGGCCGTAATGGGCGAATATAAAGATCGCCCAGTGTTCCGGGTTTTCCCAGGTGGGCGGCAGAATGCGTATCCAGTTGTCGCCTTTCGCTGGCGTGAAGGTTTCAAAATCCGCCTTCAGGAAGTTATCGTATCCCGTCGCGCCGCCCGAATTGATCCGCTTCGTGATTTGTTCAACCGTGGGCGGTACATACTTAAAAGCCATTTGCTTACTCCGTTAAATTGTTTCACGTTTCCTTGGCACCATCGTATCGCTAGGCACCCGAATATCTGCCGCTTGTTGTTTATACGCTGCGTTAGGCGTGATGTAGCCAGCTACCGTCATTTGACAGTAGTATTTCATCGCGCTGGTCTTAGTTCGCAGGCTATCAAACAAATTGGACCACAACTGCTTCTCATACCGCAGTTGCAGAATACCTGACATGGCTTTGATGATATCGGGCGAGTTCATCACTTCAGCCTCGATCGCCTTTTCGGTGGTCTTATCCCCTTTCATTTGGTCACGCACTATTAGTTGTGTTTCCGCGATCAGCTGTTTGTACTTCTGCTCAGCGTGATCCAGATCAGCCGAGGCTTCGGCCATGAATTCCCCGGCCTCCTGGCACAACATAGGGAGATCAGACAACTGCTCATCGATCAGCAGTGGATCGATCCGTACTGTTTTTTTGAGGCGATTGTAGTCCGCCTCGTGCGCCATTCTGTTACCCATACGTGTTGCTCCAGTTCATATCATCGAGAATTGAGTAAGTTGTCACCAGCGCGGAGCCGATACCAATAATTAACAGCCACCGGAAATCATGGCCAGAAAACGATGCTGGGTTAATCCCCCACACAACGCCGCCACCGAAAAGAAAGAAGCCGAAAAATTGGAAAAAGTATCTCATGTGTTAACTCCAGAAAACGCGGCCAACTGCCGCAAAGAACACTGCTTTAGGATCGAAACTGTTTGTGGGTATTGTGAACAAGTTCAAAACTTGAAAAGCCCGCGCAGCATCATCCGGTTTTTTTGTTGAAGTCATAACTTTTATCATGTACCGGCACACGCCGATGTAAACCTGCTCCCAGTCAGTAGCGAGTTCGTCTAACTGGAGCAGTAGCCGCTGTACCCGATCCCAGTCTTTCGATCCCATCAACAGCAACCGCGCCATGACTTTCGATGGCTCGTCTTCGCCACTTTCCAATGTTACTACGCGCGCAGCCTCAGCTGCCGTCTTTACCGAATGAAGCGACTGCAGCAACCCAATCGCTTTTCGGGGAGAACCTTCGCATTCCTGGAGGATCAGAGAAAACACATCATCCGCGATGGTCCATCCTTCCTCCAATGCGATATACTCGATCAAGTCCGCTATTTCCTTGACTTTGACCGCCGATAACGGTACAGGATAGCACCGTTGCTTCATCGTAGCTGGTACTTTGTGCGGCTCAGTTGTGCAGAATGCAAAGTACAAAAACGGGGGCGGCTCTTCCGTAATCCGTAGCAACGCATCCCACCCATTTTTTGACAAACGATGACAGTTATGTACGATTGCGTCTTCTACAGAATACGATGGGTGGTTGCTGACTTCTAAGTCGTAGAAATCGACATACTCGACACCATTTTCAAAATACGTTCCGCCACGGCTTCGCAGTTGTTCAATATCTCTTTGTTGGAGACGCGTAACACTTTCCACCCTAAGTCCGACAGGCACTTGTCTTTTTTCGCATCCAGTTTTTTCTGCAAATCCGTTTGATGTGTGTTCCCATCCACTTCCACAGCTAGCTTTACTGATGGCATCGCGATATCGATTTTGTAGTGATGTGGATAGTTCAGTGATTTCGGAAAGGTATTGGTGCAAACTACGAATTCCATTACACCACCGATCATACCATGTAACATTGCCTGTGGTTTGGAAGGACCACGGCCATTCCCACAAGGCCAAGGCTTTAACGGGGCCAGAGTGCCATTTGCTTTTTTCGTTTCGACCATTTTTTTGATAGTAGTTGGACTTGCCATAGGGTTTTTGGACTTCATTCGATCGGATGATTTTTTTGCTAAAAGCAACCCCCGATCTGTTTTGGCAAGTTTCAAATGCCCTTGTCTTACAGCCTCTATACGTTCCAGTGAATGTGGTCCGCATCGTTTCCGCCCCGCGACTTGATTTCCGCAAACTCGTGAACACGTCTTTGCGTTGCTCCAGTATTTCTTTCCACATTCTGGGCATACCCGCGCCGAGCAATTTACGCAGTATCGAGTACCCGCGCCGTTGCTCATAATCTCGATCCCACATTTTTTGCATTGTATGTGGTATGTTCTCGTTAACTGTTGTGATTGATTTAGCATGTATTGTGTCCTTAGCAGCGATCCACCCACTATCGGAAAGAAACGCATGATCTTCGGAACACATAATAGAACGGCCATCTGACAAACGCAACTGGACAATCCGTGTCAAATCAAGCTTGTTTTTCATTGTTCGTTTTACACGTTGCGGGCCTTGCACGCCTATAACAAAATCACCAGCATTGATTTCGTCTATGCGTCGATACCCATCTGGCGTGTTAACACGCGTCTCAGGTGCAAAACACTCATCGATGATAATCATCCGCGTACCGCTGCCGGATAACGGAACATGCGCGCCTAGTTCCACAATCTCCCGCATATCATCCACACCGGAATTCACAGAGGCGATAATCTCCACTACCTCGGCACCTACCGCCCCGGCGATAATGCGGGCGATGGTGGTCTTACCAATGCCCCCATTGCCGGTCATCAAAAAGCAATGTGGGTGCGACTCATTTGATAATGAACTTTCCAGCGCCGCCATGATCTCTGCATGACCTATGACCGTTTTCCAGGTTGTAGGGCGGTACTTGGTTATAAGCTGTTCGCTCACGATGTAGCGTCCTTACTTTCTTTCCAAGCGTTAAACTCGATTTCCATATACTTCAAATCGTCTTCAGTCGGCGGATCGAGTGCCCAATCCTGCGTATAACCACATGGGCGGTAACTCATAACATCCTCGTATGCAAAGTCGCAGCGAAGCCCATCATGATAAGCAACCAAATTCGACTTGCACTTCGGGCAGGTGTATGGATGCGCTAACGCAAACTTCTGGTAGCCGTTCAACCGAACTACAACGTCATCCGAAAACGGCGCATGGATCATCATTCTTTTAATCCTACTGCGCGCAATACGCGCTCAGAAATTCCAGAGTGGTCCAACAACTTATCGATGTGAACCATATACCAGGTTTTCGGGCGAAGATCGTTAGGGTTTGCAAAAGCGCGCAATTCGGAGTTATCGAAAGCAACCGCCGCAGCTGTGAACATGCCATTGTCCACCAGACAAACGATGATTTTATGGTGTTCCATTAGCGGTTTCACTACGGAAACTTCCGTAGTATAATTGAACTTTTCTCCCCGCTCATTCAGCCATTCTTCTTTCGACTGACCGTTAGTCGGATTTATGTATATTCCCATTTTCTAACTCCTTTTGTTTCTTTGCATCTGCCCGGCGGGCATTCGCGATCATTTCAGCAGTTTCAGGCGTACCCATCGGGTATCCCATTTTCTTGTTCATAGCCATATACGCTACCGTTCGCATGGTGACGGCCACGGCCCCCAGTTCGATTGCTTTCCCCCGCATGACCATGGACACATCATAATGATCGCCTTGATACCATCGGCGTTTTAATCCGATCGCATCCGCCATTTTATGAAGTTCTTCCTCCGTATCCGCGATCATGTGGCTCATTTTCATGCGGCCAAATCTGCCCATCGGGATCAGAAACATATCGTCAACATACACGACCATTAAACTACCCCAAGCAACTTTAGAAGTTTCATGCGCTTTTTAACCAAATACGTGTGACGAAAGAAACCCGGTTCTGATTTGTAGCAGATGCCAGACGCGTACAGTTCTCCTACGAAAGAACCGTTTTTCATATAGTAACGGGCTACGCATTGCCCGTACTTTTTCGTCTGGTATCGGCTTTCAAACTGCCCACTCATCGTCTCACGTAATCTCCTGTCATTTTAGCGATCTCCTCCAGATCACACCAGTTTTCGCCAATCGAAACTTCAACCATCAATGGTAGTATCTGCCAATCCCAGCGAACTTTGTTCATCTCATCTGCAATAATGGATATACGCTTTTCCAAATTTTCATCATCCTTTATGATAAAGGTAAGATCATCATGGATACTTATGCGGGGCATCAAATAGTAATCGCCAGTTTTCAGAGCCATCTCACACAAAGCATTTTGCGCCCCGATAATGATTTCACGCTCCCCTGCCTGGATCGGATTGTTTAATGGCTCGTTACCCGTCAACAGTGAGTACCGCCGCGTCCCGCATGGTGAAAACGTCTCCCCGGTTTCTGCATACTGCGCCCGCTTGTTTTTAATCCATCGTTTTACGGTAGAGAACACGCCAAAGAAATCCTCTTGCAGCCGCTTCATGATATGCAATGGTGCTCCAATCCTATCAGCACATGACTTCGCACCAGCCCCGAACATGGATGAAAACACAAAATCCGATTTTATTTCACCACGCGCTGCTTTCATAAGTTTTTTTTCGTCCGTCTCCCCCGACTTATGGCGAACATGATCCATGTACTCAGGGTAATCCGCCAGCAGCCGATCTCGCCAATCCACATGAATATCGTACCCAGTTATGATGGCGTCACATAGTTTTCTGTCTTTCGTCACCATGCCGAGTACTCGCGCCTGTATCTGCCCACTATCGACTGCCACAATCAGATGCTTGCCCGGCGTTACCGGCAAAGTTTTTACACCCCACCCTACCCACCGAATATCCGCAGTCACCTGCTTGCGGATATGTCTGTTTTTGTGCTTCGGTTGGTTTTGAATGTTAGGGTCTTCACTGGATAATCTTAGAGTTTTTGTGAATGTTGTTTTGTACTGTGGGTGGATCATGCCATCTGGCGGCAGCATTTTCTCGCTAAACGGCTCCACATAAGTAGCAAGGTTCTTCGCTGCTTCTCGATATTCCTGTACTAGCGCAGCTAACGGGTTAGTTGATGCAACTTTCTCTAACTCCTCATCATCCGTGACATATTGCCTACCGCTCTTTGACGTAGGTAGTTTAACTCGTCCGAACTCTACCAAAGCGCGACCCACATCATCCGGTGCTGCGATGTTGAATGTCCTACCATACTTGCGTTCAAATGCCTGGACTTCGTACACGTCTCTGGATGCCCGCTGCGCGGCCTCTATCTTATCAGAAAACTCTTTGTGCAAAGCTTGGTTGACTTTTAAGTCAACTGGCAGACCGGCCAATTCCATCGCTACGCATGATCTCGTTGTCCGCATCAAAGTTTCATACTCTGCCCATGCGGCGTTGTTTGCTTTTGTTTCTAACTCAGCGAATAGAACTACTCCACCTGCAGCATCGATGCCGTTATACGGTAGCACTTCATCTAGCGTATAGTTCATTATGTTTTTAGTATCGATGTTGCTTAGTGTCTTTACGTTCGTACCGAGATGGATACGCGTCATTGCACCTAAAGATTGATTACTTTCACGAGCATGAACAACTCGGCCTAACGCCATCGTGTCTTCAAACTTGTCAGGATACCACTCTATGCCTTTATCCCACCATATCCACGATAACTCCATTGCGCCGGAATGCGCTACCCAGCGCCGTTCTTCTGTGGTTTTCATGACTAACCGCCTGCCCCATTCCGTAGGACCGGCAGGATGATCTACGGGGAACGCAATCGTTGTAGTACCGTCGCTAAATGCCGCTGTAAGCATTTTCGCGTCCCGCATATAGGGACGTAGTTGGAACGTCTCCAGGTCAAAACCAATCAGCCCATTCATCCTATCGATCAGGCCTTGCGCGTCTGCCTCTGTAGTCGGCAAAATCACATCATCAGCCGAGAACTTATAGATAAATGGGATCATCATGGTATCGTAATTCTTGAAAAACCGGCGTAAATCATTCATGAACAACGGGAACACATGCGACTGTTCCACTTTGTAACCATCGCGGGCATTCTCTAGCACGTAAGAAGGGTGGATGATCGGATAATACCACAACACCCGGCCAGCGATCTCGATCGGGAACTGCATTCCGTGTATTTCATGAATGCTGAAAAGCGGCTCTACCGATGCCAGCGGCTTACCCCCTATGCCGAGGATGACCTTGAGGTTTGGTAACCGGGCTATATCGTCCAATAGATGCCCGCTACAGGCCGTCATGTCGAGATGCGTAGGGGAAGCATCCCCCGGAACCCGGCACCGCACTACGCTCTGCCAAGCCATCCTTTCGCGGTATCTCTGCGGTATCCGATCTTGCAGCAATTCACCGAACTCGCTTTTCGGAGAAAACGGATACCCGGCCACATCATCTTCGATCTGCGGCGCTTCACCTAAAACTAATATCTCCACATCCCCGACACCGCCGGGAGGAAGTTTCATCTTCATTTTCGGCGATAGCAGTTGCGGCCAAGTACTTTTAAGAATGCACGTATCGCACCCGACTGAACCTAGTATTATTTCTTTTTTGGCTTTTGTCCGCACGCTGGCGGCCTGCTCAGCCATAAACAGGCCGCCGAGTTCTGGCGCATTCTCGATCTGCCCCCGGTTAAAGCCCATCGACTGCTAAACGATTTTTGGCTTGCCGGAAACTATGTACTGGAAATTAGTACCTTGAAAAACCAGTACGTTACGATCCACAAAATCCAAAATGACCTCATCACAACGCGCCAGCGCATTCGCTAAATTGTCTGCGCCGATACGTAATTCCATGTTAGACGGCAAGTCCTCCAGCGTGGCTACGTCAAAGTCTTCCTCATTCTCGATCGTACCTTCCGAGAACTTCAACGTGATGCCGGTTTTTGTCACAGTCAAAGACACGATCGCCCGGTTACTGCGTTCCGATAACTCAGCAACGCGTTTTGTATATAGCAGCAAAGCATCTTTATTGATCTTCGCGGACATATTCCCGTTCGCGTATTTCTCAGCCACCTGGAGAAAATCAAATTTTGGCTCAGTGATCTGGTTCACAAATACTGAAACCTCACTGCCTTTGAACGCGACGGCCTTTTGGTTAAAAAAGAACCGCCCCTCACGTTTCGCCATCGCCGCGATCAAAGGTAGTGACGATGGGTGTAGATAAATTGGTACGTCACACGGGGTTTCTAGCGCCCCCCAGGCCAGCGCCAATGTGGCGTTGTCAGTGGATACTACCCTGGTCATCGGCCCGTCTGGATAGACCACCACGCCGCAGAAACTACCCCCCGCCAGCATGTTGTTATTGCCAGACACCGCACCCATAATCGCGAGCGATCCGAACATATTAGGCGATACCAGACTTTCATGCGGCCAGTCTTTCGGCTGCATATTGAAATCAAAAGCCAGGTTTTTTGGTTCAAGTGTCGCTAGCTTTCCGCGCGCATTCCCCGACTTCCAAGTTAACACACCGTATTTTAGATCAAATATCACCCGCGCTTCTGGCACCAGAAACGAGATCACCCCGCAAAACGTCTGTGCATCGATGGAGAACGCGTGGTCAAAGCCGAGATTGATATATACTTTGACTGACGCCATCGATCCGATGATAACCATGTTATCTGGGTTAATCTGTAGATACCGGAAATCCGGCACTACAGACTTTTTCTCACACGCCAGCCGGATAGGCTCTAGCGCCGTCTGGAGCAACCGTACAGACACCCCCGGCAACGTGGCCTCATCTACCCCGCCGTCAAACGGGGCCTCATCCAAGACTTCTCGCGGCATCGCTTCTGTCTCCTAAATGTTTGTGAGTTGATTATACGCTACGCGCAAAAAACCCACCAGGGCATCCCCCAGTGGGTTCAAAAAGCGTCAAATCAGACGGCTAGGGACCCGGTTAGTCCTTCCAGTGCCCGGTCTCCTTCATCAGCCGGATGACGGTAAGCGTGGTCGCTCGCGCAATCGTCACCGTTGATTTCTGGATACCCGTGATGCCTTTGTCGGCAGCGGCTTTCATGAGATCGGCCACCGTGATCGCTGGGTTTTCGATCACCATCCGCCGCATATCCACCACCGAGAAGCCGACAATCAAATTCTTGCGGACTTTCGGCTCTTTCGCGGCTTTCGCTTTCTTGGTTTTGCCCTGGACGGCATCGCCAGTCACTTCCGGTTCTGGCGCTGCATCACCTTCCGCTGCCGCGTCATCGCCTTCCGCCGCGTCATCACCTTCTGCCGCCGCATCACCGTCTTCCACTGCGTCACCTTCTGGCTCATCGCCGGTCACTTCCGGTTCTGGCGCGGGATCGGCTTTCGCTTTACCCTTCGCGGCCTTAGCTGGGGTAAGATCGGCAGCAGGCGCTTCCGGCGTCCGTAGATCGGCATCCGGCGGCAGCGGCACTTCCTTGTTGCCCTTGATCGCCTTCGCGGCCAAGTTCCAATACTCCTGCACGTTTTGCGGCAGCGCATCGAAATCAGCATCCGCGATCTTGTTCCCGCCACGGATAACCCGAGCGAGGTAGTCGGTATAAACTTCATCGCTGCCCTGAAGGGCAAACTTCGGCTCCACCTTGCGGATTGCATCGATCAGCGTTGCGACCGTCTGGTTCGGTTCAACCGTCTTCGCGTTCGCCGTTGTGGTCTTTTTCTTACTCGTAGCCATTAAAAACTCCTGTTTGGTTAGATGTTCTTCAGCACAAATTTTTGTACTGATTAGTAGTTGCAACTCTTTCACGATAGGCGTCTCTGCATCCATGCCTAAGACCTGCAGCCAGTGTTTATCTAACTCATCTTGCCGCTTGTCAAGCAGTTTGTAGCAAATGTCGCCTGCGCCTTCATACGAAAGGAGATCAAATACCGCTCGTATTTCCGGCGATGCCGATAACCAGAAGTCGATTAATTCGTGTTCGCTCTTGGCCGCGATATCGAATAAATTGTGATCGGCTTCTAGCGAAACCGTCTGAAGTCTCCCTCCAGCCGATTTCTTTTTCCAATTAAAGTGTTCCTGCCTCCTATGGATTGTTGTAAAGTGGTTAAACACGCACCTTTTGTAGATAGCCATAAACCAAACCGGGTTGTCAATAGTATTCCCATACCTTTGGCAGACTTTCGCAAAAATAACTCCACATTCTTGCAATGCGTCTTCCCGGTCTAAGACCGTATGCCGTACCTTCCAAAAGTTCTCATAGGTATATTTTCGAGACCATTGTTCAAATGGTCCCCTCCAGTCGGGGTTAAGAGATACGCGCCTCACGTAGAAATCCCTTTATCCAAGGGTTTACTTTATTTTGTGGCATCTCCCCCGGATCATGGAACCCATCGGGAACCTTGACCGATAATGCGTCGGGAGCGTCACGATCTGCAATTTTGCGTAGTTTAGCCCGTATGGCAAGGGGGGAATTGTCGTCAAGACACAAAAATATGCGCTTTGGTTTAATTTTTGATAGAGTATAGAACCGACCCTCTGGGGCTTTCAACCCGGTTAACCCGATCGCAAGTATATCTCTATCTTCTTTGTATGAATTGATCTTTAACGCGTCCATCGGGCCTTCAACCACTATTACTGACATATTTCCGGCAGCTTTCGCCAGGCCACACAGAACCGCATCGGTATAGATCAGCAGCGCGCTATCGGGGTGTGCCTCGGTTTTGTAGCGCATAGCCACATCGTCCCGTAAAGCCCGCCCAGTCCATGCCCGGGCCACCATCTCATGGTCGTACAAAGGCATCAGCAGCCGGTGCTGGTAAACCCCGTGGCGGGCATATTTCAACCCAGCTTGATTAGCCACCCGTTCGGGATCATCAAAGCCCCTATTCCAGAGGTAATCCATGCACGCGTCGTTTTCACTCGCCGGTAAAAACTTGTCCCACTCCCCGTTGCGTGGTTTCTCTACCGGCTCACGTTTCGTAATAGGTATGCCTGTCTCGTACTTCTCCAGGAGCGCCAGCGCTTGCGTGCGGGATCGCGTGAGTTTCTGCAATAAACGGGCAGGATCGGAGCCCCAGTGGTTGGTATTTCGCCAGCATGAGTAGTGCCCTGTTTCTTCGTTGATACCGGCATGAAACGAGGGATCGTCATGGCAAAAAGGGCAATTAATGTTAACATGACCCCGACTACAGTTGTTACCTTTGTCTTTCCATTGCACGCCTATCGATGAAAGCAAAGCCCGCCAATCTACTGCCATTATGGTGAATTATGCCATGATGATTGTTGAATAACTTGGCCATTTGCATCAACAGTAGTACTACACCCACAACTGTTACACGTTATGTGTGCGGTCCTCTTGCCGTAATATACTGCTAAGTTCGACACGGATGTACCGTTCTGAATATCCAGGTGAACCGAACCACTATGACAGCGCAGACATTTGATCGTCCAATCAACAGACATTAGATTATCGAATAACCACACGTTCAAAATCCCTACCGTACATACACGGTGTATATACGCTTAAAGAAAATCCCCGGCTATATGACTAACCGGGGATAAATTAAACGATAACTGGATGTTCGATCAGGTGACCCAGCAACCGACATTCGGCATACATCGGGTAATCCTCATCGATCGCGAGAGGGATACTTTCATAGCAATCGAAAATCGTTTTGGCCGAGATCGACTTCATCCAGCCGCGCATATAACGAGACAAAGACTCGAATAGAATTTCGGCCATCACAATCCGTTCCGTGCGGTCCAGTTTCTTACCGCACGCCTGGTTCATGAACTCGATGATATATGCACACCGACTACGGTACTCGCGTGCGCTCATGTTGTCCTTTCGCCCCACAACAGTTTTGATCGGCTGGCGCGGCGCAGTGACGCGATTTGAGGCGGCAGTACAAGCTGCGTCCCAAAGCATCATTTCGTCGGCAGAGAAATCCATATCATGCTTCCCCAAATCCAACTGGAGTTCGGCAAGCAGGCTTTCCTTCTGCTCTTTCGTCAATCGATCAATAACCACTGGTTTGAACGACACAACACGACCCTTTCATGTGTCTGTCTGCATATACGCTATATAACAATCCCCACATACTTGTCACGGGATAATCATGAGTTAGTACGTATTACATATTGCTAACAAAGTCAGATGTAGATACCCGTATACTCTTAAGTATGTTACATTTTGTTACCGTATGTTCTCGTTTTGTTCTCTTGACACCCCCTTCTCTCTCCCCCCTCAATCACCCCCCTCACTCACCGTTTTTGTGCATTCGCCCAAAAACTTCCCCCATAATGATCTCATCACTCATATCTGCTTCGCATAGATGAACCGATGTGAACGAAGTGAACAGAGAGTTCATCGCGAAGCTGTACCCGATGCGAAGCATCGGGTACAGAGTGATAGTACTAGTACTCACGCGCCTACGCGCGCACTCGCGCGTAGGCGCATACGCGCGCTCGCGCGGACAAAGGGTACTCGCTTCGCTCGCACCGTCCCCGGTTTCTTCCCGGCATAACTCGCTACGCTCGTTAAGGCCGAGAAACCGGGGACTTCGGGTGTAGCGTATATTCGTCATGTAAGAATTGTTTATTTTGGAGGCACCACATGGACGAAAGTACTTTGAAAGAAATCCTGTCACTTTTCAGAATTGTTTTGACTAATCATAGTATTATTATGACTGCACAAGCAGTTATGATAGATACATACCCAAATATACCTACTGGTGATGATATGAAGAGTTTATTGAATAAACATGCACGGATTACAATGAATGCAACGGATGTACTAACCAAACTAATCGGGGATTAATCGATGACTGAAGAAACCAATGAATACCCGACCGCACATCGTTCTTACGCGGATAACCACTCGAAGCCGCAAGAACTTCCAAAAGAAGTCCAGGGATACGCTTATTTGAAGTTAGCTGTTTCGGAGATCGGCGGATGCCTTACGGATATCGGGATTGTGTTGGCCCAGGGTACGAGGCCGGATAACGAGGCCAAACGCGGTGGTATTGCCGCTGGGCTGCGTAGGGCGGCTTCTTACGTGGAGGGGGCCGCGTTTGACCCTGGCCCCCCTACAAAGGTGTTACCAATTACGGCAGCCGAGTTGAAAGCATCGCTGGAGCAAGAAAGCCGGGAATTGAAAACTGTGGATCACGCCTCGATTGATGCGGATGGGAATGTCAGTTTGGCATTGATTTCCGAACCGATACTTTCCGGTGCTGAAGCGATTGAAAAACTCGAAGAAAGTGGAGGGGTGTGAGTATGACAGGTGGTACGCATACTATTTCGCAATTTAGAAATCGGTACTCACCACCGTCTGTAGAATTGCAGAAATTGGTAAACAAATTGCGGGAAGTTCTAAAGTCGCATGGCTACTTGGTGGCGGCTAATTCAGATGAATTTGATCGTATGTCGGCTGAAATGCTGCGTGACGTATTGAATTCATGGGAAATCTGGGATCGTAAAAAACTCTATATGAATGTGTGAAATATGAAACGATTTAGACGAATACTTCAACGCATTCGGTATTCGTATCGATTGTGGAAACACTACCGCTATTTGAAGAAATGGCGGAACAAAGCGCATAGTCCGATCACGGATCAGGCTTTGTATCAGATAGCACGACTGCATGTTAAGCAGTTCCACCCAGACAAAAAATACGATGTGGGGTACACGGGGGATATGAAATGAGTGATTATCCTGAATTCGAAGCTTTCCTGAAATCGAAAGACGGCGGCAACTGTATAGCAGTTAAGTTTTTTCCAGAACGAAACCAATATGCGGCTATAAAACCACTACTATACCATCTGACTATGATCGTAGGTGAGATCGGAGATAAAGAAGGGTATGAAAACTCGTACTGCTATAAAACGATTGTCGAAGCTATGGTCGCACTAAACGCATGGAATGGGGAAGGCGATCCAGAATTATGGTTCCGCAACCCAAAGACGGGCAGGCGTAGAGAAAATGGAGATAGAGAAAAAGAGTACATAGCTTGGTGATACTGTAGATAACAGTATCATCATCGATCGAATGGGACATAAAAAACACGCATAAAGCGCCATTATTCGATGAAATATCGCACTTGCACTCATCAAATACCCAGAATATACATGGCCACTCGAATAGTAATCAAATGCAAAGGTTACCTAGAGAATGCCTGCCGATCGCAGATACAAACCGAGGACTATCAGGACACCAACTAAGAAGCGGGTGTTTTTGGAAGTGTTAGCGCAGGGTAAGAGTGTTACGATGGCTTGCGAAAAAGCGCGCGTAGCAAGATCAGCAATGTTTACTTGGCGCAGTGAAGACCCTCAGTTCAAAAAAGAATGGGAAGAAGCGATAGAGCGGGGCGATGAATACTTTGAGGATGAAGCACGAAGGCGTGCCGTAGAAGGCACATTGAAGCCCGTGTATCAGGGCGGCATTCGAGTTGGTACTATTCGCGAGTACTCGGACTCGCTACTCATGTTTCAGATGAAGGGGCGGATGCCTAAATACCGCGATAGCGCGCAACCGGATGCTGCGTCTAACACTGTGAGAGTCATCAATGTACCAGCGCCCGCAGAAGGAAATAATCCTACCACGCCTTCATTCCGCACAAGAGAGCGTCTGGAATGAGTTAGGCGACGGCGTACCACTCCTTGAAGCACACGGTATAAGAGCGGTTCTTAGGTGCGGGCGTCGGTTCGGTAAAACTACATTATTGGAAACACTCGGCGGTTACGTGTCCATGAACGCGATGCGCGTTGGATGGTTCACCCCCAACTACAAACTCATGACACCTACCTATAAACGGCTGGGAACGATGCTCAGGCCGGGCATCGTCCACTCCTCACGTCTGGATCAGATCATCGAATGCGTGAACGGTGGTGGTATTGAATTCTGGACCTTGGGGGATAAGGATGCGGGCCGGTCCCGGTTTTATGACTGGGTAATCATAGATGAAGCTAGCCTCGTACAGAAAGACATGAAGGATATATGGGAGCAGGCGATCGCCCCTACGCTTCTCGATCGCGGCGGCAATGCGGTCATGGCGGGAACGCCTAAAGGCATCAATCCTGAAAATTACTTCTACGAGGCTTGCAACGCGAAAGAACACCCAAAAGATAGCAAGACTACGTTGTGGGAGGAGTATCATGCGCCGACTTGGTGCAACCCCACGCTAAACGAAGCCGAGGTTAGCACACTTCAAGACAAATACCCCCCACTCGTTTATCAGCAAGAATACTGCGCTGACTTTGTGGACTGGAGTGGTGAAGCATTCTTCCTTCTGGAAAACATGCTGGAGAACGGCAAACCTTGTATCGATCCCGGCATTATAGATACTGTTTTCGCCACAATCGACACCGCTGCGAAAGACGGCAAAGAAAATGATGGTACAGCTGTTTGTTACTGGGGTTTTCGCAAGTTCGAACCACAAAAGCTGTACCTACTCGACTGGGATATCGTACAAATCAAAGGTGCGTTGTTAGTCGAATGGCTACCTGGAGTATACCAAAGGTTAGAAAGCTATACTAAACGATGGAAAGTACGCTTTGGGTCATCAGGGGTTTTGATTGAAGATCGATCATCCGGGGTCATCTTAATCCAGCAAGCAGTTAGAAACGGGTGGCCAGTTAAAGCATTAGACGGCGATCTGACACAGCTTGGAAAAACTGCAAGAGCCATCAACATATCCGGCAACGTCTATCAAAAACAAGTCGTCATCATGGCGGAAGCGTATAATAAGACTGTCAATTATCGCGGCAACTCGCGTAACCATTTTCTATCGCAAGTGACGGGTTTCCGCATCGGGCAGAAGGACGAGGAGGATGATCTATTGGATGCGTTTTGTTATGGCGTGGCAGTTGCTTTGGGTGACAGACAGGGATTTAAGGGTTAGGGGAAGTAACATGGATCAAATACAAATCGGAAATGAACGCTACATCACAACCGGCCCAGTCTATACTGGCCCACTTTTAGTTGCGGGGCGCGCTGCGTGTCTTTCGAAAAAACCACATCAAGACAAACACACACTCGAGTATCAGAGTGGTGATAATTGCGTGGGTATGATCGGGCTCGCGCAATCACTTCATGACGGTCAAATACATCGGGTGCGTTTGGAGATGACACCGGAAGAGGCCCGCGATCTCGCAATGCAACTACTTGCTGTTGCTAAAATAACTGGACAAGTAGGATGATAGTGAGCCAAGTCAAATTCCCAGCGCCAGGTACAGTACTGGGCGGCGTAACTATTGTTTCGGATAAGATCGAGTACGCGCCGATCTTAGAAACAATGCGGTCGCGCCCGGCAAAGGCAAAATATGCCCGTGCTAGAGTGCATGTTCGATGCAACGTATGCGGGACAGAACGCATGATGCGTTGGCTTTATGTATCGAAAGGGTGTGCTGTATCGTGCGGGTGCAAATCACATAGAACTAAAAAACACGATATGGTTATATATAACGGAAATGAAATGTCTTTACACCAAGCGTGTAGAGAAACTAACGTGTTGGCACCATCAGTTCGTAACCGTAGTCGAATAAAAAAAATGACGATCCAACAAGCATTCGATTATTTTCTCGTGACTGCTAGGAAACCCCGTAGTAAATATAACACCCATAATGCAGGGTTAGACGCGCCGATAGTTTTGTCACCAGACGGGTTGTTAATCAAATGACATGCGATAGCTACGTCTCAGCGGTTGCGCGTGAATTCGGACTAACCAAAAGCCGGTTAATCGAGATCATATTGCAAGGTGCATTGGACGTACAGACGCGGTATTTCAAAGACGAAAGCAAACCACCAGAACTTGAAGTGGTGTTGAATAAAGACAGGTTGAGGAAGAATATAGAAACTCTAATGCGTGAAATCCAAGGGAATAAGACGGGCAATCTATTTCCTCTGCGTTAGGGGATACTATCTACGGCGCGTGGTTAGCGTGTCGTGGCAGCGAGTAGGGGTAGCCTCCGCTTTCCGAAAGCTGAAACTTGGCGGGTGGGATAACGATCAGAAATGGTCGCCACCCGTCCTTTTCCAGTAGCGTATAATATGTTCGAAAGGATTGATGATATGTCTTACAAATTACTATACGCTGTATCGATTGTCGCATACTTCATGCTTCTTGCGTGGATTGTTTGCGCGCCGTGAAAGCGTTTTTCATGAAGTGGATAACTGGATAATGCAACTTTGCGTGAACTGCTTTGACAAGTTGAAACTAGAATGCAAAAAGCACAATTTGCTGCAATTCATGGCCACGGATGGCGCGGAGATTTTGCGGCGTGTGAGTGATCTCGCGGATAAAGGCGTGGTCACCCCTGAAAACTTTGATCCGGTGTTGGCTGCCGATCTCGCGATTAAACAGCAATTCATGGTTACCACGGGCGAAGCGTATAATGGGGGTTGTGTCCTATGCGCGATCGATCTCGAATGCCCCAGCATGTCCCAGAACTGGATTAAAGGGGCTGTTCTCGATCAGTTAGAGATAGCAAAGCATATCGGCGTTTTGCCAGAAACAGGAGTCATACATTGACTGATTTTTGCGATGAGGAAACTGCACCGATGACACATCCATACGAGGCGGCGGCGAGGGTGGCGTTATGAGCCCTGGCGAAAAAGCGCGCCGTCAGCGAGCGCGGGAACGGAAAGCGATAGCCTTCAATGCCATCACAGAGCCGCTAATGTTGGCCGGACATTCCTGCGCGGACTGTAAACACTTCGCTCTTATGCCGTTTCCCGACAAACGCAAACACCAATGCACGCTGGGGCAAGAATCTGGCGCCTATCAGGTCGCGTATCCGAACGATATTTGTGCCCAATGGAACAGCAAATGACAATGGAAAAACACACCCCCGAACGCATCGCCAATCTCGCCTGGGAGGATTTCCAAGCGCGACAGGCCAATCGCGCCAGCGAAAACTTGCGCCAGTGCTTTGAGGTTTCGGACTTCAAAGACTCCGTCATGGCAACGCTTCGCGCCGAGACCGCCCTTCCCCACCCGCCGGGGGTTACGCCAAAGTTTCTGCGAGACCTTTATTATCTCAACATCCTATCCCCCTCGGCCATTGTGCAGCTTGCCACAGACATCAACAAGCACCTGCGCGCCCAGCCAGTGTCCACGCCGCCGGAGCGCGTCACCTGGTGCAACCAAGGCTCCCTCGGCTCATCCGCCGACGCCACTCAAGCCTTGGAGGGCGATGCAGACCTG
>QGNH01001209.1_pt1 | contig 21362 bp, 26 predicted proteins | sample 1735481 | NCBI WGS metagenome assembly QGNH01 (sample SAMN09239004, study PRJNA386568) | Viral metagenome, whole genome shotgun sequencing project.
AGTTATCAATACTTATGTTGCAGGGAAGTCCAAACGAGTATCAAGGATTCAGTACATAATTTGCTCGTTAAACAAATCAATCGTCTGAAATTAGCACCGCTCTTTGAAATAACTGATAACGAAATACGGGGAGTTTACGGATCAAGATTCATTTTTAAAGGCCTCCGGCATAATCTCGATGAGATAAAATCTACCGAAGGCATAGACCGATGCTGGGTTGAAGAAGCAGAAAAGGTATCCGCTGAGAGCTGGGATGTACTTGATCCAACAATTAGAAACGAGAATAGTGAGTTATGGATATCGTTCAATCCTCGTGATGAACAAAGCCCAACATTTCAAAGATTTGTAGTAAAGCCACCACCCAATTTAGTACGAGCGCATCTAACATATCGAGAAAACCCATGGTTCCCGGAAGTCCTCCGGCGCCAGATGGAATATTGCAAAGCGACTGACGAAGATAGGTACCAATGGATTTGGGAAGGGATGCCACAGAAGTACGGCCAGGCTGTTATATTCAAGAACAAATTAAGAGTCGAGGAATTTGAAACACATGATAACGTTGAATTTTACTTCGGGGCTGACTGGGGATACGGACCGGACCCCACATGTTTATTAAGGTGCTACGTCCATGAAAGAAAACTTTATATCGATCATTCAGTCTACGGCTACGGATTTGAAATTGATGATCTCCCCACTCATTTTAAAAGCGTTCCTGGTTCTCAAGTCTGGCCTATACGTGGGGATAGTCACCGTCCTGATACTATTAGCTATCTTAATCGCCACGACTTTCCTAATTGTGTGGCAGCTATTAAGGGCCCAGATTCGGTTAAGGACGGCATTGAGTTTTTACAGAACTTTGAAGCCATCGTCATTCACCCAAGAAATGAGGGTGTTATTGATGACTTTGAGAATTACCGTTGGAAAGTTGATAAGCAAACTGAACTCATTCTTCCAGTACCAGTCGATAAAAAGAATCACGGGTGCGACGCAGCACGCTATGCGACGGAGCCTTTGAGGGCAGAAGGTACAACAATATTTCAGGCTTTATATGGGAGTGTTTAATGGCAACGGAAAACAAAGAAGCTGAATCAAGGTATAAAACCCACACACAAAGAGAAGTGCAATATGATCCCCTTGTCGCCGACCGCAATGTCGACTTGCCTAAGGGACAAGGGGATCCGGGTATTAAATTCTCCATCGTATTTCCCACCCGCGAGCGCCCTGATCTTCTTAAATCCCTTCTCGAAAGCATTAATAAAAACACTTTCAATCTCAATGAAATCGAAGTACTGATTGCTGTCGATGACGATGATATTACGAATTATGGTTTCGTAGAATTATCTTTCCCATTTGCCACCATCTACCGCGTCAAGCGGTCTTTAAATTTCTCACGTGATTATTACACCTTCCTAGCTAAACAATCCACAGGCCGCTGGATCATCACAGCCAATGACGACTGTGTGTTTGAGACACCAGAATGGGATACGCTGGCGTATAACGTTCTTAAGGATAAGCCGGGGGTTATTTATGGATGGATCCAAGACCACCTCGCAACATATAGAGCCAACGGACATGGAAATTATTGTTGTTTTCCGTTACAAGGAAGGGCGGGATTTGAAGCATTGGGCTATATCTTCCCGTCAAGAGTTCCCACTTGGGGCGCTGACATTTGGGCAAAAAATTTGTACGATCAGGTTAATAGCGTTGTTGAATTGCCTATTACATTAAGGCATTATTGCCATCACAATAAGACCAGGGTTCAAGATCATATTTCAAAGCGCATTGCTAATTCACAGGTGCCTTTTGACATGCGCCCCGGATACGATGAAATCAATAAACTTTTAGCAGCATTGAAAAGAGAAATGGCAAAAGCATGAAACCAAAGATATCACTATGCGCTGCGGCCGCTCGCCCAATATACTGGGAAAGATTTTATAATTCATTAATAAAAAATACCACTGAATTTGAAATCGTTTTTGTTGGACCCAATCCCCCACCGCATAATCTACCTGACAATTTTAAATATATTTATTCCGAAGTGAAACCGGCCCAGGCCTATGAAATCGCCCTGCGCCAAGCAACCGGTGAGATTGTCGGATGGACCGCCGATGATGCAAATTATGACCATCCCGATTTAAATTGTCCTAGAGCACTGGATCTTATCTGGAATAGGTATGCAGCGTTCCAAGTTGACTACAAAGACAATAAGACTATCCTGGCTATGTGCCCTCATGAAGACAGTTCCGCCCAATGGCCTAATCACCACTTCTTTTATGCCATTAAAGAAACGCCTAGGATGGCTCCCTTTGGGTTTATAAACCGTGAATGGTTTAATGCGCTCGGTGGGTATGACCGGAACTTCATATGCGGCCAATCTGAAAACGATGTTGTAATGCGTGGACTGCAAGATGGTGGCCGTGTCGAAGTAGTCGAAGAATCTGTTTTATATGTCCATCACGGCGAATGCCACACCACTGATGGATATGTTTTTAGAAAAGGTTACGATTCAGATCGTAAATTCTTGGAAGAATGCTGGGTGAAAGAAGGATACGGCACCTATGACGTGCGGGCACCGTACACGCTTTCAACCACACGATTAAGACCACTTGAGCCATTTAGTGATGAAAATATTCTGGTAGAAAACCAAGGGCCTGCAGGGCGATGGGCTAAAGAAGGAGCAAAGGTTTGATTAGCGTACTTTTACCAACACTTCGACCACAACTAATCCATAAAGCCATTGATACATTATTATCTGGGACGATTAATGGAATTGAGATTATTGTCATAGCTGATTTTGAATGCCCAGAGAATATGCCAGCAGAAGTCAAATGGCATATTCAAGAACGATTAGGAATCGTGGCCGCCATTAATTACGCCTATACATTAGCCAAGGGCGATTACATTTTCGATACCAACGATGATTGTCTGATTGCCCCTGGCGCCCTGGATGAGATGGTTAAATTCAGCAAAGAACACAATGACAATATCCTCATTACTCCCCAAGTTTATCAAGGTGGCATTTATGCCTATTACGGTAAAAGATTTGCGCCGTTCCCATTTGCCCACCGTTCGGTATTTGAGAGAATCAATGGCGGCCAAGGCTGGTGCTTAGACCCCGCCTATCATGCTTTTTACTCGGACCCTGACATATCAATGCAGGGTTGGGCTAAGGGAATCCGAACAGAAGAATGCCCCACGGCAATCATCCATGGGAATTCTTACATCGATGAAGTCAATAGAGATAATCATTCAAAATATAGGGATGCCGATGAGAAAGTTTTTAGTGATAGATACGGTAACGATTTTGCAGAAACATGGGGGAGGATATATTGAACATCGATCTTAGCGTTATAATGCCGTCAATCCGGCCAGAGATGTTAGTACAGGCGTACAGGAGTTTTATACAGGCCTGGGAATATAGCTTTGAAATGATCGTGATTTCTCCCTACTCACTGCCACCCGAATTACAAAATAAAAAAGAAGTAAAATATATTCAGGATTGGGGGAATCCAAATAGGGCAAAGCAAATAGGCCTCGTTAATTCCGAGGGCCGCTATGTGACATGGGGAGTCGATGACGGCGTTTACTTGAAAGATTCCCTTACAAAGATTTATCATAAATTTGGATTTAATGATATACTCACCCTCAAATACACAGAGGGAGTTTCTTTTGATGATCTCGAAACATCGGATTCAATCATGAAGAAAGATGATTATTACCATTTGTCCTATCATCATCATAACTTGCAGGGCATGCCCAAAGACACAAAGGTTTTAAGTTTTGGTGTTATGCCAACGACCATACTTAAACAGGTTGGAGGGTGGGACTGTGAAGAATTTGAAGGACAGGCCATGGCCGACTGCGACCTGGCAATTCGATTAAATAAGTTAGGACATAAGATCACGATAGCCCCGGATGTCGTTCTTGTTTTAAAGCATGTTCCAGGGATTGAAGGAGATCACGCGCCGATACACAATTCTCAAAAAGAAGCCGATGAACCAAAATTTTATCAAATGTATTCCGATAATAGTCGGTCATTAAGAACAAACATCCCTATTGATAATTGGGAAAGATCACCTGCAAAATGGACTCGCAGGTTTAACTCGGAACCCTTGGATTAATAATGAAAACAAAAACGAATAGCAAATTTAAGGCAGGCAAAGACGTAGAGAATGCATTGCCTAATAATAATCCAATGTCGGGAATATTTGATCTTCCAGGAGTTGGTTCTGCCGGTGCTTATGGTCAAATCGGCGGCCTAGGATCATGGGGACCAGAGGGTCGCGTTGCACCACTTAGCGAGCCATGGGAACTGATTTACAATAATTCCTACATGATGATTTCTTTAATGCAGGTGGTATTGTCCTATGCGTACGTTATTCACGGTCCTCTGCGTACTGTTGTTGATCTACCTGTTTATGATTCATTCCGGGGAGGAATAAAAATAAAGACCGATGAGGTGTCTCCAGAAGAATTGGAAGATCTGCATCGGTTGATGAAGAAAACAAAGTTAGTGCGTAAATTAATTGATGCGCGGCGTTGGGCCCGCCTTTATGGTGGATCCGGGGTAATATTGAATACAAAGGACAGCAAATACAATGCATGGGACAAGCCTTTTATTTTGGATGATATTGACGAAAACAGCAAGATTTCATTCATCGTGGCTGATAGGTGGCAATTGTCATGGATGGGCACCCCGATGGCTCCCAAGAGCAAGTATATTTATAACCCTGGTTCCGATGCAGCCGAGAATAATATTTTAACAGCAACATTAGATCAGTCCCGCGTGGCCCGACTCCTAAGCGAAGAAGCGCCATCATTGGTTAGGGGAAGAACCCTTGGATGGTCCTTGTCAGTTCTTGAGTGTATCCTACGTGAAATTAACATGTACTTTAAAGAGAACAATGCTATCTATCAATACATCGATGAGTTTAAAATCGATGTTTATAAATTTAAAGGATTGAATGCCGGATTCTTAAGCGGCAAGGCAACGGCGGCCACCACCCTCCGCATCAAGATTGCCAATTGGATAAAGAGCTTCATGGGTGCCGTCATCATGGACGCGGAAGATGATTTCGTTCAGAAGCAATTGAGCGTATCTGGTTTGGCTGACCTTATGAAACAGATTCAAATAAGCATGGCCGCCGCCGCCCGCATGCCGGTATCAAAGCTTTTTGGTTTGTCGGCAACTGGCTTCTCGGATGGGGAAAGTGATCTTGAAGTCTACAACTCAATCGTAGGTCATGAGCGCGGTTTTTGCGATGATGCCCTTGATATCCTTATTCCTCCCTTAATGATGAAATGCTGGGGATTCGTGCCGGATGACTGGTACACTGAATGGCCAGCCCTGCGCGAGATGAGCGCGGAACAAGAGCAGAACGTCAAGAACTCAAAACATACCCGGAACATGGATTTGTATGATCGTGGACTTTATACACCTCAAGAAGCCATGGAAGCAGAGAAGGCGGATGGAATAGTCCAGCTTGAGACAGCCGTGGCCAAGGGCGCCGAACCAGAGCCACCCATTAGCCAGATGGCTACAGATGGCATGGCCCTGGAAGAAGCGAAGCCTACGCCCAAACCTAGCGCGGGCAAGAAGGGCAAGGAATGAAATCTCTCAGCGAAATGACACTTCAAGAGTATAGCGAAATGATTTCTGCATTAATTGACACATATAGGAAAGAATCTACCGAAGTAGTAAAGCCTACATGTTTTTATTATAATGGAATAAAATTTGATAAAAACACCCCTGACGAGTTATGGGGTGAACTTTTAGATTTTAAAAATGAACTCCAATAAGAATGAAAATACTTAAACCAATTCGTGACTTCAACAGCTATTCAAACCCAATCGCCAGAGCCATATTTGAGCAACTGGACCAAATGATCTATGCCCCTCTTGTAGCCATCCTAAGCAACAAAGAGACCCTAAACGTTAAGGCATCGGCTTTAGTTGATGCGCTGCGCAGGGGCGTTTTAGAATATCGGGACGGGTACTTTGTAGGAACGTTGCGGGCAAATGTTTCACGTGAAATAAGGGCATTAGGTGGAAAATGGAACGGCACCCGCAAAGTATTCTATCTAGAAATCGCCAGGATGCCCCAGGAAGTGCTCCAAGCCATTGCGGCTGGTAATCAGGCCACCCAATCAGTTTTGAAGAGAATCAACACAGCCTTGTACGCAATGGAGGGCAGGGAAATTAAGACCCCAGACCTGTCTGTGATGCTTGGGGATACATTGACCAAGCTTGATAGGCAGTTTGGCAGTACAACCAAGGTGATAACCGGGAAAGATTTGGAGATACCTTTTAACCCTAAGTTCGCCGATCAGGTCAAAGAGGCCTATACATCCAACCTTGAGAAGTATATCCGCGGATGGCATGATGAGGCTGTGTTACGATTGAGGGAAAAAGTAGAGAAGAACGTTCAGGAAGGATACCGGGCCGAGAGTTTGATCGATATTATTAAGGCAGAGCGCGGGGTATCCCAGCGCAAGGCATCCTTCTTAGCCCGCCAGGAGACATCGTTGATGACGGCCAGTTACCGGGAAATCCGGTACAAAGACATCGGCGTCCAATCTTACGTGTGGTCAACTAGCCATGACGAACGGGTCCGCGAAGATCACAAAATATTGAACGGTCATATTTTCTCATTTGATAATCCACCAGTGACAGACCAAAGGACGGGCGCAAGGAATAATCCGGGAGAAGATTTTAATTGTTTGCCGGAAGATTCAAGGATTGATTTCACTGGAATTATAGAAAAATGTTTCCGTCGTTGGTATAGCGGAGAATTGACTACGATTATCACGGACTCTGGTAAAACGATTAGAGCCACACCTAATCATCCGGTGCTTACGGTGAATGGATGGAAGCCTATAGGACTTTTGAATTATACTGACCATGTCGTCGATCTGGGCGAGGAATTGATTGACTCGAGCGAAACATATCATAATGACAGTATACCCACAGTCGGAGAGATATTTGAATCTCATAGGAAATCTTTTCTTGCTGAGACTTTCCCAGGGCAAAGAGAACAATTCCACGGCGACGGTTCCAACTGTGATGTCAATATTGTAAACGCCACAGGGGATTTGACTCTGAACAGGGAGATTAATTCTATTCAATGCCTGAATCAATTCATTTTCTCCCTTACCAATTATTTTACATTTGGATTTTGCGGTTCCTATCAGCATAGAATTTCTCTTATTGGTAGATATTTTTTTAGCCCCGATATGAGAATTAGCGGTAAGGGATTGACGTTCCTTAAAAGACATTTTACTCATTCTAATTCTATTGGCCTCAGAGGCAGAACGAATAGCGACATTAGCCTCAATCAGCCTTCTTCGGATAACAACTCTTTCCAGCCCTGTGCGTTTAGAAATGGAGAGCTCGCTTTCCCCAGAAAGATACGCTTTGATAATAGGTTTTGGGTCAATCTTAAGTCTGTTGTGCGCGTGACATCCCTTAGCATACGGCATATTGAATCCTCCTTATATAATGGATACGTTTATAATTTTCAAACTAAACAAGGATATTATACATCAACTGGTGTCATTGTGTCAAATTGTCGTTGCGTAGCAATACCTTACATCCGGGGCGGTGTTAATTTTATTGATGACGAACCAATATCAACCCAAAAACTCATGGAGAGTACAAAATGAATATACTAGAATTATTTACTATTTTGGGAAGAGTAGAAAAGTTGACAGATCGTGATCGGTTAATAATGATGCATGCCTATGAATTAGGATTCCGTGAAGGAGCGACAGCAGTTTTGAATGTTGCGGCAAAGGAGGGGTCTAATGCGAAATGAACACGGAATGAACCCAAACGGAAACATCCTCATTTTTTCACCAACGTTAGGCCTACCACCAGACCCAAGTCAATACGTAGATTCTTTGCTTATACGGATCATAAATCAAATACAGCGTAAAGAGATGGGGTTGTCGTATCTTCCGGTCTATAGAAATTTTTGGCATGACGCCTGGAATTTGGCCTGGGACTTGGCGTTTAAGCATCACTTCGAATATATTTTAAGAATCGATGATGACGTGCATAATATCCCGGAAGATGCAGTTGAGAAACTCTTGGCCGCTGATAAGGATGTGATCGCGGCTGCCGGACCCAATCGCCGATGGCCTTATTTCCCTGCCGCTATGAATCGCACCAAGGATATTTCACTCATTGAGATTTGCAGAAATGATGATCGATGTTTGCAGTACGTCCAGGGGCTTGAGACAGGTGCCATTGTTCCCTGCGATATTGTTTGGTTTGGAATGACGTTGATTAAAACCGAGAAGTTTAAATTTATGCAACGGCCAATCTTCTTAGGAAATGAAGATGTGCCCGATGACACCTATTTTGCTCAATTATGCTTAGATGAAAAGATTCAGCAGTATGTCCACTTCGGGGTCCAGGTGGAACACGCGCACGTTAATTTTCAGAACAATGGATACCTCTACTCGGCGGGAGTATACGAAAAAATCAACCGTCAAAAGAAAGAAGCAGAAGAAGCAAAGGCACGCGGGGAAGAGGTTGAAGATGTTGACTATACCAAGCTGTTAAGTGAACCGTCACTGGTATCTTTAGTAGAGCCAAAATAAAAATGCAAAAATTAATATCAATAATCAAGAGTTTGATGGATACTAAGTACACAGGACAACTAACCATCAATTTCTTTCAGGGCGGCATAGGAAAGTGTGAGCAGAAATTCACGTTTGATTTAACACCATAGTTTTGAGATAGTGCGATAAAAAGCAACGCTCGATTAGTCAATATGACTGGTCGGGCGTTTTTTATTTATTGAGGTAAAAATGAAAGACATAATCTTATCAAACGAAAAAGGTTGGCCGAATGTTTACTCCTGTAGATTCCTCGAGGCTGGAATTGTTTCATATGAAGATTCAAAAGAAGGCGTTCTTCGATTAAATAAAGAAACCATCGACAAGATGGCCCCGTCATTCATCGGTAAGCCTGTCCTTATAAATCACTCAAGAGTAGGCCCAGAAAACTTCAAAGAGGAAGCTGTTGGATATGTTATCAACGTCAAGTTCAATCCTAGTGATGCTTGGTTCTATTGTGATTTTATTGTTACCGACGACAAAGCAAAGCAAAAAATAGAGAAAGAAAATTATTCTGTATCGTGCGCTTATAACGTTATAAGCGGAAAGGAAGGTGGCGAATATCATAACATCCCTTATGACGGAGAGATAACCGACGGTTCTTTTACCCATTTAGCTCTGGTCGAAAACCCTCGTTATGAGGATTCCAAAATAACCAAGCAGTTGCCGTCAATGCTTGTTAATGCCAAGGCTGCACATTTTATAACTAAACAGGAGGATACACAAATGGACTTCAAGACGATCGTTGACAATATCTGGAATAAAAAACCAGATGGGTCAAAAGAAAAGGCTGCACCCGTTTTGATTCACAATGGGAAAGAATTTCCGTTGGATTTGGTTTTAAATGCCATTCAAGAAAAGATGAATGCCGAAGGTGAAATGAAGGGTTATCAGGCTAAGGATACCGACGTGGTAGATATTAACGGCCACAGCTATACCATCGGTGAGGCCAAGAACGCTCTCAAGGAAAAGCTCGATAACGAGAAAAAGAATTGCTCTTGCGAAAAGCCGGATGGTAAACATGCCGAAGATTGCAAGATGAACGCCAAGAAAAATGGCGAAGAAGGCGAAGCCAAGAAGGAAGAAGAAAAAGGCGATGATAAAAACAAAAAAGAAGATAAGGAAAATTCTAAAGACAGCGAAGAAGTAAAGGCGCTGAGATTAGAAAACGCTCGTCTTAAGAAATCAAAAGAGGCCGATGAGCTTTATAACTCATTGAATGATCTCTCCAAGTATAACGGAGAAGGTGAAGAAAAAAACATGGCCGAAGCTCCATTAAGTCGTGCTGAAAGAGCAAACAAAAAGAAAGAACAAATCGCCAGGCAACCTCAGTTCGCTGGCGCTGCTAAATAATTTTATAAATCAAAGGAGGTTTAAAAATGAGTCTTTCACCTTTTCAAATGAATATGATTAAGCCCAATAATCTTCCGGGCTTGTGTATGAATCCTGCCGTCAATGTGATTCAGGCACGTATTAATCCGAACTCCACCTTGGCTAATTTTGTGCCTGGAACCTGCGTGGTTTTATCCCCAACAATCGCTGGTGATTTGCCGGTTGTAGATGTGTGTCCTTCTGGTAGTTCAGGTCGTGGGGTTGTTATTTACGATCCTATCTTATCGGCACAATTACCAGGACAGACCGTCTTGATAGCGATGTTGGGATCTATTGTCACCATGGCTGCATCCACTGCCATTAATCGTCAAGTGAACGTTGGATACAACAACGTGTCTGGACAGATTCAGAGTACATCGGGCGGGTACATTGGCCATACCTTAGACATAGCCGTTAACCCTGGGGATATTGTCCGCGTCATGGTCATGCCCTTATTGTCATCGTAATTTTAATTTAAAAAGGAGGATTCAATATGATTCAAGAAGTTCTTAATTGCAAAGACGAAAACGGCAAGCCGATTGATGGGGAGAAGTTTAATTCCTTAGTCAAGGCTAAGTATGGCCGTACGGATTTCAGTGGTCTTAAGCTTCGTAACGCCAACGGGGACATAAACCCTTCGAGCTTGGCTTATCGTTATACCACTGACCGCATGACGTACATTAGGGCGCGGACAATTACACAAACGTTCTATCAGGTAAATCCATCTGATTACGTGCATATGATACCGGGTGAAGGTGCCTTCTCAAGCCAGATCATCACCCAGGCAAGTATCAAGTTTTCTGGTTCATTCCGTTCAGGTAAGATCAGTTCAGCAGGCCAGAACTCCAAGCTTCAAATCTCCGATGGCGGCGTTGTGCCATTCTATACCCAAGTCCAGAATTGGGCCATGGGTACGGAATATTCCGTGTTTGACGTTCACCAGGCCTTGTTCATGGGTCAATGGGATCCCATCGAAGCCAAACAAAAGGCCCGTAAAATTGAATACGATTTAGGTATTCAAGAGATTGCCTTCTTGGGTGACTCTGATCAGTTGACCACCTTCCCTGGCTTATTTACCCAGCCACAGGTTAACATCAATACCACGCTGATCGGTGGGAACATCAGCGCAATGTCGACAGCAAACTTCATGACCTTTGTCCAAGGTTTGTTGGCGGCCTACCTGGTTAATTGTAACCAGACGGTTTGGCCTGATACCTTCATCATGCCACAGGATGATTACGCGGGTATGGCGACAGCAGTCAGCCAGACATATCCTAACTTGACAATGCTTGGTTATTTACAACAGGCTTTTGACAAGATATGTCCTAAGAAGGTTAAAATCTTGCCTTCTTATTACGCCATGACCGCCGCTAACGGTGGAAACTTCGGTATCGGTAAACAATGTTATTTGCTGTACAACAATGACATTGATACCTGCTTTATGGAATTGCCTGTTGATTTTGTTACCGTTCCTTATGGAACTTATAACAATTTCAACTTCCAAGATGCCGCCTACGCTCAGTATACCGGCGTTCAGTTCCTGAAACCCTTGGAAGCATTAATGTTTACGCATAGCTAATCATGGATGAAGTTTGGGCCCTGGGAGGGGTGAGCGGTTCTCCATGGCTGCTTCCCTCCCTAAATCATGGAGAGGGGAAATACAATGTGGAAAATAATGAATAACGGCAGGCGAAGTTTTATCGTAGGGAAAGAGGATGTAATCAAAGGTGGCGTTAAAAGGGTATATCCAGCAGGTCCCACCACCCGCGAAGAAGTAGAGTTAAGACCCGGCAATTATGTCTATGAAGTGACCAATGAATGCGGGAAGATGCTGGCCACTTTTGATAGAGAAATATTTATCATGGAGAAAGACGGCGTAGCGGTTATTCCAGAAGAAGAAGTCACAGAATTAACGCCGGATGAAAGAATTGCCCAGCTAGAGGCACAGATCAAGGCATTGACCAGTAAGCCCAAAAGAACAAAGAAACCTGCGGAGATTAAGAAATAATGGGTGTCCCCCGATTTAGTCCATACTGGCCAGAGCCAGGATTCTATCCACCAGGATATGTCCCATGGGCCCCTTGTACCGGGGCTCCATGGGTTCCCCCTACCGTGGCACAGTTCCAGGCACAATTCTTTAGGGACTTCCCCTATGCGCCAGTTGTTCAAGGCGTGACGGATCCCAGCCTAAAATATGTGCAATCCCAGGATATCCAGAATGCGATCAACATGGCCTGCGGGGATTTCAACCCACAGTATGGCGCCAACACTACATTGATATTCTTATTCTTAGCAGCGCATTATATGGTATTGACCTTAAGAAACTCTGCCATGGGGGTGAACAGTCAGGCAACATTTCCAGTTGATTCTGCTACCGTTGGCAGTGTTTCTACGGTCAACAATATTACCGAGAAATTTAAAACTGATCCTAATTTTAATAAGTACATCACAACTGGATACGGCCAGATTTATTTGGATATGGTCTATCCCTACACCATTGGCGCAGGTTTTAATTTCTTACAAGGCGGGGTAAGTAACAATTGAAAACAACCGTATCCATAGGGCAACACGCATCGGTGACAAAGGACATGACAGGCCTCAATAATCTGCTGGCCGGCATCGATGAGCACCTTGTTGTTAGAATTGGAATTTTAGGGAACAAGCCACATGCTAAAGCGCGTATGGCAGCATTGGAAGAACTTAAAAAAAAGGGTGGACATAAAATAAGTCGAACTAAAGAATCTGATGATTCAAATGCTGATATCGGATTAAAGATGGAGAGAGGTTCGAAATCTGAAAAAATTCCTCCACGTTCATGGCTAAAAACTCCACTGGAAGATCATCTTCCAGAATATTTTAATAAAGTAACATACAAAGTTATTGAAGATATTGTTAAAACACAAAATTTAAAAGGTTATCAAGAATTAGCAGTCGCATGTGAACAGATAATCCAGAAAGGTTTTAATACTGGTGGATATGGGAAATGGGCTGGTAATCGACCATTGACAATTCAATTAAAAGGATCAAGTCGCCCATTAATTGACACAGGTCAGCTTCGTAAATCCGTAACTTCTGAAATTAGGTCAGTATGATGCCAATAACGAATGGGAAAGATTTAGAGTGGGGACAATCACTGGCCGGCCTTCCCAATGTGGCTATAGCCGTTATCCAATATTTCCAGCCCGTGACCGTTGGTATCATTAAATCCACGCAAGTCAATGGCCGCACCCAGACCATCGTCGAGAGTTATATTGAGACCCAAGGTGTAAGAATAGCAAAGGACAATAAGCTTGTAATTACAAAGACTGGCGAAAGATTCTGGGCGAATGAAGATGTTTATTTCTTGAGCGATATTTTACTTAAGCCCGACGATCTATTCTTATTTAACAAGATTCAATACCGTGTGCTGGCCTTAGAGTCATGGCCAGAATATGGTTACAACAAATACACAGTCCTTCAAGATTACACAAGGAAATACGAATTTAAGCCGGTGGTCATATGATTTCAATTGAAGGCGTCCCTCAAACATCGATGGACTTAATACGGTTAATCCTCATCAACCAAATGAGAATGGCTCAAGACCGGGTTAATATTTACGACAATAAATGGATTATGCCTAATACCGACGATATGTTCGTAACCATTGAGTATCGCAACGGCAAAACAATTGGGAACAACAGAGAATTTATTAATCAGGCATCATTCAACGAACCCATTGAGATTCAGACAGTAAATATGTTTGAGAAGATCGTCGTCGGTGTTTTCTCACGTAGCAACGAGGCGCAGTATAGGAAAGAAGAAGTATTGATGGCGATTAAATCATCCTATGCGGAATTGTTCCAAGAAAGTTATGGTTTCAAAATCGGCCATAATCCAACGATTGAGGATCTATCAGCCCTTGAAGCATCCGCGATGCTCTTGAGATATGACATCGAATTAAACATCTGGGCCTGGTACCAGAGAACGATCAAGCCAGGATATTTAATACCACCTTTTAATATTATGGTAACGGCCAATGACCAGGGCACTGGAATTTTAACAGCAGAGGTCACTGCGAGTTCACAAGAACCGTCTAATTAAGGAGAAAAAAGAATGAGCACACTTCCGCTTTCAACAATCATAAACGTAAACGTTTTCTTCCCAGCCACTGGGTTAGCAAACTTTAACGTTAACAATCTGGGTTTATTTACCTCGGATGCTTTCTTGTCAAACCCAAGCAATAACACCTATCGTATTTATCAGTCAGCGCAGGCCGTAGGCGTCGATTTTGGTACCACCACGGAAACATATCTGCAGGCCGTTGCCGTTTTCAGTCCGCAACCTAATGTCTTGGCCGGGGGTGGTTCTTTAATTATATTCCCGAGCTTTACCAATACATCAATTGCTTCTGCCATTGTTGGCGGTTCCAGTGGGACCGGTTACGTTATTGGAGATATCCTTAATATCGTCCAGACTAACGCCTATGGAGGGACCGTGCAGGTCACAAGCGTATACGCAGGCGCCATCACAGGAGTTTCCGTTATTACCGGAGGCCAAGGGTATTCTCCAGCCTCTAATTTATCTGTGACCGGAGGCACCGGGACGGGCGCCAACATAACCATATCAACTGTAACAACAGAGAGCTTGGCCCAGGCCGTGGCCCGGTGTTCGAATATGGTTTATTTCTGCGGTGTCATTTCCACCAACTATGGCGCAAACTCAAGCTGGGGCGCCTTGGCCAACTCAAACCAGGCATATGGTTCAAAGCTTCAATTCTTGGTGTCAAACTCCCTCACAGACATTACCGGGGTATTCACCAATATTCAGCAGGCCACCAATTACTTTACCCGGTGCTTATATTTCGGGGATCCTACGCTGCAGAATGGCCGATTGTTTGCGGCGGCTTATGCTTCCCGTTTGTTATCAGTAAACTTCGCAGGGTCATTGACGGCCATCACAATGAACCTAAAGCAGCTTTCTGGTATTGTCCCGGATTCAACCATCAACCCCACGGTAGCTTCTCTTTGCCAGATTGCCGGTGTGGATATTTATACGTCATTCCAGAATAGTCCAGGCGTATATACCTCGGTGGCCAACAAGAGGGCTGACTCTGTATTTAACCTAATATGGTTTGTTTTGGCGCTCCAAGTGGCCGGTTATAACGCTTTGGCGACCACATCAACCAAAGTGCCTCAAACAACCGCTGGTATGAACCAATACGTCACAGCCCTTAAATTGGTATGCGAACAGGCCGTCACGAATGGTTACTTGGCGCCCGGCACCTGGACCGCTGTAGATACCTTCGGAAATGCCGCCCAGTTAATCCAGAATATTGCCAGCTATGGGTTTTATATTTACTTCCAGCCGATCAGTCAACAGTCAATTACGGCCAGGGCAGCCGGCCAGGCTCCGGTAGTTCAGATAGCCATTAAGGAATCCGGGAGTATTTTAAACAGCCAAATAAACGTTTACGACAATCCGTAACGAACCTTTAAGATAAGGAGAAATAAAAATGGGACAGCAAATATCACTCACCGGCGATGATACGGTCATCTTGGCAGCGGGAGCCAATCAAATATTGGTTAACGATTTCGCCATAGGTGTCGTCGCTGAAATCACCTTCCCGGAGAATCTTGTTAAGGTCACCAGGGGAAAGAATGGCAATACAGTTTTTGCGCTCAATAACCAGGGGTTCCAAAGTGAAGTCAAGCTCAAGGTACTCTTGGGCAAGAATACGGACACCTTCTTAAATGCTCAAATGGCAGCGATGCAACAAGCATTTTCTGGGTATGTTTTATTGACCGGTACTTTTATTAAGAACGTCGGGGATGGCCTGGGTAATATCACGCCGGTGACATACATCATGTCCGGAGGCGTCGCTATGAAGAACCCTATGGCACAGTCCGTTGCAGAAGGCGTACCGGAACAATCTTTAGTGGAATGGGACCTCATATTCGCAAACAACAAACGCACCATTGGCTAGAAAGGTAATACATGGAGACCTTAGTTAAAAAGCTTGAGTCAGGGGCAGAAATTGAAATATTCCTGGCTGATTTTGTTGATGGGCACCGGCTTTATAAATCAGTCGCAAGAGAATTGAGCAAGTACAATCTCGCCGAGGGAACCGTAGAAAACCTCTCAATGGTGCTGGCCGCCTCGGACGACATCGATGCCGCATTATGGCCATGTCTAAAGAAAGTACTTTACAGTGGTCATGGATTTGAGAAGAAAAAGATTGAGCCTGACATATTCGAGAAGCCAGAGATCAGGGGCGATCTTATCGAAATCCAAAAAGAAGTCTTGGGATACAATTTAGTCCCTTTTTCAAAGGCCATCGGTTCATTGTTAATAGCCACGTTGAAAAGAGATATAAGCAGCCTAAAACAACAATCAACGTAGAAGAGCCGGTGGCGTGGGCATTAAGATTAAGCAAGAATGGCTATGGAAGTTTTAAGGAAATACTTGGGTGGGATTCAGAGACTTTTTTAACCGTCCTCGAATACGACATATTTTGTAACGAATTTGAGGAAGCATTTTTTGAGATCAATAGGCCTAAGTAATGGGAAAAATAGCTGATCTTTACGCAGAAGTTGGATTTAAATTTGATAGCGTCAAGCTCCGGGAAGTTTCAAAATACATCGGAGATTTGAATATCTCTTCCGTTATTGCCGCGACATCATTGGTAAGCCTCGGCATTGAAATGAAAAGCTTAATAGATCAATCTGCATCATTGAGTAATAACCTAAATATTTTATCTACCACGACGGGCGTTGATCCTCAATATATTCAAAAGCTAGAACATGCCGCCTTTGTATTAGGTTCAAGTAAGCAAGCCGCAGATCAATGGATTGCTTCTTTAAGTGCCCTTCAACAGAAACTCACAGTCGCCCAAGGCAGCCAGCAATTCTTTACAGCAGCCCAAATGCTTGGGGTTGACCCAGTTAGTTTCAGAAAAATAATTGGAAATACCGAGCAATTAGACCAAGCGGTCAGAAAGATATTAGGAAAGCAATGGTCCCCTAGTGACAGAATGAGCCAGGAACAATTTGCACGTACAAAGACATGGTTAGCGGGATTAATAAACATGCCTGCCGATTTACTTACTGCGGTTCAAAATCCTGACTTCCAAAAACAATTTGACAGCTTTACGGGATTATCAAATTCAGAGATAAAACAGAACATCGAATCTACCGAGAAGTGGAGATCATTGGTTGATAAAGTCAATATGTTATTCTTGGAAATGGCCAATCATTATTTACCAATGGTAACTCAAGCAGTTGATAATTTTGTCAAGGCAGGTGGATTAAAGGCTATTTCCGATACCATTCAGAACATTGAAAATGCCTTCGAGAGATTTGATATCATAAAGAATTATTTAAAGGCTGCAGCCATGAATGTGGGGAGCGCAGCAAGCCAACCATTGATAGCATCAGCACGTTTACACAATCGATTGAGCAATGCTGAATTGGCTCCGCATATGAATATAAGCCAGATTCTAGCAGGTTTAAAGAACGTATTTACACCGGATGGAAAAGCTAAGACCGTAAATGTAAATGTGGCGCCTATTACAATCACCACCAATAACGTGCAAGAATTCGGTAAAAAATTCCAAGATGAATTCACTAGAGCTTTAGATATTGCAACACGACAGTCACCCATAGGTCAGACTTAATGCCCAATTCTATTTACCAAGACGCAAGCAATCTCATATCATCGGTGACCAACCAGGCCATTATCAGTCCTTTGGGAGATCCTTACACCATAGGCATATCCGGTCTTATTTTCGACATTGTGGGGGATGTAGGCGTTGAAATCAATTCAGACATCACAGACCACTTTGTGGAGGCAAACTACGCCATCCAAGACCATTGGGCGCAGAAGCCGGTGATTGTGACCATGCAGGGGTATGCAGCGGAGCAGGTGGCCGTGTTTCAGCCAAACATCTTAGATCAGATATTTTCAGCCATTGGGGGGTTGGTACCGCTTAATGCCTTGGCCCCGAGCTTTAATATCCAAGACACTCAATTCTATTCCCAATTGAACACGGTGACTCAATTAGGGCAGAACTTGGTTAATACCACCCTAAACGCTTTTCAGTTATTCAGTGGAGCGGCAACGCTGGTGACACGACAACAGACCGTCTTTCAGTTCCTTCTAAATATGTGGCAGCAGCGCATCTTGGCCACGGTCGAGACGCCTTTTGCGGTATTCCAGAACATGGCTATAGAATCAATCCGGCCAACGCAATCCGGGGAAACAACAAAGGTCAGTGAATTTATTGTACGTTTTAAGCAGATTCTAACGGTCAACGCGGTCCAGGGGACATCAAACGCGAACTCTACGGATTCACAGAATTCAGGAAACACATCAACAATACCGCCATCGGCCAGCATTGGATTACAGCCATACACAACAAATCCTGTTAGTCTGGGAAGTGGGTATGGTACCACCGTTGATACCAATTCAACCTTAAGCACATTCTCAAATCAGGCGGCGCTTTAATGCAACAAGTCACAGCCATAACCGATGACCCGAACCAGACATTAGGGATAATCCTCCCAGATGGCAGCACTGTGTCAATGACATTAAATTATATCCCCGCGCAGCAGGGTTGGTTCTATTCGTTGTCTTATGGCTCGTTTGAAGCCAATCTAATGCGGATAGTGGTATCTCCAAATATGATACGCCGATTTAGAAACATCATTCCCTTTGGCCTGGCAGTCACCACGATTGATGGCTATGAGGTCATTAACCAAAGCGACTGGGTAAGTGGCCGGGCGCAGATGTACGCTCTGTTCGGAACCGATATTCAAGCTGTAGAGACTTTAATCACAAAGACAATCCCAACACAATTAGGGAATTTTATCAGCTAAATGAACCAAACGACGTTTACCCCAGAAGTGGCTTCTCTAAAATTCCAAAGGACATATCAAGTCTTTGTGGAAGCCATTAACGGGTCTACCTTTGAATTCGGATCACCGGATGGGTCACAGCCTTTATTGACCATGGAGTTTAACGTCATACGCGGGTACCAGGCATCGGTGCAGTCAGGTAATTTTAGGATTAGAAATGTCAATACAAATACCCGGAACAATATTTTTAAGGATGGGTATAATTTTTTCCCACGTTCAGTAAAGGTTATGGCCGGATATGTGGGCACGCCTCTTTCCACAATATTCCAAGGGAATGCCCAAACTATCATGTCATACCGTGAGGAAGGTGGTGTTGATTGGATAACGGAGATCATCGGGATGGATTGGAGTTTCTTACATACAAATAGCTTCTCCAATCATACGAGCAATCCTGGTACAGGACAGGCCTTTACCCAGCAGCATGTAATCACAAATCTAGTGTCAGATTTACAGGCATGTGCAAAACAGTACGGGCAGACCTTGGGCATAGGAGCCGTTAATGGTTTCTTTGCTCCTAGGTATTCTTACAGTGCTTGTGACTTCACTATGAATTTACTGGCCATTGAATCAAATCGTTTGGCCTATATCGATAATGGCAAAATTTACTGTTTTCCTTCAAATTATGTGTTTAAAAACCCAGATGTGACCCTTATATCCTCATCTACGGGACTTTTAGGAACACCGATACAGACAGAACGGCAACTGGTATGCCAACTCATTTTCGAACCTGGAATACAGGTGGGACAATCAATTTTCTTAGACACGGAAGTATTAGCATTTAATTCAAATATAAACGGGCTATATCAGGTTGTCGGAGTTCAACACGCGGGAGTAATATCATCGACGGTATCAGGAAAATGTATAACGACAGTTACGCTACAATATATAAATACGCCTATTGTCGTTAATCCAGGATTGTATACATAATTATGAGTACGACGCCTAATCAAACACCAAACCCTATATTCTTGACCCCAGACCTTACGGAGTTCATTCAACGCCGAATGAGAGAGGTCTCTGCAAATATGAACTGTGTGCAGATAGGGACAATAACGGCAATCAACTCTAGTGGAACGGTTACAGTCGCAGTTAATTTCCAGAAGATAATCCGTGGCGTTGTGGCAATACCTAACAATCCTGTTATGGGCGATCAGATCATTGATTATCCCGCATTGGTCAATGTCCCAGTCTTTATTTACCAAGGGGGCGGCGCGGCCATATTGATGCCTATTAAAGTTGGAGATACCTGTCTATTATTATTCTGCGATCGGGACATGGATAACTGGTTTGAGAATGCAACTATAGCGCCTCCTAATTCGGACCGTGTGCATAACATTAATGACGCAATCGCCTTGGTTGGAATAAATAATTCCCTTAGCCTTTGGCCTCCGAACACATCGGGAGTCATTCAGGTCATAGATCAAACAGGAGAGCGCCTTGCACAGTCCGGTATGATGTCGGCCTATGCTGGCGCAGCGGCTCCAAATGGATGGCTCCTATGCCAAGGGCAGGCAGTGAGTCGCACGACCTATGCAGCCCTATTTACGGCCATAGGAACCATATACGGGACAGGTGATGGCAGCACTACTTTTAATTTGCCCAATATGCAAGGGCAAACTGCTGTTGGTTTAAAATCGGGGGATGCCTATTTTGGAGCACTCGGAGATCAGGTTGGCGAAGAAACCCATACCTTAACCATTCCTGAAATGCCTTCACACAATCATGGCGTAGGTAATGCTACTGCTGCTCAATCAGGTGGAGGTGTGGGTGCGGCGGCAGCAGGGGGAGTTCTTTCTACTTCAACCGGTGGCGGTGGAGCGCATAACAATATTCAGCCGTCATTGGTGGTTAATTGGATCATAAAAATATAGGGTCATCATGTTATTCAGAAGCTTAGACACAACAAATGACTGGAACTTCGGACAGGGCACAGAGAGCTACGTTTATGGGGAACAAGCCATCGGCCTCAATATAAAGACAAGATTGCTATCTTTCCTTGGTAATTGCTTCTTTGATATCCTAGCAGGCTTGAATTGGTTTGTATTCTTAGGAACGCCCGGACAACAACAGCAAACGCTTCTAAGTATTCAATCCGTGATATTGCAGTCTTACGGGGTCACTAAAGTAAACAGCGTCACTTTTAATTTATTACCGACGGGAAGTGCAATAATCACTTTTAATATTAATACGATTTATTCATCAAATTATACGCAGAGTTTGCAGGTCAACTCGATCAATCAAGGACAATAAATATGGCACCGAGCATAACGGCCAACGGCCCCCAGATTGACACATACGCAGAAGTATTAAGCGATTTGTTAAACGGCACATCTACGGCCCAAGGATTCTATCAGATTTATGGCCCTAATATCCAGGTGGCTTCTAACAGCCCAGACGGCCAGATGCTTAACATTTTCACCTTAAGCAAGATTGACATGGAGAATTATGGAGTGGCCATTTATTCCGCGATGGATCCGGA
>QGNH01001263.1_pt5 | contig 21319 bp, 47 predicted proteins | sample 1735481 | NCBI WGS metagenome assembly QGNH01 (sample SAMN09239004, study PRJNA386568) | Viral metagenome, whole genome shotgun sequencing project.
GGATCAGGTCGCGCTCCAGATTCGATTTGGGATTCAAGAGGTTCTGCGCCAAAACTTTTCGGGGGTCGCCCATGACGTAATCGACCATCTCCGTGAACTCGCCTTCGTCGCGGAATTGCTCGGCCAGCTCCAGGTTCATCTCCCGAGATATCTTGTCGATCTCTTGGAGTGAGGTGGCCTCAAAGAGCGTACTCCCGTCCGGTATAGGGAGGCCAGGTTCAGGCGGAACTCCAACTTTTCCTTCAGCGTCTCGAAGGTAGTAGACGGGCTCGTGGTGGCCTTCTTTGTAGAAGCGGGGGCGCTTAAAGTCTTCCACATTTCCCTGTCGAACGGACTTAGCGACGGAGGTTTCATTTCCGTAATACCGTCCCCTTCCACGGTCGCGCGGGTAAACCCAAACGCCGTTTTCAGAAATCTCAACACGATGCTCACCAACGTACATCGTCTCAGTAGACATAACTATCCTCGGTAGGCTCATGGTACCATTCGCTCTCGCGTTCTTCCTTGAGAATCTGCATGGCAAGCCCCATTTCGTTAGAGTGGAATTCGATCTCCGGCTCCTCGCGCTCTTTGACTGGCTTGGGACGCTTCCCGCCCTTGCGCTCGGCCAGTGCTTCGTCGTCGTGCGAACAGAAGTAGGCAATACCCATCGCGAAGAGGCAGTCGTCGTGCTCCCCGTCGGCGTGTTCATACTTCGTCTTTCCTGAGTCCAGCTCCTCGGCCTCCTGACTCTTGATCTCGTCCACCGTGTCGTCGGAGTTGACGATGATCCATCCGCTCTCCAAGCCGAGCTTGAGGCTCTCCAGCATCATCTGGCGGCTCCAGGAGACGGTCGCCCAGCCACGGCGCATACCCTTCGATCCGGGGGTCTTTCTGAGGTCGTAGCGGCGCATGTAGTGGAAGTTCGAGTAGCCGAGCTTGGCAAGCTGGTGAGAGGTGGGATCGCCCGTCGATACCTGGACTTCAGGACACATGTACGCCTCGGGGACAGGGCTCATGTGCTTGCCGTAGAGGATTCCCAGGCAGTTCGCGAACGGCGGCGCTTCAGGCGAGGAAATCCAGGCGCACTTCAGTTGGGCTACCTGAACATCCGGCTCGTAGGCATCCCGGCCAATTCTCAACACGCACATAACGAGCGAGTCTTGGCCGACGCCCCCAGCAAAGTCGATCCCGATGGAATAGTTATAGCCCTTCTTTGGTAGCTCCCAGACGCGGAGGTAGTGGCTGAGATTCTCGTCAGCCGGGGTCTCGCGAAGCGGAACGAGCTTCCACTCGATAGGCCTGCCTTCCAAGTCCTGCCATTCCACGTTGAGTTTTTTGCCGTTCGACTGGAACTCCTTCAGGTGGAATCGGCTATCGATACCGTTCCCGGTGAAGGCGTAGTCTACATACTTAGCCCCCAGGCCAGCTTCCAGCCGATCAATGGTTTCATTCGAGTAAACCTCCGTCCGTTTCGAGGTAAAGCAGCTCCTCTCGTCTGAGGCCATTTCAGCCATGAACTTCTTCAACGTCTCTGGATCGCGGGCGGCAGAGTCGTACTCGAACTCATAGAACCACATCTGCTCGGGTGGCATCTTCCAGTGGTCGCCCATGTATTTTCTCAACAGGGGAGTCTCGCGCACGTAAAGCGCGGCCTGATTCGCCTGCTTGAGGGTATTCATTGTCGGCTTCCAGTTTTCCGGGATGGGATGGTTTCTTACCCAGTCCTTCGTCGGGTACTTGTCGGTGCCGACATACCAGGGGAGGAATACGCAGGTGTACTTGTTCCTGCCCAGGGGCTCCTGCTCCCTGTTCTTGACCCAGTTTCGGTGCCACCAATCACCCTTGCGGCGGGGTGTGGATTCGAGGACGAGGAACATCCTGCGAGACTCGTGCATGGCGCGAATGAGGGAGGACTCGATAGATTCGTCCGGGTTTGGGTAGTGGGAGACCTCTGAGACGTGGGCCGCGATGACCGTAGAACCCCTGCCTATGCCCGTCTTCATGCTGCCGTGCTGGATCAGTATGTCCGAATCGTTATAGCCGAATTCTGGCCCCTTCTGGCGGTCGTCTCGGGTGAGGATCGGCTTCATCCAGGGCAGCAAATTCTCAAGGGCTACCCAGATCATCTCTGACATCTGGATCGACTTCTCTTCTTCGGCTGAGGAGATGATGCAGTGCGACCCCTTGCGGAAGAGGGCGATCCACAGGATGATTGCTTCGGTGACGGTCGATAGCCCGAGCTGGCGGGCCTTCAAGACCATGATGATTTTAGGGAGCTGCTTGCCGTCGATCTCGCGCAGAATGTCGAGGAAGATTTGCTGCGAGACCATGACCTCCGGCCTCGTGATGCGATTCTCTTTGTCCTTGAGAAAAAAGTACCGATAGTACCAATACTCAAAAGAGCACGAGCACATCAGCATCTCGTTCTGAATCCACTCGCGCTCCCACTTGGCCATAACGAACTCTTCTTGAGTTTCGTTGGGGCGCTGGTACCACTCCTTCTTGCCGTCTGACTGGAGGATAGAGTGGAAGTGGTCGTAGACCTTGATGCACTTTTCGACAGGGTATTCCACAAGCTGAATGCCGCGCTTCAGCTCGATGCGGTCGATGAGGCCTCGGACTATTCTTGGATGGAGCATGGCTCGAAGGCGGCACCACGGATGAATGGCCGATGCAGGCGCTTCTGGGCTCCCAGCGGCCTGATGAAAGCGATCTCTCCGTCCATAGCCAGGGACTCAATGGTGCCGACCATACCGACGTGATCTCCGGCGTTCTTGACCCTGACGCGATCTCCAATGTTGGGAACGTATGTCATGTTACTCCTCGTATGTAACGCGGGCTTCCAGGATGGGCGCAGAGTCGAAGTCGTCATCGACCCCCTGCATGATATCCTCGAAGGTGGGGATTTTGTTGTTGTTGATCGTCCCGCCGATCTGGGAGTTCTTGACGCTGATGAAGGTGTTTTGCGTCTTCGGGACGGGGGCGTTTCCGCCTTGCTGGAGGAGCATCTTTCTGTCCTGATGACCTTCCTTGGAAGCGGAGAAGGCGATGGCGGATCGCATGACATCGGGGCTCTTGGAGGCGAGGATCATTCCGGTGACGGAGGAGGCCTTCAGGAACATCTGTTCGGTTATGAGACCAAGAACCTTAGCGGCAGATACATCGCACGAGACCCTAAGATGATCGAGTCCGATAGCGGCTCGTTCTACTGGCACGAGGGACTTGTAGGCCTTGGTGATAAGTTTCGCCTCGTCTGCGTCAGATAGCGCGAGGAGAGATAGCGCTCTGTCCTTGTCAACCTCAGCCTCCGCGAGGGCTTCTTCAATAACTAAAGTTGGGTCTTCCTCGATGTTCAGGGCTATCATCGCCCGCTTTAGAGGCGTGAATTCGGTTTTGCTCAAGTTCTCCACGGACTCTCTCCAGCTCCTCGTCGATAGGCTTATTATCGTCGGGAAGTTCGTATTCGTCCACTTCGACGTTCTCTTCGTACTGCTCGGGGATTGGAGGGACGAGGTTCTCAAGCGCCACGGCGATGCGAACTAGCACCGCCTCCAGGCGCGAAAACTTCTCTTCCTCAAAGAGGTTAAGCATTCTTCTTTCCGGGGTGCTTTCCGGCGATCTTTTCCTTCTCGAAGGGGATGGATACAATCTCCTCGCCCTCCCCGCGAACTCCCGATACGGTCGTTTCCAGCGTTTGCTCCTTGCGGCCCAAGAGAGAGAAGTGTCCCCTTAGCTCGTAGCGGACTCCCGTGCAAACCGTACCGTTGTCATTGAGGATCGAGTTAGCCATGAGCTTCCTCTTGATCTCTTCCAGAAGGTCGTTGACGATCTCGATGTTGCGGATGCGTTCAGCCATTGAGTTTTTCCTTGTGGGTTCGCTCTAAAGCGGCGAGTGTTCTCTGGTGGATAAGGCGGGGAGCAAAGTGTCCCTTGGCCCAGCGAGAAACGGTAAGTGGACGAACGCCAAAGAGAGCGCCGAGGTCATAGTAAGTGACGTTCAGCGCTTTCTTTAGGCGAAGAATCCGTTTGCCAGTCAACTTCGGATTGGTGGTTGGCCCCTTCATTAGCTGTCCTTTGGAGCGCCCGCGTCTACCTCGGCCTTAGCGTCGTGACCAAAGATGCCTTCCGCGAACTTCACGAATTCATCCTTAGCTTCGACTTCGGGCTGCTCATTTTTGTGCTTCAATTGCGCTGCGTACTTCTCACTGCAATTCTCGCACCGCGTTCCCAGGTGGTAGACGTTGCCGTAGGAGTCGGTCGCGACAGGCTTGTTCAGATCGAGCTGGGCTACCTCCCGCTCCTGCTCCAGCACATGGAAGTCGGATAGAATGTCGATTGCGTTAAGGCCCACGGGCTGACACTTCTTGTCCCGAGTGGCAAAGAAATAGGGCTCGGTCATACGAGCCCCCGGCGACGGGTAGTAGAGGCCGTACACATTGCCATTGGCCTTGTCTTCGACAAGATGGCCGTGCCTCAACTCCGTAAGTGCTTGTTCAAATTTCATCTCTTCTCCTTATGATACATCAACGTTACTTCTTTTTCGCGACCGCTTTCTTGGTGGTCGGCTTTGTGGGCTTCTTCGGGGAGGGGGAGGTTTTCGCCTTCGGCGCTTCTCCGGCTGGCTCCTGGCCTACGATGTACCAGTCTTCGGCTAGGACAGATTCTGTCGAGAGGGAGATGGGGTACTTTTTATTGTCGAGCTGCTGGTAGAAGGTTGGCCTGGAGAGGGTCGAGTGAATCCCCGGAGTGTAGAGCCCAACGTCGTGATACTTGAATCCGCCGATGTTTGGGCGGTTAGCCAGCTTGCCGGAGTTGAGGGCTTCAACAATTTCTGGATCAGTGATCTTCATTTGTACTCCTTGATGAGTTTGAAGGTGAGGAAGTTGTGGACGGCGCGGTACTCAGCATCCGCCTCTGCTTCGATTTTGGCGTGGATGTGAGCGGGGAGAGTGAGTGTTACCTTGATGGTCTTCTCTCCCTCGGGCTCCGGGTCTTTGGAGAAGTCGGTGTATTGGCCTGCCTCGATAGCATCCGGCTTGGCGTCGTTCAATTCATCGACTGGGAAATCTGTAGCTTTTGCCATGAATCCTCCTACTGAAATAATGATACCACACATTAGTATCATTTGTACGAGATCGGACTTATTGAAGAAAGCTCTGCTGAACGGGCTTCGGCTGAGCCACTGGGGTCTGCCCGACGACCTTTAGTTCGGTAGCGCTGCCCTCGGAGTAGATCATGAATTCTACTGCTGGGGCAGGGGCTCCGGCCTTAGACTCGAACTCGACTCGTCTGACCCATTGAGACTTGTCGGGCTCGTCCGGGTTTTGCACATCGATTGCAAAAACCCACTCGGCCCAACCTCCAATCGCAGAAGCTCCCCGCGCTCGTTTCTTAAGAGAACCTCCTCGATTGAGAGTAGATTTACTCTCGTGATGAAGGACTGCAATAGAGCACCTTCCGAGGCGCTCATGGAGGTTAACAATCTGTCGCATAACTTGTCGCATCGCAGTGTTGTCATTTTCTTCGGCTCCGTGAAGCACGTTAAGAACGTCCATGATGATGAGGTCGGGCGCAAAGTTCTCTAGTTCATTGAGAATTTCGGCCATCTGCTCGTCGTTGTCGAGCGAGAATTGAGCCATCTCTTCGCGCGAGTTAACCCAGAGGTAGTCGTCGATGTCTACGGGGATGCCCTTTCCCCGCGAAATCTGCCCCATGCGCCAGCTTGTGAGGGAAGGATGGTCTTCTCGTGTCAGGAGAGCGACTCGACCCCTCTGGGGGCATCTGTGGCCCATGAACGGCAACCCTGCTGAGAGCGAGAAAGCGAGGTCGATAGCCAGCCACGACTTCGCTCCTCCGGGCTCGGCCAGGATCATCCCGCATCCGCCCTTCTGAATGAGTCCATCGATCAACCATTCCGGCTGCTCGGTGTGCATCGCCATGAACTCGGAGGCGGGGGTAAAGAGCTTTTTCTGCTTCTTGAGAGCGACCTCAGAGAGGGTTCCCTGGACGATCTTGAAGAGGTCTTCTATCGTGTTGGTTTCGAGGTAGTCAGAAACGTCCCCATGCTCAGGGACGGGCAGGGAGACGATCTTGACCCCTTCGGCTAGCCCCGCGAGGGAGGCCGCGACGATCCGGGCGTGTTGCTCCCCGGCTCCGTCGTTGTCAGCGATAATAGCAACCGTCTTACCACACAGATAGCGAGAATAATCGCCCCTCCACTTGCCAGCACCATCAAAATTGCAAGTGGCACAATATTCTGGATAAGCCAGTAGTGCATTGTTAAGGTTGTCGGCATCCTTCTCCCCCTCGACGACGAATACGAACCTTGAGGTAATGACCTGCTTCAGATTATAGAGCGGCTTTTTCTCAACAGAAGATAGGCTCCACTCGTATTTATCTCCCACCTTGACGCGGAACTGAAAATTCTTTCCGGGGAAGCGGATTTTCTCAAAGAGAAGCCTGCCCATCGGATCGGTGTAGAGATAGACGGCCTCGGGGGTGTTCTTCGCGGTGAGGCCAAGTATCTTAGAGACGGCCATGTGCGCTTCGCCTCGACTGACCTTGTTGAGCTTAGACTCGAACTCGATCAACCCTCCCCCGCCACAACCCGCGTGACATTTCCATCGACCCGTCGGGCCGTGGACTGAAAGCGATGCACTGCGATCATCGTGAAAAGGGCATTTTATGTTGGTGTTTTTGAGAGGGTTTACCTTGAGGTTTTTAGCGGAGAAATAGAGCGCGGCGTCAAACATGAATCCTCCAGAGGGACGAGTATATCAGGACTCTCCACATATTCTGCGATTGCAGCCAAGGCTAAAGTGGCCATACATAAAGGGTCTAGTACGATATCTACCCACCACTTGCCCTCCGGGATACAGGCCAGCGTCTCGTACAGGTCGTAGTAGGTTGCGGAGGTGGTCATTTGACGATATCCCGAATGGTCAGCCATCCGTCATGGCATTTCATCTCTACTTCCCTAGTCACCGTCAGCCACTCTCCTTCTCCTACGTGGATATAGCATCCGTGGATGTAAGAGGTTTCCTCCACCATCGCCGTCACAGTGGGCTGGGTCGTGGAGATGTCTTTCGGCCCTATGTGTGCGAATGCGAATATTGCCGCATCTGCTACTCGCTCTTCGTCACTGCCGGGAAGCGTCTCAAAGTGGCATCCCACTTCTGGCGGACACAGATCAGCAATCGTGGGTGTATACACGGGCGGCAGTTCCACGCACTCTGTATCTCCCGGAGACTCGTAGCCGCAGACGTGGATGTGCTTCACCAACGGCGCGGTGCTCACGCAAGTGTATTCAGATGCACGTACATATCCATCAGGGCAATCGTTCTGCTGCTGGCCCCACGCTGCCGTCGCCAGGAATAGTAAGAGAGTGTATCTGAGGTTCACTTGGCTTCATCCTTGATTTGCTTTAGCTTATCGACGATATAGCTGCCGTTTTCGGTGGCAACCCCGCCAAACGTTACGACATCCTTGACCACCGCTACTGGCAAGGTTGCCACATTAACCGCTGTTGCTACTAACTTCCCAAAAAGTCCCATCTACTTGCCCTCCTTAATGCGATCACGCGACGGAGCGACAGGAAGAGGTTGCCAATGAGTAAACCAAATCTCTTGCCGCCCGGTATGGCTGTCCCGCCAAGTCCAAAACTTGTCATCCACCATCGGCTCGGTTCGGTAGACCGTATAGTGCTGCGATGGGGTATCGCCCCTGTCAACGATTGCCAGCACATTTACTCCCGGTTCAGGCAATCGCTCATCCACGCCGATCCACTGCGGCAATCTAGCGATCAACTTCCGGAGACGCTGGTTTTCGGCCTTCAAAGATTCGTACTTTGTCCTCAACTCAGTTACTTCGCTGGCTATCGATTCGATATTGATTTCGCTCATGGCTTCCCCTTCCACTCGTTGTAGGCGGCTAGTGTTGATTTAGCTTCCATCCAATGCCCATGATGGGTGTATCCGTAAGCGGCCACCTGATCCTTCAGCGCCTCAGCTAGCTTGTCAGCCATGGCGTCGGATGCGGCGAGTTTGGCCGTAACCTCTAGCAGTTTGGGAGAATGAACCATGCAAACATCATTCATGTTGTCGTAGGAGCATCCACAATCCCCTTCTCCGATGACGTGCGGGCATCCTTGATATTTATTGATCCAAGCCTCAATCGTTTCTTCATCAGATTTGGCTTCTGCCTTCAGCCGCTCTATCTCTTTGTCTTTCTCTTGCATGGCCGCGTCGTATCGTGGACGCTTGTTCCATTTTGGAATGCCGGGGTGAACTGGGGTGCCACTGATAAATGCTCCGCAGAAACTTTTGGTACACATAACGCTATGGCCTTCCCTGTCGGCGCGTTCGTAGAAAACAGCTTTTGACCCGCAGAAAGGACACGGTTGTAATTCCGGTATTGCGTTCTGCTCCCTCGCTTCGCTCATTGGGTGGCCTCGACAGGAATATCAAACCTAACCATTTTTACTCCGCTTGGAATTCCAGCGACCGCCTGATGTAGGGCGTCAGCCATGATTGACGCGGCGTTTGGAGTGATAAAAAAATCCACGCCTGCCACTGTTACGTTTAACAATTCGCCGTCGAATAACGGCCTGATTACTAACTCCTGCTGTTTTGTTGCCATATCTATTCCCCCACCTTTTCCAGCGTCCCGCAATGCTCTGAATACCTCAAAAACTTTTCGACCTTTTCAGTTTTCAGAGCAACCAACTTATCAAAGTCCACAACCGCTCCGACGCGACCCGCCAAAAGCATCGATATGGCAGCGGCCAGTTCGCAGTATTCCTCCATCATCCGAATAAGGTTGCTCTTTTCCTGGCCGGGCTGAACCTCGTACAAGCCGAAGCGCAGTGCTTTTGTTGCGCGTTGAGCGACCTCGACAGCTTCCTCTGCCGCGATGGAAATCAAGTGCTCTTGCCTTGTCATTCCCCCACCTTTCCTATCGCTGCCAGTAATTCTTTATGGCGTCTTTCGACGGCTTGGCACCGCCTGCACATGCCGCACCAAAGAGCGTTGGAAGGTTCGCCGCAGCCGTTGCAGTACCATCCAACCTCATAGCCGCGCTCATCCCTGATCGCCCTAACAAAGTCGCTCACTCCCCGCCTCCAATCTTTGCGACTACCAGCCGCCGCCAACTAAATCTGCACTGACCCACGGCCCATCAACTCGTCCACAGCCTGAACACTCCCTGATCGTGGTTGGATACCCGCCGCCCCAGTGTGACCTTTCGGTCGTTTCCCTGAAAGGCTGCTCCAACACTTGATGATCGACCCCGGACTCCTTGCAGTTGACGCAGTTGTAAGTGTTGATAAGTTCCGGGGTAAAGCCTCGCATTTTGAAATTTGCTTTGGGTCTCGCGTAGAACTCCTGCTCCGTCACTTAATCCCTCCTACTACCCTCTGCACTGCTTACGAAACCACAGTTCCCGTTAGGATTCGATCTTCCGTAAGACGCTCCCACTGCTGCTCTTTTGTTTCCACGTTCAAATGAAAACTGTGAACCATTTGCTCGTACATCTCATTGGCCATCATCGCGATCTCGTTGTCCGGGTGGTGGTATCCGATAATTTCCAAGGCGTGCATGACATGGGAGTACCAGTGCTGAGGAAGATGACCAAAGTTGGACGGCTTGAACGGCTGAGGCGGCGTAGGCATAAAGAATGCCCCTTCTTCTAATCCAACCTCACGTTCGTCGGCGGGATTCATGAAACAGTAGCGGATAAAAGCCGTGGTGCGCCGTCCGGGAGAGTAAGCAACTCCGGTCTTAACCCACTGCTTTGGCTCATCGTCGCATCCACGCACTGCCGTCAGGAGCGTACCCTGAAAGCGAAGAGGTAATTCCATAACCCAATCCTGCAAGACGCTCTTCATTTCCTATCTCCTATTCCTTTCATCACCCTCTGCACTGCTAAAGACATATCAGGATCAGCCGCGATGCGCCTTGAATCCCATGTTCTGAATCCACCGAGTTACTACGAAGTGAAAGCCTCTATGTAGTTCGTCCCACGATGGAGGCTGACTCGGATCAGCGCGGATAACGTTGTTCTTGCGTAAGGCGTTTAGCTCAAGGCTCTCGATCAGAGACATGAACTCCTCTTCTGTAACGACGTATTGCTTAGCCATTTACGATTCCTTTCACTACACGCTGCACTGCCTCATCTTCACCCCATTGCTCTGCCATAGCTCGTGCAAATCCGGGGCGAAGCGTCTGTCTGCGTTGACTTCGAGTAAGGCCATGTTTGATTCCTGGGGATTCGTAGTGAACCCTTGGTTCGCGTATGTCGGTTGGCGCATCTGCAACTAAAAGCGGTAAGCCGTGAAGCCACAGCCACGTTTCTTTAGTTTCCTGATCTCCGAACCACCATAGGTTCACTTTTTGAGTCGGCTTGCCCATCATTCTACCGACCATTGTCATTGGCTGCTCTAGGCCAACACGAGGGCAATGCTCTTTTGCGAGAGACCATACGTTGTGCGTAAATTCCATTCCCCGCAACCGCTCGCTTGTTCCGGCCCAAGTCCCATTTCCGCTTAAACAGGTATAGGTGCATGGAGGAAATAAGATAATTGCATCCCAAGGGCCGCGATATTTGATTGCAAGCATAACATCCATTTGCAAGTGATATTCCGAACCATCGCGGGCGGGCAGCAGATCATTAGAATATGCTGCGTGACCCCGCTTTCTCCACGCTTCACGTGCGATACCTGATTCTTCGCATCCCAATAAAACTCTCATTTCCACACCTTCTCAATAGCCGCTCTCACGGCTTATTCTTCCTGTTTTCGTAGCACTCGCTGTTCTCGAATCCGCAGTATTGACCTCTCGGCCAGCCGACGGTAGGGATATCCTTCTTGGCGCACCTTCCGGGGAACCCGTAGATCGCCGGAGGGTTGACGCTCTTATCGAACTTCTCGCGAACGAAGTGCTTGCAAGTGTTACAGCTCTTGTCGAACGAGTCTGTGCCGTCTACGCCAAATGCAAGATCGAACACTCTCGTTAGAGAGGTATTCAGCGCGTGGCACAGTCTCGCACTTTCGGCTAAGTCCCCTTGAGGCCCGGTAGCGGATTCAAGGATGTCGAAGTCGCTCATATAGGCCTCACCCTCCGAGGCCCAGGAGGATGAGTCCCAGGCCGAGCAAGGGCAATGCTGCGAGTTTGATTAGCGTCTTCATTTCTTGGCCGATGGAGCTGCGTTCTGAGGCGCGTCGGGATCATGGTCAACGACCGAGTTGGTCTTCCAGTCGTACCAGAGGGGGGCTGTGACTCCCTGGCGGCGCTTGTCCTCTTCGACGAACTGTTTACCCTTCTCCTTGATCTCGTTAATCATGATGTCCTTCTTGGCCATCGATTCATTGAGCGCCTTGTATTCAGGGAGAGCCTTGGCCGCTTTCTCCAAGTCCTGGGAGAGCTTGGAGAAACTCTCGAACAGTTGATCGATCAGAACCCGCTCACGATAGAGTTCGACCTTTTGATCGATGGTTAGCTCGACGGTCGGGCCAACCGAAGACGGTGCTTGCGAAGGTGGTGCTTGCTGGGCAAGGGCTGAAATAGATAGGGCGAAAATAACTGCGAACTTCTTCATACTCTGAATCCTTCCTGTTTCTTTGGTTTGATAAAACTTGTTCCCCGGCCTCCGCAGGGGCCGCAAACGTCTTGCTTCTCTGCCGACCAGCCGGAGCCATTACAAGCTGGACAGGCGCTAAATGAGCCCGTCCCTCCGCAGTATAAGCAGTCCTTCCAGGGGGCGGTACGCCGACCCTCTTTCTCGCAGCGGCAGCGAGAGGGTTTCCCGGTGGCTGCGGACTTCGCGATTAGCTCGTTAATGACTTCCGGCTTCATAGGATTATGATACCACACTTAGATATCATTTAGGTGTTCGTCCAGTGCGTTGTTGCAGGCCTTTAACAGTTCCAGGCGAACCTCCGTCAGTTTGTGATCCGGCCAAATCTTGGGATCGTAGTACGCGTACTCCGTAAAGACCTTTCCGTCGCTCCTCTCCCCCCGAATTGAAATATGGGCCATTTCGAGATCGGAGGCTGGCTGCATCTCGTAGGGCTTCTTCTCGACCCAGTAGTGCGCTGGCTTGCCTTCCTGACAGATGCTTTTGTCTGGCTTGGCCGCGAGTTTTTCCGTGGCGGATTTCATTAAAAACTTTTGTTGGAAGGTGAGTTCGGCGTCCTGATGTGCCGCGTCTGCCCCGTAGGTCAGGTACGCTTTGCCGCTCCAAGAGGCAATTTCCGACATGTGGACTTTGTTCTCCCCCTTGATTTTCGCCTCCCCAAAAGGTACCTTGAGGGTGCCTTTTCCGAAAAACAGGTCGTATGTTTTCTGCGCGTAGGTTTGGTTGATCGTGGTCGAGGTTATGTCGTCGTAGATAGGCTCGACGATGCCGTTATTGATCTCCTCCGTGAATCCGGCAGTATCTTCCGAGCGGATCGCGTGATGCTTTTTGTGTTTGGGCATTTCTTTCCTCCAGAGTCCGATCTCGGACATATGATGCCATCCTGAATTCCCATTGAGGATGGAGTTTTCGGTATTTACGAAGAAACTCAACTGCTTCTTCGCGGTCTTCCCAGCAGAGGTCAGGACAAGTTCTCCAGAAGGATTGTCCGTTCCTGTACTGGCGCTCTAAAACGTAGAGTCGGTTGGCGCAATAGAAGCTCTTAGAGTTGCCTGGAACCTGTTGTTTCTTTCCTGATTGCACTTGAAACACGCTCCTACGAAGTTTTCGGGGTCGTTGGTTCCCTCCCCGCAAAGGGGTTCGACATGGTCTACGGTGAAGATCAGGTCGCGGTACTCCTCCCATCCCCCATTGGGGAAATTGACCTTGTTCGAGGGAGAGAAGTGGCAGCTTCGATGGCACCAGTGACACTTCCCATTCTGGGCCGAGAACAGCCTGTACCTGTGTTCAGTCAGGGGGGTTCTCCACTTCCCGTTCTTGAGTTTTCTCATGCTCATCCCTCACCGCCGTTTCGTTCAGTCTCAGGCCTATAGCTACGCCCACGATGAATATAGCGCAGGCGGCGTAAAAGATAATCAGCGCGGCCATAACCCTAGTCTTTCAAGCTCGACCTTGAGAAAATCGACCTCTTTGCGAAGCTGGCGGTACATAAGATTGGACAGCCCGATCCCTGAAAGCAGGCCGACTAGAAAGCATATGAGGCTAAAGGCGAATCCTGTCTCCGCTGAGATCATCTGGGCTCCTGGGTGCATTGGCTGATGAGTTCTTTGAGTTCTTCGGCTTCCTTCGGGGTGACGGTGGTTCCGCGCAGCGAAGCACGGGCGGCGATAAATCCCGGACTCTCAGCGCGGGGGAAGAGGGCTTTGACGCGGTCTAAGGCTGCGCGGTAGCTGCTGTAGACATAAAGATCATCTACTTCGAGCCAACTGATCTCGGCCATGAGGTAGTCGATGACCGCGTCCGCCGTTTCATCTGAGCCGAGATTCTGGTGCAATTTTGTCGGTAGCCGATATTTCATGAATTCCTCCCACAGTTTCTTTGGTGCATTGAGTTGATCCCGCCACATTCAGAGCAAGGTTTATTCGCGGCCTGTTTCTCCTTCAGCGCGGGGTGGCCTAAAAGCTCCGCAGACGGCTTCAAAAACGCCGGGATGACCTTCTCCCCCATCTGAGCCTTAGCCGGGGCAGGAAGGGGCAATTCCTCGCCAAATAGCCCGTCCGTCAGGAGATGAACCACCGCCCAGTTACGAGAACGGTGCTGTTCTCTAGCGAAAGAGTCCAAGCCCTCCAGCAATTCTTCATCGATTCGGACTGAGAATGTCTTCTTCATGAACCAATCATAACATGTTTGAACATGTGTGACATAAAAATTACCCNNAAATAAGGAAATTGGGGCTGGGGCTTCGGACTACGCCCTCGATCAAGGGACACCCAGCACGGACAACGTTACAGGACATCCCGGACAGGCCGGACACGCCCCTCGGATCGCAGACCCCTGCCGACCTGCCTGCCCCTGCTTCCCCTAGACATCTGGGTGTTACGAAGTCGTTTGTTATCAGTCATCGTACAGTGTACGAAGGGTGCAATGTCCGATGGGAAAAGGTTGCAGTACCATCCCTAGGTCTCTAGGTGACCAAGTGATACCCTCTCGTTACTGTTTGATACACATCTTTTCCGTGTTTTCCCCTACTAAATCGCTTTACCTTGAGTTTTCCACATTGATAAATCGCTTTACTAAATCGCTTTAGTGAATGTTGGCTAAATCGGTTTATCTCCTCGTCTAGCTTCGCGCGGTTTAGTCGGCGTAGGGTAGCTACCGGAAACGTCTATAAGGCATTCTGGCGCGATTACGGGTGTTTTCATTTTCGCGCGGATCACCCATATATATGTCCGATATCGGACTCGCCCTTGCACGTCTCATGCCATTTCCTGTTGAAAACTTTGTGGATATCTTCTGACGAATTCGCTTGCATGCACGTAACTGTTTCGTGCAAGATGTCTTTAGTTGTTAATTCAGTCACGGAGCAAACGATATGCCGCTGGACTTCCTTAAAGACTTCACAGCCGATGACGCGCGGGAAGCTACTAATCACGCGCAAGAATCCACCTATGTTGATCCCTTCGATCACTACTATCACGCGAAGTATGTAGACGATTTCCTTGGAACCAATCTCCCAGAGAACGGAGCAACACACTAATGACTATTCATCGTAAAAAGTCTAAGGGTATCCGCATCGGCGGAACCTTCGTTCACAAGCACGTTGTTGTGCTTGCTAGCCTACTCGCTGTTATCGCCTATATCGTTTGCACGTCCTTTGGCCACCATGAAGTAGCGTCTAAGCTTCCTGACTTGGTCGTTCCTTCCATCCTTGACAAGATTCTCGATCACTTTGGGGAGCAAGCATGAAATTTGCGTATGTATTCCTTCAGTGTTTTGGGGCGAGTTCTGTAGCACTCGCCCTAGAAGTTCACTCGCCATCGTTGCTTGTCATCAGCGCCGTTCTCATGGGCACACTGTACGTTGCCAGAAAGTTAGACGCGGAATGGTAGCAGGCACTTTCACCTATCTGTTAAACGGAACGGCCCACACAGAGCCGTTCCTAGTCACTCCACAAGCTGGAGAACCACTGGAGGATTCTTACAACGATGAATTCACCGAGCGCTGGTGGACTCTCAAGTGTGAGAACGCGCAACAAATCCACTACACGGAAGCTTCACCCTGTCAGATGTTTTAAGCGGAGGACTCGCAGAGTATCGCGAGTAACGCGCTAGCAGCCGATTCCAAGTTCGGCGCGTTCAAAGGAGAATGAAATGGTTTTCTATGTGGAGGTGGCGAAATGACACGACTCTATACCGAAGACGTCAACCGTGACGGGATCATGGCAATTCTTGATTCGCGAGTAGACGGATACACTATCATTCCCACGCTGGGAATCTGGCAAGGGAAACGCGAGTCGTCTCTTATCATCGAATTGTTTAACGTTCACTCGAAAGACGCGCGGGCAATCGCGGAAGCAATCCGCGTTCTTAACGCTCAGGATGCCGTTGCGGTCGTGGAATCCGCTGAAACGGTGAACATGGTAACAGGCATCCCAACAGCCGCTTAGAAACGAATCTGGCAACACTGAGACCGTCTTCGGACGGTCTTTTCTTTTGCCTTGAGATAAGGCGATCATCTCGCGAAGCATGAATCCTTTTCTAAATCCCTGTATCTAACAGTTACGTACAAAGGAGTAAGCGAGTGAAATACAGGACGGTAGACACAAGCACAATGAGGGGACTGAAGACAGCGGAGAGGCTTAAAGACAGCGGCTGGAAGATAGTCCGCACTGGCTTGCATCTGGTCTACTTCGCAAAGTAAGGGCGGGAATACATCGGAGGAAACATGGATCAAGCAGATAAGATCAGAGTAAAGAAATACTAGGCAGGGGCTCGGAACTCCGCCAAGAGCTTTAACCCGAGACCCCCGCCCTAAGTCAGGAACCGAGGTGGTTGATAGATATGATAATCGCGCGGCCCCGAAAGGGCCGAACGATCCGGTGTCCTTTGTGTTTTATATCACAATTCAACCCTTTTTAGGAAAGGAAAAACGGGTGGTGAAATGGCTAAACGTGAGGTAAGGACACTGTACGGGATTCAGGCGAAGGACAAGGACGGGTCAACCGTCCATCCTGCCGATGGTAAGAAGTTCACGCTCGAAGAATTGCAGGGATACGTGGGCGGGTACATCGAATTAGTGCGCCTGCCTAGAGGGAATGGACGCGCAACCATGTACGCAAACGAGGAAGGGCTGTTGTTTGGGCTGGCGGTAAACACGGAAGCATCGGCGGTCGCAGGCCAGACTCTAGTCGGGCCTGTGATCGTGGTGAGGAAGGAGGACAAGTGACTTATCGCGAAGCAGTGGAGAAGCTGAAGGGAAAGACGCAGCGAAAGATCGGCAATAATACGTGGCTGATTGACAGGGGCGGCAGCATCGCCGTCAAGCTGCACCAGACGGACGTGGTGACGTTCTACCCTTGCGGAAGCGTCAAGCTGGACTCTGGAGGGTGGAGGACGGTCACAACCAAGGCCAGGATCAACGAGTACGCGGAGGAGGTGCGCGTCTATCAGAAAAAGCACCAGTGGTACGTGGCGACGAAGCTGATCGGCCTGCCCGGATATGACTGGGACAACCCCATCGAGTATTACGACGGGATTATCACAAAGCAGTAATGTGGTATCATGTGCATATCACTTGTACGAGATCGGACGGGGAGGAAAATGAAGTTATTTGCGGCGATCAAGGCAGTGGTTCATTATCTCTTCCATAATCCGCACGAGTATACGGACGCGGAAGGGAAATACTTTAACAGCGACTACAACCAACACTGGTAAATCATCTCTGGAGGATGATATGACAATCGCAATGCTGCACCCGCAGCACACCCTAATATCTGCCGCTAAAGCTGTTGTGCTGGCAGTTAAATACCTACAATCACGCGGCGAGGAAATCGAAGACGAGATCACGCCCGAAGACGCTGTTGACATCTTGAACGGCAGCGGAGAGTACGCACTGGAGGTCAGATAGTGGCGCTTAACTGTGAGAAGTGCTTGAAGGACGTATCGTTGCTGACGGCGGTGAAGGTGCCATCCGAGGGAGCATCAGTATTAAAGCAGCTTATGGTCTGCGAGGACTGTGGCAAGAAGTTCGACTGGTACTGCGCCGTCTGTAACAAGTGGCACCCAGCCGCTATGAAAAGCTACCAGTGCTCTATCGGAGGACTGGTCTGCGAGGAGAAGTCAACCAAGAATGAACGCGAGGGGAAGTGGTGGTGCCAAGGCTGTCAGACGTACCACGCGAAAGAATACCAGTGCTATATCGGAGGACTCCATGTGAACGGAAAGACGGGCGACTACTTGGACAAGGACTACGCCGAGGCCGCAATGGAGGCTGAGGACATTCTGACGGCAGCGGAGGAAGCCGAGATCAAGGCGTGGAACGACTATAAGGCCAGCGGGTGGAAGGGTATGGCACCGAAGTATCCCTCCGCATGGCAGGCGAAACAGAAGGGGCTTTTCAAGGAAACGACCTACGAGAAGCACAACCATAAACCGCAACTCGTGATCGATTACGAGGGGCTAAAGGTCTACGCCGGGACGAAGTGGGATTCGGAGCCTTACTTCAAAGACATGGACATTGTCGCCAACTGCACCGGATTCAGGACTCGCGAATTTCGCGCAGATGGGCCACATGAGCTATGCGGGATTCTCAAAAAGTACGAGCACTACTCGTCGAAGCCGAAGCCGAAGTTCGAGGAGATCGTCTTAGACTGGCCGGATTACGGGGCAATTGATTTACCAGTCGAGTTCTGGAAGGACTTGGTTATCGAGGTGAAGTCGAGGGGCGGGAAACTCCTATGCTGCTGCGTAGGGGGTCACGGAAGGACGGGAACGGCCATCTGTGCAATCATGATTACCCACTTGGGATACACGGCGAAAGATGCCATCGAGTGGGTGCGAACCAACTACTGCAAAAGGGCGGTAGAGTCAGTATCTCAAGAGGAATATCTGGGGTCTCTTGAACCGCAAAAGAAGGGGAAAAAACATGCCAAGCATAACCGAACTGTATGAGCTTCTGAATGAACCGAAGCCGTTCACATACCAGAAGCCAGTGGAGTATAAACCTCGCACCCAAAAGGCCAAGGGGCTTTGCGCCTTGCGGGACGCATATCTCTGCACCGAGAACTTCATCGTCCATCCAATCGAGGACGTGAGGCCAAGCCAACTGGTAGGGTATTTTGTTCGTCCCTGCCCGATGCAACCGCGTCATGGGTTCGTGGACTCGCGCCTGATCGAAAGCCTTGACGCGGCAGAGAAGATCATCGAGGAGACGAAGGCCGCTGACCCGCAGGCAGAGATCATCTGCATGAATAAAGTCGATGCCAAGCACTCCGGTATTTTCACGCCGGGACTCTTGACGATTGGGCGGTCAAACGATGGGGCTACGACCGGGCGGGATGCGCTTCAACTCCCAACGCCGGGAACGTATCCGGGCATCACTGACTCTTTACGCGAACAGTCGGGAGTGACGGACGCGGAGTATGTGGAGTACCTCTACACCGACGACGCATACAAATCCCGCTCGACCGTTCAGCTTCGCAACGGGCCGCGCCTGCCGCAGACGGAGGACTTCATCCCTCGCGAGATCGAGGTCAAGAAGATCGTCGTCGCGGAAGGAGACTTGCTCGAATGGGAAACCTTAATGAAGGATCAACCCGAGGGAACTGTTGTATCTCATGTGGGAGGGTCGCTGGCATCGCACTTCTCAGTCCACGCGGTATTGAACAACGTCCCCGTCCTAACGACGCGCAAGCCGAAGTTAGGCGAGGTATTGAGGCAGACCGTGGAAGACCGGGAGATCGACCTGAACAAAATCCGGGCAGGCTTCTATTACGCTCAATATGCCAACTGGGAGCCGAGTCTTCAGGGCCACGTCATGCTGACAGGGTTGCATCATCTGACCACATGGAAGGGGAAGCATGACTTACTGATCGGCATGGGGCTGGGGTGCGCCTATAGGCTGTGCGTCCTCGCCTGCTTGGGAGAGTTCCGGCACGAAGCCAGATTCAAGAATCAGCTTCGGAGAAAATCCATCCCTAGCCGTGAAAGAGTCTACGAGTGCTACAACGCACGGTCGATGCAGGGAATCACTGCTCAAAGATTGACGCTGGCGCTGAAGTCTTTTAGCGACTACTCCATCTGGGGAACTGGTTCTTTCGGCGGGTGGAAGTGGTACCAGTTCGGCATCCTTGCTCCGCAGATTCACAACGCCCTTATCAAGGGCGAGACGAATCGGGCGCTGGAACTTTATAACGTCATCGTCAACGCTGCTCACAATGGAGGGTGGGCGTTCAATAAGTTCGTCTCGGAAAACTACATGACTGAGGCCGCAAGCAATCCGACCGCGCCGCTGTTGCTGAGTGCGCCACTGCTCTACGAAGCACTCAAGGACATCAAGCCGAAGAACATGGTCAGTCGCTTTATGAAGAGAGCCTTGCAAGAAGAGGTGGAGCCGACAAAGGTTGTCCAGCCGTTATTCAAGCTGAACGGCAAGGCAATCGAGGCCCAGGGGGTAACTAGGGGAGGACACGTCCACGTCCAATACAAAACCAAGGAGTCGGGAACCGATGGATACCCGCCTTACTACTCGTTCGACACAGCAATCGTCCGCGATATAGGGCCGGGACACCTGCCAAGCTGGTCAGGCAATCCCGCCGCTAGTAAGTACCTGCCGCTGACGGTGGGGCCAAACGGGGGGGGCATCTTCATCAGCGGAATCAAGGTTGCCGATGCGGGGCCAGTTCCACCGAAGGCAATCAGCGGGATCAAGCCAAAGGCCAGCAATGAGCCCTGCCCGAAGTGCTCTGGCCCGATGTGCTCATGCGGATGTAACTACTGCTTCAACTGTAGCGATTACGTCGTACCTCATGGAGGTATACCCGAGGGGCTAGAGAACTTGGAATGGGCGAATCAAAAAAACAGCGCTCACAAGGGAAATATGACTACAGATCATCCCAACTCCGGGATCACATCCACGGGCAAGTGTCTGAGCTATCTCTGCAGCGACACGTCATGCATTTGCCACGAGTTGCTGGAGTGGAAGCCGAAGGCTTGCTTCAAGGAGCTGGAGAAAGAGCATGGATCGATTATCTTCGACGCCCACAAGGGGAAGAAGCTGCTGTTCAAGTCGGGAATTAAAAACCAGACGACGACGTTGCTTTGCAATGGCCCGGAGTGCAATTGCCAGAAGTGGCAAAAAAAGGAGGACTTTCCATTTTGAGCAAGCTAGAAAAATTCACTGACGAGGAAATTTTCACGGAGGCTGGACGACGCATGGGGCGGAAGGGAGGACATCCGAAAGTCCTCCGCGCCTGCCCGAAGTGCGGCGAGATGAAGGGCGCTAGAGAAATGCGAGATCACTTAAAGGAGCATAGGCAATGAGAAAAGAGGCTTATACATGTGACGTGTGCGGCGCAGAGAAGAACGGCACTGGCCCAGCTTGGATGATGGGGAAGGTGATTACTGGAGACCTTCCCCGCGTGATTTACAGGGCGTGGGAGAATGGCCCCATCGAGGGATACGGCCATTTCTGCTCTGCCGCTTGCGCGGCGAAGCATTTAACCCAATGGATCGAGGCCAAGACATGGTGAGACTCATTGAGTTTTTGAAGGTGTTCCTTACCTGCGACGTTTGGCATCCAGTTCGCAGGGCGCGGTATAGCTGGTTCGTAGGAGGTCTGGCGTGAAAAAAGAATTGAGCGATATCAAGAAAAAATTCAACCGGATTCAGGAAGACATCGCGAGGAGTCGAGACGAGCTTCGCGACCTGTACGAAGAGATCGACTCTCTGCGCGGGGCGGCAGACGACGCTCTCGAATCAATGGGCCTCGCAATCGACCGACTATCGGAGCTTGTATGAGCGTTCAACAGCAGGCAATCAAGCAGGCAGGACACGTTCTGAGGGGCGCGAAGCAATGCCCCAAGTGTCAGGCCCAGTGTGAAGAGTACGTCTCGCCCAGAGGCACTACAAGCCTCTGGGATGACGATGGGATGCTTCACGAATACACCTGTCCGGCAGAAGAAAATGGCTTCACGGAATACGAAGGGTGAGCGTCCGAGTATCGGACAAATGTGATATCATAGTGATATAACAACTGGAGGATCGAATGTACGGAATTGAAACGCAAGACAAGGATGGGAAGTGGTCTCTTCTGCCGGTAACTGTTCAAAAGAGCAAGGAGAGGCTTGAAGTAATTCTCAAGGTCGGAGAAGCTGTGTGGCCCTTCGTCGCAGGCAAGACGGAGCATCCACCGACACGCATCACCGAAG